>Ga0208791_1000105_pt1 | contig 45623 bp, 21 predicted proteins | sample 11_taG_FD_184084 | JGI IMG/M metagenome (GOLD analysis project Ga0208791, IMG submission 184084) | Marine viral communities from the Subarctic Pacific Ocean - 11_ETSP_OMZ_AT15265 metaG (SPAdes) (version 2) | ecosystem: Environmental > Aquatic > Marine > Oceanic | place: Pacific Ocean | collected...
CTCAAAGTAACCACCTTGTGCTGAGTTGTACGCTGCGCCGTTGTTTATTGTTCCGTTGTTGCCGTTTATTACATCAGTCCACGTTGTACCTGTGCCTCCATAACTTGCTGCATCACCTGCATCAACTCTAAAGATTAAGCCATCGGTTACAATGTTCTCAGCAGACGGAAAAGATACCCCATCAACAGCAGATATAGCAGACTTAGCCACACCATCTATTGATGATATGTCAGCAGATGCTACTCCATTAAGTTTATCTATGGTAGCCATAGATTACTATCTTCTATAGTCAGTAAATCCACCGTACTTCTTACCGTCTTTCTTAGCTTCTGCTCTACCAGCTTGTAAGAGTTTATCTATGAAGACTTCCTGAACAGGTACAACTTCTATATGAGTTGTAAGGTGCTCATTTTTATTAGCTCTAAATGTTCTTTGGTCTGCATATACTTTATACTCCATGTTAGCAGACATACTTTCTACGTCTATAACAATTTTGTGAATATCAAGATATGCTTTTGGTATTGTTAAACCTTTGAATGTGATTGAACCTTCTAATGCCATTTTTTCTAAATTTTAAGATAATAATATAAAGTCTTGAGATGGATTGAAATAAATTAACGTACCAGCTATTGGATTATCAACAATATATCCAGCTATTCTAACATATTGACCTGATGTAGAAGGAGCAGTGGTAGACAAATTATCATTAATAAAGTATACAGTTTGTCCAACTGTACCTGTAATTGAAGAAATTCTTATTAATCCTTTTAATAGAATACCATCTGCTTTTGAGTTGGTAATACTTATACCAATCATACCAGTCATATTTGCTGCACTTGTTATATCTGATACTGCAGCTAAATCACTTCCTCCTGGAACACCTGCGCTAACATGATAAGGTTTTGCTGCTGATACAACACCTGTAATAGTTGGTATATATTTATCACCCTTAGCACTTGATGTTGCACCTACATCAGAACTTATATCACTATTCTGAAATACAGTAGTTGTAGTATCTGCATCATCTTTCCAGATAGGATCTAAACTAGAATCAAGTGCAAGAACCTGTCCTTCTGTACCTGGATTAGGTAACTCATTAGGAACCTTTGCTACTATATAGTCAGATACTTTTTTCAAAGTAGTCTGTTCTGCAATCATATCAGGTCCTGAAACACCATCACCTCTAAGACCATCTTTAAATCTACCTAAAGGAATAACATCTTTATCTCTAGGTGTTACCGGTTTAGCTCTTGCTACTAATCCTATTATATCTTGAATTATATTTCCCATTATTTCTTAGCTTGAATTATTATCCATTCTGTACCATCACACCAAAGCATGACACCTTCATAGTTTCTATTAATTAAAAAGTTTGGTGCACCATCTATTGTTTCACTTGGTCGCGCCTGTATATCTATTATATGATTTGCATTTACAGAACTATCACAAAAAAATCTCATAGATCTGTTTGTAGAAGAAGCAACCAAAGGTAATGTAATTGTATGAGTACCATTTCCTGTAGTTTGATCATACTTTAAATATACAAAATTGCTTGTATTAGCATATATTGTGCCTCCACCGTTAGTACCTGTTATTACAAGAGGAATTATTTTGGCAACCTCATTTCTATTAACCGAGATATCAACCGTGTTAGTTGATTGTGTTAAAGTAACTGTGTTATCCGTTGTATCCAGGCATCTAAACTCTAAGTCTTCACCAGTCTTTTGCTTAAAGAAACAAGCACTACTCTCGCCTGTACCTACGTTAGATGCAGTATTTGGTTCTCCTGTGGTAGTAAATGTAATCTCATTTACATTCTCTGCAATAGTAAGATTATTACCAGATACTACAAGAGATCTATATCTAATTTCACATGGGTCATCAGATACTTCCTTAAAGACTCCTGCTGCAGTAAGAGTACCCTCGTTAACCACATTAACATGAGGGCAGATATCTTGATCCACAACAAGATCTCTAAGTCTAATTAACTTAACTGACTTATAAGGAACAGGGGAAGCAACGCCCGTCATAGCAGGCTCCTCATGAATACCTAATACCACTACATCGTTTGGTTTAGGATCATCCTCAAACTGATTCCTTTTAAAAAGGCTTAATATGTCAGTTAATATGTTCATTATTTTTTACGTCCTTTCTTACGTTTCTTAGAAGGTCCAGAATATGTAGTAGCTCCACCATAGCGCATCTGTGTCATGTCTTTTCGCATAGAAGATCCTCCATATTTCATTTCCATTGGCTTAGCCATGTCTAGCATACCTCCCATCTTCATTAATGGTTTTTCCATACCATACTTAGCTTCCATTAGCTGTTGTTTTTGAGAGTCACTTAATGACTTGAACATGGCTTTTAAACCGGTCATGCTTCCTCCTTTTTTGTATACAGGTTTTTTCATCCCACCTTTCTTCATCATTGGTACCATTCTGTCCATTCCTTTCATACCTTGCATAATTTCTAATTTTTAGATTTAATATTTAATTCAAATGTTGTTACTAACAGAAACAACTTTATTGTTGTATAGTTAAAGTCTTCCTCTGGACCTATGTATTCCCAACCCACTAAACATCTGTCGTGAGGCCAATGAAGAACTAATGTTAAATTCCACTCTCTCATTTTACTTTACAATCACAATAACCCAGGCATACTTTACCCAGGGTTAATCTCTTTATTAAAAAACAAAGTTTCTTTTTCATCGTCCTTGTCCTTGATATCTTTTTAAATAAGTTGAAGATCCTTTATGCTTAGAAGCTTTACTCTTGCTATGCACACCGGGTCTTTTTCTTTTAGGTCTACCTAAATAAAAGTCATTACTCTTTGCCATTATCTCTTCTTCATTTTACCAAGAGTAAGCGCAAGCCTAGCTCTTTGTGCTGTTTTACTACTACCTTTCTTAGCTTGTTGTTGCAACCAAGACTTCTTTATAGTACCATCTTTTTTCATAGCACCCGCTCTTTTAGCTGTAGCTCTAAGTGCACCAGGCTTCTTAATAGCACCTTTAATCCAGTTCTTAGATCCACCTTTTTTGAACATGACTCTGTCCATGTCACTCATGTACATTCCACCATGTCCCATTATTGGCAGACGCTTTCTCATTATTTCTTAAGTACGTCCCAGAGTTTAACACCAGCAACACCAATTGCAATACCTCCAATCAGTGGCATACCTTTAGCAAATACTACTACTCCTGTAACAAGAGCTGCACCAACAATGAACAAATCAGAAGTAACAACTGACTTAATCTTTTCTACAAGTTTCATAACTAAATGTTTATATATATAATATAAGAAAATTTTGTCAATTATTTGGCCGTTTTCAATCTATCATTCTCTTCCTCAAGAAATGTAACTTTAACTCTTAGTTCGCTAACTTCTTGAGTAAGAGCCAATATTTGTGCTCTCATTGCATCTTTTTCATCTGCACTAGCTTCTAGAAGTTGCTCAAGTCTTTTAACTCTTTGTTTAAGATCATCACGGTACATGTTTTGTTCTGATCTATCTGCTTTGTTTTCTTCTGATTTCATCTTCATTCTCTTTTCATAGAACTGCCATGCACCAGCTGAAAATAGTACAGTAGCAAGGGTTCCTATAATTGTTGCTATATTATCCATGTTTACACTTATAAAACCGGTTAGTTAATCTTTTTAAATTAAATAATGCTAATACACTTACCCCTATCCAAAGAAGATGAGATGCATGAACCTTATCAAAGTCAGCAAGAATAAACATAGATGTTGCTACAATTGACATTATAAAACAAGCATATGCCATCGTCTTTCTATGTTTAACAGACGGAGATAATGCAGATTTAATTGTAGCCAAACCAATTAGTACACTTGGTATAATTAAAAATGGATTAAATCCTTTTTCTAATATCAAGATTACAGGAAAGAATAATAACCAGGTGAGCCCCAGCGTTATTTCTGACAGTTCTGTATCAAGATAATTAAGTCTTTTAATATCTTTTTTAGTCATGTGAATAACTGTATATATATAATATAAGAAAAAATACTATTGGAAAGTAAAAGTTCCTTTTTTTGTTTGCCAAAAATTTGGTAGATTATATTAGTGAGGATAACTTAGGGTTATCTTTTAGAAGCTGCAGTTGATGTGGCTTTTGTTTTCTTTAAACCTAAAATAAATAATTATGAACGGAGATATCTTTACTCCTAGGGTGAATATTCTGCCCTATGAGTACCCACAACTATTAGAATACAAAGATGCAATCAGACACTCCTATTGGATTGATACTGAGTATAACTTTACTGAAGACATTTCAGATTTTAAAGTAAAGATTACTAACCAAGAGAGGGAAGTAATTAAAAGAACAATGCTTGCCATTGCACAGATTGAAGTTAATGTTAAGACCTTTTGGGCTGACATGTATAAGCGTATGCCTATAACTGAGATTGGTGATGTGGGTATGACCTTTGCTGAATCAGAGGTTAGACATAAAGATGCCTATGCTAGACTAATTAGAATCCTTGGATTAGAAGAGGAGTTTAAGAATGTTGTTGAAGTCCCTGCTATTGAGGGTAGACTAAAGTATCTCAAGAAGTATCTTGATGGTACTAGATCAAGAGACAACAAGATGTATACTAAGTCTGTACTTCTATTCTCTTTGTTTATTGAGCATGTTAGTTTGTTTAGCCAGTTCTTAATTATGATGTCATTCAACAAGCACAAGAATATGTTGAAAGGTATATCAAATGTTGTGGAAGCAACAAGCAAAGAAGAAGATATTCATGGTAACTTTGGTGCTGAGATAATCAATATTATTAAGTCTGAGAATCCTGAGTGGTTTGATGAGGACTTTAACAAGTTAGTTTATAGCGCATGCACTAAAGCTTATAAAGCTGAGTGTGGAATCCTTGATTGGATCTTTGAGCAGGGTGAGCTAGACTTTATCTCTAAGAAAACTATACAGGAGTTTATTAAGAATAGATTTAATAACTCTCTTAAGAAGATTGGTATGGACAAGTTATTTGAAATCAATACTGATCTTCTAGAGTCAACCCAGTGGTTTGAGGTAGAGATTACTTCTACTAAGGAGGGAGACTTCTTCTATAAAAAGCAAATTGATTATAACAAGAAAAGTAAAAGTATAACTGTAGATGACTTATTCTAATAAATATCCAAAATACTATTGGCTAAATGAAGATAGCCGCACCTTCTTATCAAGAGGGTATATATCAGAAACTCCTGAACAGAGAATCAAAGACATAGCAAGATCAGCAGAGAAGCATCTAGAAATGAGAGGCTTTGCTGAGAAGTTTGAGGACTATATGGCAAGAGGGTTTTACTCTCTGTCTACTCCTGTCTGGATTAACTTTGGTAAACAAAAAGGTTTACCTATCAGTTGCTATGGATCTAACATAGATGACAACTTAGATAGCATTCTAAACGCTGGACGTGAAATAGGCATGATGTCTAAGTATGGTGGTGGTACTAGTGTATATCTAGGTAACATAAGAGCAAGAGGTGCTGAGATATCTACAGGTGGTACTGCAGATGGACCGGTGCACTATGCTAGAATATATGATACTGTAGTAGATGTGTGCAAACAGTCTGAAGCAAGACGTGGTGCCTGTGCTGCATATTTACCTGTTGAACATCCTGACATTGAGGAGTTCTTAGATATTGGTACAGAGGGTAACCTTGTGCAAAATTTACAGTATGGTGTTACAGTCACTAATGATTGGATGAATGAGATGATTGAAGGAGATCTTGTTAAACGTAAGATATGGGCAAAGATTATTCAGAGAAGATCTGAGTTTGGTTTTCCATACATTATGTTCAAGGACAACTCTAACAATCAATCACCATACAAGGAGTTAGGTTTAGAGATCACAGCATCTAATTTATGTTCTGAGATCCAGCTGCCTACAGATAGCTTCAGTTCTTTTGTTTGTTGTCTTGGTTCTATCAACCTATTACACTGGGATGAGATCAAGAAGACAGATGCAATTGAGATCTATACTTACTTTCTTAATGCAGTGATGGATGAGTTTATAACTAAAGCTCAAGTCATGCCTGGTATGAAGAGAGCATTTAACTTTGCTGATAAGCATAGGGCTATTGGTCTTGGAGTTCTTGGTTATCATTCATTACTTCAGTCTAAGTTAGTAGAGTTTGAATCTCTTGAGGCTAAACGTTTAAATCATGAGATATTCAAAACCTTAGATGAGAAGAGTACTGTAGCATCTAGAGAGTTACATAATAACTACGGTTATAAATGTATCAGAGAAGGATATGCTAACACTACTCTCGTAGCTATTGCACCAACAAAGTCTAGCAGCTTTATTCTTGGTCAAGCATCTATGGGTATTGAGCCTATCAAATCTAACTACTTCATTAAAGATCTAGCTAAATCTAAGACTGTATATAAAAATCCATTCTTAGAAGAAGAGTTAGAAAAGCATGGATTGAATACCCCGGAGGTGTGGGAAGATATCTTAAAGAAAGATGGTTCCGTTCAACATCTAGATTTCCCTACCAAAGGGGTGTTCAAATCCTTTATAGAGATCTCACCAAAAGAGATCATACTTCAAGCAGCTCAGAGACAAAAGTTTATTGATCAATCTCAGTCATTAAACTTAATGATCCATCCGAGCGTACCTGCAAAAGATATAAATCAATTGTATCTATATGCATGGAAGGAGGGTGTTAAGACTCTGTACTATCAGTTTAGTCAGAGTTCTGCACAAGCATTCGCAAGAAATATTCTTGAGTGTGCTAGCTGTGAAGGATAAGATAGGGGGAGTGCAAACTCCCCTTATTTATTTATTGTCTCTCCAGCATACCAAAGTACACTAAAGATAAAAGTAGGACATAGTATTATAATAAGTATATCTGTCATTGCTCTTCTCTATAGATTACATAAGCGGGTAGTCTCATTGTAGAATCATATGCTACAGTTACCACCCCGTCTGGTAAATATACTATAAAAACCATAAGGTTATCTTTTAACTGAGCATTGGATCTATAGTTGCTATCCTCAATCAGTTGAACTAGATCTATTCTTTCTGTATTAAACAATGTATGCTGACCGCTAGCAAACTTAAAACAGAATAAGAATAGGATAGCTAGCTTTCTCACCACTGTAAGAATTTAGGTGAGTAGTGTATACCCACCCCTATATAATGTCTCCCCTGACCTGTAGTTGTAATACCCACCCCTGTCTGTATACCAATGCCAAATGTTCTGCGGGATTGTCTCATCAGCTGTCTCAACCCCTTGTCATCTTGTACAAGTATACCTTTACCCTGGTTAAATACAACGTTAGGATAATCTGTCTCAGCTCTCATAAAAACTTCTTTGGTCTTTCTGTCTTGGTAGATTGATGTTCTTAACCAAATGTTTTGATATAAATCAATCTCCGCGGGTCCTAAAGTTAATGAGTCTCCTATACTTGCCGGGATAGTTATATCCATTGTCCTTAAACTCTTGTCGTAAACTGTATCACTCTGTACGCATATTAGATGGGTGTATCCCCTCTCTCTATAGACTGTATCATGCAGAGTATCTGTCAGTACAATAAGCTCAGGTACTTCAACAATCTTTTCTTGAATCTGTACTTTATACTCTGTGATAGTTACAGGTGGTTTAGACTTCTCGTAATCTAATGAATCGTTTAGCTCATCAACCTTTAAGTTTAGTGCTCGTATCTCTCCTGTGTTCAATCCATCTTCACTTACATAGTTCCTAATCGTATCTTGTAGTGCTATGTTATTATTCTCCAGTCTCGTAATCTCAAGCTTGTCTAGTTGAGTTGACTCGCATTGCTTTACTAAAAGAATAATTAATATAAGTATTAGTGCTGTGGGCAACGCTTCACCTATCTTTTCTTTGTGTCTATATATCTTTTGTATTATAGGCTTACCAGCCGCAGACTTTTTCATACTGTTCCATAAATTTAGCAACCATAGGATCTCTATAGTTTTGTTGTAACTCCACATGCACCATCTCATCTAGTTTGTTTGCAGTTTCAATCAGTTGAGCAAAACCACTTCTACTAGGTTGTTTTAGATCATTCTGTCTAAGATCACCAGTAAAGATCATAAGAGATCCCTTACCAAGTCTTGTGCAGAATAAATATGTTTGAAGTTTAGTTAGGTTCTGTGCCTCATCTATAATGAGAATACCATTAGTAATTGTTCTACCCCTTGCAAACTGCAATGGTAGTAACTCTAACTCACCGTCCTTCAACCACTTATCTACTTCTTTCTTACCATTATCTCGGAGTATCTCCATGTTCTCTATAACAGGAGCACACCACTGGCGCATCTTTTCATCTTTATTTCCTGGCAAATACCCCATATCTTCTGTAGATACTTGGGGTCTAGCTATATACATCCTTTCTATACCACCCTTTAGAAATAAATCTAAAGCTATCTGTGATGCTAGGAATGTCTTAGACGTACCTGCTTTACCAGTTATGATTGCTATTTTGGAATCAAGAATCTTTTCCTTTGCTCCCTTCTGTTCATCACTAAGCTCATACTTAAATGATGGATTTGTTTTGGTTTTTCTCCCGCTAAGATCTTGCCTCATTATCTGACTATATATATAATATAGGAATTAATTACCTCCTGTACCAACATAGTATTCTTTTCTTTCATCAAAGCTTCTAAGTTTTTGAATACTATAAATTAACGGAATGACATCTTTCCATTTTTTATTTAACTTGAGTTCTCCTTTTCTAGGTTTATTTTGATAAACAACCTTGCTGTTTTCATAAAACTCTCCATCAGAATCTCTAGTTAGCCAATAATATCCAGTCTTACCTGTGACATCAAGAGCTTCACCAAGTTTACCAAGTGTACCTGTAGCTGCAATAGGAGACTCCCACATCTGTTTCATCTGTGTAAGACCACCTAATCCAGGAATAGGTAAGAACTGTGATAATTCTTTTCTGGTTCTATCTACCTGATAAATCATCATGTTCTCTAACCTTCTTCTTATTACTGAGTCATCATCTTCATCTGATAGTAGTCCAAGTAACAGATGTTTCATACCTATTGTAAATGCAAATATTGCTAATTCACCTAATGTTCTGTATGTACCTAGTAACTTATTCTGCGCATACTGCTCAGCATTAAAACTCACTTGTTTCTTTTGTTCCTCAAGAAAGCTACCTTTTATCTTACCCCACTGTAAGTTACCTTTACGCACTTCTTTCTGGAGATGATTAATAAAAGAGAATAATGATCTATATCTACCTTCCATCCATCCTAGATTCTCATCAAAGTATTCTCTTTGCATTCTAGCACGTATAGCTGGTCCAACCCATTTATGGAATTGCATTGCCAATCTACCGTACCACTGAGCTTCCATTAATGTTCTTGTGGAATAAGCATAGTTACCATGTATCTGCTGATTGATAGACTTAGCTTTTGTTCTCAGATCAAATCTAAAGTTGTCACTGTATGGTTTTTCATTTCCATTCTTATCAACAATAGTATCAAACCCTTCTCTCAACTTAAGTTCTTGATTATCAAAGTCATAAGCATCATATAGATTTACAATCTCACCCGTGCTAGAGTTTTTAATATTGACATCCATAACTACACCAAGACCAATCTTACCTTGAAGCGCATACTCAAAACTTTCATTCAATAAATAACCCCAGTCTAATGCCTTTGCAATGAAACTTTTAGATCCATCACCATTTCCAGCAGCACCGGACCCAGCTTCCTGAAGTTCTTTCATTGAATCCATAATTCTAAAATAAGAGATTATTGCATCAACCTTTGTTGCAGGCTTATTGGGATTATATACATTCCCCCCATACTTACCTTTTATTGCATCTTCCACATAGTATGCTGTAGTTTTAGCTATAGAAGGTAGAACCTGTTGATTAAATTCCTTAGTAGCTCTCATTAATACTTTTCTAGGAATGAATCTACCACCCAGGTATTCTATGTTATTATTCACCTTACCCATAACAAAGTTATTTATGTTACCTGTAACGTTGAATGCAACAAAAGACCATGATGTTAGTCTCATCAGACCATTAACCATTTTCTCAGCAACACCTTTTCTTTGTCTATCAGTATCATAGAATACCATTTGCATGAATCTCCTAGCTCTTTCTTCAACCCTTGAGCCACCTTTAACCCCTCTACTTTGTGATTTACCTTTTGAAAATACCTTTAGGTTTACAAACTTATCAGCAGGAGTATACTCTCTTTCAGCTATTACATTAAGCATGGCTTTCATTGTATCTTCAACCTGACTTAAGGTGGAGAAGTTATGAGCCATGCCGGCAAATAATAATAAACTTGATCCTAAGTCACCACTAACTTGATCAACGGTTGGGGTAGACTTTAATGATTCAGCCTCAGCATTAAGTTCATTTTTTTTATTATTGTAAACATCACCTTTAATCTCATCATTATTATACTGATCTTCCAATAGAGCTAACTCAGCCTCAATTCTTTTTAGTGACTCTTCTGTTCTGGGCTTACCCACATAAAATACTGGTAATGAGTCAATTAAGTTTCCATCTTCATCAATTGCAACTTTCTTTTGATACACATCTTCAGTAAAGAAATCACCAAAACCATTAGCTGTCTTGCTCCACATACGTGCTACAATGTTAGGTTTATCTGATAGCTCTTTATAGAAGTTAGACTTAACAAGAGGGACACTACCTACCATCTTAGATCCGGTAGATGGTGGGATAAGTTTGAGATATTTATTTTCAAAGTATTCTATAAACACATCATAAAACTCTTTACGTGCTGCGCCTAACGCAGACTTATCAGCAATCATATCAATATACTTTTGTGATTGCATGTTTTTACCTGATGTAGTCGTAGGCTTTATCTTTATATATTGTTGCTTCACAAAGTATGCAGTATGACCTTTCTCTACAAAGCCGCTAGGTACACCTTTGATTTTAACCATTTTGTCATACTCTTTAGTATCATAGTATTTAATCTTAAATGTTAAATACTCATCATCTGATACACCAGCTTTCTTTTTCCAGATACCATTCTCACCAACAGGAACAAACCTTTCATACTTAGCACGTTCTTTTATGAAGTCTTCAGTATACTCATGGTACTCACCACTTACTTCTTTACCATTAGAACCAATTGTTTCAGCTCGCATAAAACTGGCAAAGGCTTGTTTCTTATTATATAAGTCAATATTAAATGCAATATCTTCTTTGTAAGTTGAAGAGTTTTGATCTACATCTCGGTACACTAATGGCAAACCATCCTCAAACAACTCATCCCGCAGTCTTTCTTTTTCTACTGAATACTGTCTACCTATCTGCTTAACATACATTCCTGTAAATCTACCCTCATCATCAAACTCTCTCATAAAGTTATATAGCTGCTGCGGGTCTGTTCCAGGATCTAACTTCTGTAGTTTTTGAGCTGCAGCACCGATTATAAAAGCATCTTGATTGAGTCTATCAATTGCTCTACTCTGCTCTCTTTCAAATATCTTTTGCATTAAAGCAAGAAGTTGATCTTCTGATGCTAATAAACTTCGTGTTCTAGATTGTACTAAACCAATGTCCTTACTTGTTTTAATGAGTTCATCTAAGTCTTTCTGAGTAAAGTTTCTAGCACTTTCTCTCTTTACAAGAGCCTTTACAAAGTCATCTACCGCATCATCAATCAATCCTTTACCGGTTCTATTCCCTAATGCAAGAGTTAGTCTTTTACCTAAAGTATTTACTAAGTTCTTTTGCGCTTTATTTAGATTGATATTATCGGCTATAGATCCCAATGCCTCAAATGATCTACCAAATAACTTAAAGTTCATAACATAACTAATGAACTCATCATTCTGTAAGTTAGCAGGATCTTGTATATAGTCTATAAACTTATTTGTTTCTCTAATTGCATCTCTTACAAGTTGAGTAAATACTCTGTTGGCTTCTGCAGCATCTTGAGTATCAATAACTAATGATAACATAGAGATTGCATACTCCATATTCTCAGTAATCTCACCCTTCTCTTTGTCAACTAGAATGTTTTCCCTAATTTTTTCAATAGCCTCTTTCTGATTCATAAGACCTTTTCTATAGTCTTTTAATGCAGTAAAGAGTGTATCATACTCAGCAAACAGTAAACTGTTTTCTAAGGTAGTATCTTCATTGAACTCAACATCATCTAAATCTGGATAATTATCAAAGTCATAGTAACTGTAAGGCTGATCTTTTAATGCATCATTTAATCTTTGCTCACTAGCAAAGTCAACATTAACCGGCATTATTAAATCAATATAAACTTCGTTCTCAGACTCTCTGTGTTTTGTATTACCATCATACTCAATGGCTCCAGTATACTTTCCATCAACCGCCTCTGCAAAAAGATGTATAGTAACTGTATTGAATTGATTAGGAGTAATGCTATAACCCATATTGGTTAACATTCTCTTTGCCATCTGAAGCTCAATATTCTTTTGTTGCCTATTGGATATATTATCTATACCCTTTTCTTTTAATAGACTATCATTACCTAATGCATCTCTTGATTCTACAAAAGTATCTTTAGCCAACCTTCTTTCATTACTTATATCAAAGTTTACTAAACCAATTGATCCATCTGTATGAACAATAAGCATATCAATCTTTGTAGCAACCTGGGTTGCCTCATCATAAAGTATTACTTCTGGTATAGCTATAGCATCTTCTTCTAGAAAGCTTTGTAATGCAACCTGAGCATCTCTATATGCCTGAGAGATTTCATCATTAAATACTTTAATTTGATCTTGAATCTCACCAAACTGTTTACCTTCTGTTAAGGCATTTAATATAGTAGTTTTATCAGCCTGTATTTGCTGGTCAAGTTCTTGTTGCTTAGCAGCTTTTTCTGTACCAAGTATTGCTTGCTGAGATGAAGCAAATACTTTCTTTGTACCTAGACTATAAAACTTGTTATCCTTTTTATTTAATACTACAATATCATCACCCTTTGTGATATCATTAGTAACTGTAAGACCATCTATACTATTCTCAGATTCAATAGACTTACTGAATAGTTTGTTAACAACAATCTTCTGAGTACCAACAGCACTCCTTAATGCTGTATCAACAACCGCTTGCTTAGTAGGTGTAAGAGAATACTTTACTGCTTTACGTGGAGTTACTTCCACAGCAAATCTTATTTCACTAGTGTTAAGAAGCTTGGCAATATCTGTAAGTGTTGCTGAAGCAGATATATCTCTAGGGCGTATTAATAAGTTCTTGTCAGTAAGAAACTTATGAAAATCCTGTACAATGCTTTTTAACCACTCTAGTAATTCGTTAATCTTAGTTCTAAAAGATTGTGTAGGCTCTTGCTCAAACTCATTATTAAAAGTTCTAGCAAGAGACTGAGTTAATATCTCTGCATCAATCTCCCCTTGACCAAATCTTCTTTGCTTTGTATAAGCATCAGTTATTTGTTGTGTTAATACAGGAAAGTTCTTTTTAGATTCATCCAGCAAGGAATTGAATAGATCTAAATTATCTATCCTAATAGCTTCTACAAATGGATGTAAGACTTCTTCTACAGCTATCTCATTAGTTACTCTACCACGTATTAAGTAAACCTCACCATTATAGTAGAATGAGTTTACCTGATCAAACTTTACAGCCTTTTTTCTTTCTTCTGGTAAAGACTCATAATAACTTCTTGCTTCCTTCTCTCCAACTACATTTAAGTTTAACTGTGGAAAGATTCGTTGCAAGTGCTCAAGTAACATTGGAGTGTGTGCAGTATCAAATCCTCTACTTTCTGGTAAAACATCCTTTGCTGTAAATAAACTCTGATCCACCTTTACCATTACGGATTGAATACCACTTTCTGTAAACCCTGCTTTTTGAAATGATACAGCATTTAAAGGTATGTTATTGATTCTCAGATAGTTACGGGCTTTTATAATATTGAATTCCAGACTTTCAATACTACCAACTCTTTCACCTTCTCTTGTAACATTAACATAGTATGTATCAGTTTCAATGTTTCTATGTATTAACTTCTTTCTCCTAAGATTCTGAAGGAGTGCTTTAGAAAAGTTATTTTTCTTTAATGATAATAAAGTCTTTTGATCCTTCATGAATTCCTTTGCCTGTTGGACAGTAGGAAACTGATCAGAATTATTAGCATTCTGCCAGCCAATAATAACATTGTCTGTTACAGTTACTGACTTAAACTCTTTATTAAGAGCATCATACCCTGGAGCACTTCTATTAATACAACTTGCCATGTTATCTATTACATTTTCTAAGATACTCTAAAAATTCTTCTTGAGACTTAAGATTATTAGTTTCAAGTATTGCTTGGAATTGACTGTATGTTGTTACTTCCGCTTTCTTTAATAACTCTTTATTATCTGGAGTATTTATTTGCTCCCATAAGATTAATGTCTGATCATTTGTGGTAGTACCTAGTTGATCTAAGAACTCTGTAGACACACCTATATCTTCCAGCTCAAACGTAAACTCTATTTGCTGACCAACTTCCAATCCTTCAGATGCTTCTTCAGTAGCTTCTTCAACAGGTTGCGCATCTGGTGCTTTAGCTTTAATTATATCTTCTAATGAAACTAGCGGAGCCTCAGCAGCATCAATGCCATCAACTTTAACCTCATCATTTGTTGAGCCATCAAAGTCAACATTCTCTGGTGCAAAGATTGCACCTCTATCTCCAAGTACTGTATCTTGAACTAGAGTATTATCTGAAGGTGCTTGCCCTTTACTATTTTGATATTGGTTAAGTTCCTTCTTGGTTGGTCTATCCTGTGCACCATCAAACATAAATCCTATAGGATTCTGATCAATAGATCCTTTCATGCTGGCTTGATTAACTACTGTGTATTGACCATCTTCAAGTTTCATTAAAACTTTTGATCTATCTAAGAACGTTATGATATATTCTGGTACAGACTTTCCTTCACTTGCCTCTTGTTTATATATCTCAAAAAACTCAGGCCTTGTCGTTCTATGTAAGTCTAATGATGATTGAGACATAAAGTAATTGTCTACAAAATATCTTTCTAATGCATTGTAGTTCATGCCAAATACATCCTCAAACTTATCAAGTTGATTGTTCTTTAATATATCGTGTACCTCATCAATAGACTCAAAGTATTCATCTAGCAATGATGGAGCAACTGCATCTAATATAGACTTGTATTCAAACTGAAGCCCGCTCTTAACCATTATATAATTAAGTATAGTTATAGCATCAGATCTTGTGTCTCTATCATTGTAAATCTGCATAAACCCTGTTTGCAAATCCACCTTCTGAGAATCATTTAGTTTATTAAATGTATTAGCATCAATCAGATCTAAACCACTGCGGTTAGTATTTGCCGCTGCTTGATTAAGAACCAAATACTTCTGTAAGAAGAAGTTATACTTGTCTTTATATTGTTCTCTTAGATTAGATACAATATCCACTATTGTTTCATTACCCTCAAGCTGAGGATAGAGTAGCTGATTACTTAATGTTGCTCCTTTCTGTATTGTACCCGGCTTTTCTGAAGTTGCAAGTTTATGGATGTAAGCCTGAATGGTTAAGAAAGAAAGTTTATCAGCTTCGTATTTTTCTAAAGCCCCTCTTTTTGCATTAAATTTATCAGCAGCAAAGTTTTTAAAACCTTCAGCTCGTGTTATAAATAACTCATTTGCTATTTGCTCTGCTGTTTGATATGATCTAACTAATGATCCAATATAAGTATCGGATATTAACTGATCAAATATAGGATTGAACTTATTAGTCTTCTCATTAAAAAAGAATTTAATAGCGCTTTCTACAGAATTAAAATCTGAGAAACCTTGATTAAGAGAAGCTAAGGTTGAAACATTACTTATTGTTTGAGACATAATATTTATGTCATCAAGTACGCTTAACACTGCTTCAGCCATTAAGCCTAAACGCTGCTCATTTTCTGGTGTACTTGTCTTTAGATTGATGAGATCAACTAACCCTTCATTTGTAATAGAAACAGGAGGATTTAATGAGTATGATACATCATCACTCTCATCAAGTCTTCTAGCTCTAATAAATGTTTGCTCTGAAGTAATTCCCTCTTTATTTGTAAACTGAGGAGTGTTAAGCATCAATATACTTGTCTTAACCGGAACACCCATCGCTGTCATAGTTACAAGTAGAGGTAAGTATTCTTTAGAAAGTCCTAATCTACCAGCTAATCTTTCCTTAGCATTATCTGTCATTGCAGTAATCAAAGCAGATAATACATATTGAGTTCTAAATCCACCGTTAATTGGTTGACCAGTTTCAATATCAAGTTCTGTTTTGGTATCTACATCACCATAAATTGCTTCACCAATTTTAACTGAACCAAGACTAGCACCCAACTCTCTTAGGAGACTTACTCCAAGGTTTGGTTTTACAACAACACCAATAGAGTCTGCACCAGCTTGAATATTATTAAACGCTAGTATCTGCCCTGTTAAAGTATCTGCATCAACATCTTCTTCATTGACTGACTCAAATAACTCTGGAACCTCACGTTTAAAGAATTCTAATACACCCTCAACACCCTGTGCCTCTGCATCTTCAATCTTATTTGTTAAAGGTTTTAAATCAGCAGGTTGATAAGCAATAGGAACTTCATTTGCTTCTGCTTGTGTCATAGCAGAGTTACCTAGTAATGCAAACTTATAGTCTACACTTTCATTAGTCATTGGAGCAGAGTATGGCTCACTACCAATCTTACGCTTATATGCAATATAATCTTCAAATGTTACAGGTAGACCTAATACACCCAATGCTTTTATTGCATTAACAGACATACCCTTATCCTCAGCTCTCTTTTGTTGCGTATTATCTAAAGGATTAATAATCTCAAGTGCATTATTCTTATATGCATCTAATGCCTTAAAGTAGAAAGATTGTTTGTTTGTTACTTCATTACTTACATATCTAGCATAATGTACATATTTACCTTCTTCAGTTGCAGCTTTACCATACTCTCTAAGTTCACCTTTCTCATTGAAGAAAAACTCTTTCATTTGAAGATAGAGTTTATCAATATCAAAGTCAGATCCTGCAACTTCAACAAGCTCAGCTGGAGCAACAGTAACAGAACCGTAGATTGCAGGTAAGAAGTCTACAATTTTAGCATTGATTGCAGAGTGCTTATCCTGTGATGGGATTCTTACACCAAATCTTTTAGCAACAGCATCTGGAATTGCACCACCTTTACTTGCAACATTATCCATTACATCTTTAAAATGCGGTGGTGCTAGTACTTCACTGTATGTTATACCAGTAGAATTACCATCTGCATCATACTCTTTCACATTCATCCGAAGTCTGTCAAGTATGACAACACCTTGACCGTTAGCATTTTTGATAGCTTCATCTAATCCAATCAATGGATCAGCTTCTCCTTGTCTATAGATAGGTGTGCTCTTTTCAAAGTTAACCCCTCTTATAATTTCAAATCTATCTGGAATACCATTCTCATCTACGCTTAATACTCTACGGTATACTTTCATACCTAGGTCAGATACAAGTGCTGATGCTTGTCCTTTCACCTTCTCACGCATTGACTGCTTCCAGAAGGATAAGAACTTATCTCGGAACTCATTATAAACAATAGGATTATTTAAGTTATACTTTGGCTCAGTACCATCCATTGCAAAGTACTCAAGCAACATAGATTTACTCTTTGATGAGGCTAATGCATCTTGAGCATATTTTAGATAAGTATATAAACTAGTTGTAAGACCTTCGGCTGCAGCACTAATTATAAACTCTGCTTCAGCTTCTTCAACGGTTTCAGGAACTAATACAAGATTTCTTAATGATCTAGATGATAGGTTTATTCTATTAGATAAAGCTTCATGATATTTCTTTATAACATCACCCATCTTCATTGATACACCAGCTATGTTAACTTCTACATTGGGATCTTGCTCAGATGTAATTAATGTTTTAATCTGACTCGGATCAGTAATTGTAGTTTTGTTTGATGGGTTAACCATCTGAATGCCAAAGTATTGCGCATCCATATACATAGCATCATCCTGGGTAAGTGTGCCTCCAGATTGCAAAGCCTTGTTAACACCGGTAACATTTTTCTTCAACATCTTTAATGCTGTAAGCGGTGCTAATATTGATGGTGTACCTGTTTCTAACTCAGCTCTCTCCATCTTAATTCTAAGATTGTGGAGTTCTTCCATGTTAGGTTTAGGATCCCATGAATCAATTGTTATATTACCTTCAGTATCTCTAAATCCATTGTCTTCAGATGTAAGCTCAGGAGTTAATATAAATAATGAAGTCTTAAGGTATGTTCTGTTATCGTATCCTAGAATTTTTCTAGAATTAAGCATAGACTTTTGAGATACATAACCATTAGTTCTACCTGTCTTATCTCCAAATATTTCACTTGACTCTATAGACTGACCAGCCTGTAGCTTATCGTATAATACAGCTTTACCATTTGGTAGTTGACCAATACCAAAATCTAGATGCCTAGCTGCCATAACAGTACCATATGACTGAGCATCTGCTCTTTCAATATTAGTACCACTAAATGCACTTTTTATAGTAGGCTCTGTAACACCAAATATATTAAACCCTTTAACACCATTTGGAACACCCTTAGATGCATCTCCTATAACAGAGTCTGCACTAACTATTGCACCATTGGCACCCCTTGCACGTTTAACCTGAGCTGTACCATCTTTTAATGATAGCTCAGCTTGATCACCAAGTAGAAGTTCATTAACTGATTTAGCATTTAAGAAGTTACTTAAGAAAACTTGCTTTAAGTTATTCTGCTCATTTGATCCTAAATTATATACAGATCTTAGCTCATCCTTTGCTTTCTGAGTAGCATCTAAGTTTTTAAATCCTTCCTTAATATCATTACCAATACGTAATAGACCGGGACTAGATAGTTTATCATAAGCATCTTCTGCTAGCTGATCTAAGCTTTGTATAATACTATCGTTGATATTCTTTATAGAAACACCAGCTGCAGAAAGAACATCTTCATAGCTCATGCCCATGAGATCCTCACGAGTCAGTTCTTTAACTTTATTCTCAATAGTCTCTCTTATATCCTGACTTAATATTGACTTGTTATTATGGAACTTAAATGCATTACCATTTTCATCAGGTGCAATAACATCACCTGAAGTAGTAGCATTATAACCTATAATTAAAGTAGTAGGACCGCCTTCAGATTTAATATCTACAGTTGCAGACATAATTCTTTCTAGCTCACTGATAATAAAGTCTCTAAATAAACCTACTGTCTCTTCATTAATCTGACCAGTATTTGTATCAATAGTCTTTATAATAGGTAACGGGATGGTATCATTCATGTTAGACTCCCCAAGTACTCTAATAAATACTGGTGATACAGCAGTAACTTCTGTTTCACCCTTTTCATTTTTGTACTCTAGCTTATTACTTATAGTACCTTGCTTATTTACATTGGCTGTATATAAACTATAAAGCATCGCTTCAATATCTTCTGGGCTATATTTACCATACTTCTTTCTATCTGATTCTATAACATTACCTGAGACAGTATATACAATTATACCTCTCTTATCTATTATAGCTTGAACCTGATCATTTGAGTACAATAAGTTTCTCTTTAAATAAGGATTGTCTTCAACCAACTTATTTAAATAATCGGGAGTATTAAGCTCATATAAGCTTTGAAGATTAGCCGTTCTTTGTTGATGAACATATATATTTTTGTTTTCTGCATTCTTAATCACTGATGCACCAACTGCCTCATCAAACAATGCATTATTAATAGCCATTGTAAGAATCTTTCTGCCCATTCCAGTTTGAATACTAAATAAGTTCTGATCAACAACTACATTCTTAGTAACCTCAGCTTCATCTAAAGGTGTTCTGGCTTCTTTTAATGCATTACTTGTACCATCAATATCATCATTGATAAATCTCTGCATTAAAACTATATCCTTTAGTATTAAACCTGCCGCATCTGGATACTGAAGTGCAAAACTAGACTGAGCATCTGTCTTCTCAACTAGATTCTCAATGATACTATATTTAATATATCCGGCACTAAGTTGAAATCCAATATACTGTGAGATATCTTTAGATAGTCTTAGTGACTCAGCGTTTAAGTTTTCATCACTAATCTTCTCAGTAACTGCAGATAAAAGGGTTTGTAAATCACTTAAGGTAGTCTTAACCTTTCTTCTGGTTACAGGATTTAACGTAGCCTCCTTAATTCTAGATACATATGCTTGACTCCAAACATCTCTCTGATTGGCTACATCATCCCTATTAGAAGCAGACTCATATACAATTGTACCAGACTCTGCATCATATATCTCTATTAGATAGTTTCTCTTGTAGTTTTTAAATCCTTTGGTTACAGCATTAAATAAATATGAGTCCTTTACTTTTGTGAGCTCACCATTCATTACATCCTCTCTAGAAACCCCAATATCATTTAAGAATCTAGTTACAAATGCATTAGTCTGATCATTTGTCTCTGCAAATGTTATTAGCTTTTGTAATTGATATACTTGATTACTTGTATTAGCAACAGCTTTTAACGCTCCGTTATATACGTTTGCAAAATCTACAGCTACAATTAATCTTTCACCAGTTCCTTCTATAGGATTACCATTAGTATCTGTACTTGGTTGAACTAAATATGAGTTACCAAATAAATCTTTTTCCTGAAGTGTAGTTGTAGCTATATAAGATCTAAGAAACTTAGGCAGTGAGCTAAACCCACCAACCATCTCAGCACTTAAATCCCATTGTGCTGTGGTTCTACCACCAAGTTCATCCTCAATCTCCTCTAACTTAACTTCTTGATTTTCAGCCTGAATATTTAATAAAGACAAATAACTTTCTGCAGCATCTTTAATATCCTTACTGTAATCTGTAAATGCATCTTCTATAGCAAATAGATCTTCATGTAATGCTTCTGGAAGATCTTCATTATTCTCAGAGCTATATAAGAAAGCAAAGTCATCTAATACTGAATCTAAAAGTTCAGATGGATTATAGTTTGTAGTTTGTCTAGCTTCTCTAAATATATAGGTGGCTGCAATACTTTGCACAAGACCTCTTGATACAGCACTGTCTAAGTATTCATTCTTATAAGAGCGTATAAGCTTATAAGCATCTACAGTAATTCCATCTTGTAGACTTTCAATAACACGGTTATTCTGAATTGATGCATCTTTAAACTTGCCAGAATCAATCTTCTCAAATAGATCCTTTAACTCATTTTTAGTAAAGTTGGAGAATATAGACTTGATCCACTCAATAATTCTAGTAAAGAATGATTTGATTTCTGCATCAGTCTTTGTAGATCTTGGATTCTTCTTAAACTTTTGAAACTCATCAGCCATGTACTCTTCTACATACTCTTGCTGTAATCTTTCAGAAGACATTCTAGAATATAACTCAGCAGAGTTCTTAAACTTCTGTAACTCAACTTTAAGAGTCTTACCCTCAGCTTTAAGTTTAGCAAGTAGTTCACGCTTAGCTACACGTGAAAGCTTCTTGCGTTGTTCTTCAGTAAGTAACATTCTATATACTGCATGGAATGCTTCATGATACTTAAATGGACTTGCATCAGATGCATATATCTTACCAGCTACTTCAACACCATCTCCAATCCGGCTCAATGATATATTAAACGCACCCGCAGTTATACCATTCTTTCTTAAGTTATCTTCAAAGATATCTATAGACTCTACAGATATAAAGTCAGGAAGGTTTTCCTTCAACCATTCACTAAACTCTGATAACGTTTCTGAGTCCTCTTGGCTAAATCCTTCAGGTACAATCTTGTAACCAAGTGCATCAAGTCTATTATTTAAAGAATCTTTTTTATTATTAAGTTCTATTAGTAATGGATCACTTTCAAAAAGTCTTCTCTTCTCTGCAGGAGTCTTACCATTACCAATACTTCTTTTTCTTTCTTTTATTTGCGACTCAATATCATTAAGATCATTTAATAAAACTTGCTGACTTTGTTCATTAGTTAACCCTTGAGGTGTTCCTTCTGCTTGCTTTTGTATTTCGCTTGCATCCTCTGCTGCTTGACTATTCTTAGCTACATCTTCTAATGTAACAGAAGGCTTTTGAGCAGATGCTACAATTGTTGACACATCTTTAGCAGCTTGTACTTTATCAGATGTAGTATTTAAAAACATTGTACGCCCGATTCTTACAGATGGATCTAGTGTAGTAACAAGTTTATCAACCATCTGCTCTACTGTAGCTTCAAGTGAGATAGTGTTAGAAAACATCATTGAGCTAAACTTCTCTCCAAATATTTCTTTAACATTGGGTAAAGCTGCAAACTTCTCTGTAATCAGATCAAGTATTGCCATTGGGTTATCTGGATCCTGTTGCATTTCAGCAGGCTCAATGTAAATATTCTCATTAATACCTTTATCTTGATTAAATGCAGAAATCTTAATAGCACCATTATTTACTACAGATAAAGTAACCGCAGTGCCTGCAGTAGCCGTTATATAGAATGAGCTCTTTAATTCGGTATCAAATGTAGAGTTATATGCTTTATCTTTTACCTGGCTTTTCTTAATTGATTTATCTAACGGTTGATCTGCGGAACCATTTTCTTTTAATGTTTGCTGTGATCTATCATAAAGTTTTGTAAATAGATCTGTTAACTGTTCTTCACTAAACGGTGCTGTTTGTAATGGAGCTAATGTATATGTAGGAGCATTATCACTTTTTATAATAGCAACATACCTAGATGTAAGAGGTTTACCCTTAAACATGTAAGTATCTGTATTAGGATCATATAGACCTTGAGCAGCTAAAGCACTTTGAACTTTCTCATTTACTTCTGTAGCATTCGGTAAAGCAGAAGAAGGTATTACTCTTTTAAATGTATTATCTACTATCATTAGATAATCACCACTGGTTGTTTGAAAATCTAGCGTTTGAAATGGAACTGTCTTATTACTAGGTAAATATGAAAATCTACCCGCAGTTAATATAAAGTCAAATCCAATATCAGATAACTTAATAGTTATAACAGGATCCGTATCTACTTCTTTACGAGAATTAATCTCAGTCATCAAAGCCTTCTGAATACCAAAGTTATTTCTTGCTTCTTCAAGTTGTCCAGGCTCAGCATCAAAGTATGCTTGGAATTGTTCTTGAGACATTGCTGTTGGATCAATAGGCTTGCCATTTGCATCAAGAAGATCTACATTCTCGTTTATAACATATCCAATGATCCCAGTTTCATAAATTGCTTTGACGCTTTCTGCCTCAAATAAATTCTGAATTTTTTCAATTGCAGATGCAGAAACTTTAATCGCTATACTATACTTAGTTCTTTTTAATCTAATATTTGGATTTGCATCTTCACCAGGCTTTTTAAGATCACCTCTTACTGCACCAGCATTATTTATATCTGTAACCTCAAGTTCAATACCATCCAGCTCTTCTTGGGTAAGTACATTTAAAATCTTAGCAAGTCTTTCTCGTGCAAACTTAGTATCACCTATACCAAGACCTATAAGATTTGGTATAACTCTAATAGGTTCAGTTATGGAAAGCTTTGACATATTAGCGGTAGAAGTTGGTACACCCAGCACCTCTTCTATAGTAATAGCAAAGTCATTCATCTGACCCTCTGATACAGCTAAAGTTTCAAATGTTCCTTCATCGGTAACAGAATCCTCTGGTATAATTGTTAAGTTAGATCCTGTTTGTACATCTCCTATATTAGGTACATTAACTGTAAACTTCTGACCAGTGTCTTTATGTGTTAATGTTGTTCCATTTGAAAGCGTTACACCTCCAAAAGTAAATGTATCTGTACTAATTACAGATGACTTATATTTATCAAAAGCAATCTTAGCTTCTGTAATATCATCATATAGTGGATCAATGCCCAACTCATTTAATATCTCATCACTGAGTGGTTGATAGTACTTGTCTAGTATTCTATATGTATCTTCTACTGCTCCTTTCTGTAAGTACCCTACACCAGGAACAGATACTACTACATTTGCTGCTAAACCTCTAGCTGCTGTAGGCTTTATATAAAACTGTGCAAAGTTTAATCCATGGCTTCTTAATACATCAGTAACAACAGGATCAACTCTATTTTCTAGTAACCACTTAGCAAACCCTTCATCTGTATTTAACTTAGCCTTCTCTGACTCGCTAAGTGATGTTGCCCATATTTGTTTTAAATCATAGTATGCATCAATAAACTGCTTACCTTCTCTTGATATCCAAGCTGATTTAGTCTTTACAGCATTACCAGGATTATTTGCTTTATGTTCTCTATACTTAGACTCAAGCAGATCAACAATATATTTTAATTGACCAGTTGATGCATCTTCTATCTTTAATAATGGAATAGGTTTGATGCCTGCCTCTTCTAATATATTACTAGTATCAACTTCTACTGCAATGTCTGCAGCAGCTTCTTTTGCTGCAGCCTCTGCTCTTTCAGCCCTAGCCGCTTGTTCAGCAGCCATCATCTGTTGGAAATTAGTTAAGATTTGAATAGCAGCTGTAAATGCTTCTGGATTAGAAGTTGCAGTTAATAAACCTTGCTCAGTATAAAGATTCTTTATAACACTAGCATCACCTGTTCTAATAAATTCTTTTGAATCTTCAGGATCAACTACTACACCTACCTCCATAAGAGCAGTTAAAGCTTCGTTAATCTTTTTGTTAGTAAATGTAGATTCAAGATTTTCTCTTAGTATTTCTTTTTTATTATTAAAAACATCTTTGACAGATGATCTCATCCTTGCAAGTAATGTATTAAAGCTATCTGGATTTAATAATGTTTCTATAGCTTGATTATATACTACCGCTCTATTTTCTAACGTAGCATAGTCAGCCATCATAGCCACTACGTCATCTATATTCTCAGCAGATAAAAATTCATTATTAATAACATTATCTCCCAAATAATTTAATAAAGTTTTCTTAAGTGCTTTTACATTAGAAGTTTTACTAGAGTCAAATATCCCATCCTCATTTTGTCGTTTAGGATCTGTAATAACATCAAAGTATTCTTGCAATCTATCTTTTGCTAACTGCTTATTGTCGGCAAGAACTTTGGTATCTTGATCTGCATCCTCTGCAGTAAGTGTATTTATTTCATCACCCAAAAGTTTAATCTCTGCAGCAATTGAGTTAGGATCAAGCAATGTAGTTAAATCTGAAAATGAATATCCTACTATACCCTTCTCAGATCTCTCTTTAGCAGTGCTTTCTTTAGTAATGTTAATTGCACCTTCTGAACGTAACTTGGATAATATGTCATCAGTTCTTTTTACTGCATCATTAAACTCGTTTCTAGAATACATGTAAAGCATTCTATAGTTATTATATGCAATACTACCCAATGCTTCATCTACATATTCAGGTGTATCTTGATCAAATGCACTTGGGTTAAATGGATTTGTAAACTTGTTACCAAAATTATCATAGTTCTTTTGCATGGTTTCAACATTAGAAATAGCTTGCTGTATACCAGCTCGTCTACCCTCAACCTCATCTAATGTTATTTCAAATGCATCTGCAAAGTTTTTATCTGATAAACCATTTAAATCCCTAAGCATTTCTCTAAACTGTCCAGCCCCTCCCTTTTCTATTAAACGATGAAAATGATGGAAATCAGCAAATGCTTGATTATCAAAATAATTTAACTTGCTATTATTATACTGAGCAGTAACAGTAGCTTTATTAGCCTGTTGCTGAGCAGATAAATTCATAACATCCATGTTAAATGCTTTTGCAGGATCAGTTAATATTTGATTCCATGCTGCATTTCCATCATCAATAAGCTGTTTAACAAAAAGATCTTGCTGCTCTTGCATTTCTTTATATCCTTCCGGATCTGAAACTTTTCTTATTCCATTAGGTATTGTACTAAACATAAAATTTTGAACAGGTCCCATTAAACCACCTGTTAAAAATCCAGATAAAAATACCTCTAATCCCTCACCAGTCATTTGACTTTGAATGCCAGACTTTATTGATGTATTTAACAAGTCTGTTTGAGAAGCTGTTGGATTTTGCATTAAAGATGTATAATAATCTTGAACACCTGACGCGACAGCTTCTTGATATGTTTCTTGTAAACCCTCAGCTAAGTTTGCTGACATAAACTTTAATGCATTATAAGCACCTTTTCTATACGTAGCTCCTTTACCTAATCCTTTTAATGATGGAACAGAAAACAATGATCTTGTGCCTTTTTTAAATGGAGTCTTAACAACTTTACCCGCAGCATCAATAGTGCTTTCTGTTAAAAGTTTCTTGCGCATCTTGCCCAATCCCTCTTGAAAAACTTCTCTACCAAATGGTGTAAATCTTGCACCTAATGCTTTATTAAGAACAATCTTATTAGACAGATAAATAACTGGGGCATTAAGCAATGCTGTTTTATGTGCAGCTTCTAATGCATTTAAGTGAGCTTTTCTCATGTCCTCCTCTGTTAAAGAAGCCCCACCTTTCTGTTCAGATATTACCTTTATTGCATTATCTAATTGCTCATTATATACTAATCCACCTTCTAACTTACTTTCACCTAAAGTAAAGTTTAAAGCTCTCATATCTCTATAAAAGCCACCCCCTGTTCTACTAAGCTTAGCTAAATTAGTAGCTGCACCTAAACCATTCTCAGTAGTTTTAAAAGATCTGATGGCTTTCATAGTTTCAGGAGCAAAAAAGTCACCTGCAAAATTAGCTCCTGCTTTTACTGTTGAGTAAAAGTTTAATGCTTTATCAGAATTCTTAAATGTTCTATATAGGTTTCTTGTGGCAGTAAAACCTCTGCCCATTGTAAATGTATTTCTTAATGCACTAAGAGCTCTTGCTCCTCTTCCTATATTAACTCCAGTTCTTACTACCGCAGCAGGAGCAGCTCCACCACCTGATGCATATGTTGCTGCAGCAAGAGCAACTTCTTCTGCGGCAATACTTAAAAATATACCTCCAGTGTATCCTAAATTAAGAGCAAGGTTATTAGAAAATCCACCAACTCCCCCTCTTGAAGACATGCCTATTTCCATTGCATCTTCAAACTCATTAGCAGTTTCTAAATCAGGTGTTGTAATGTAGTTCTGACCTTGAAATATATCTCCTATGGATCTATAAGCTGACTTAAATCCAGACAATGCTTGGTTACCAAGTTGAGGAAGCATTCTTACAAGATCATCACCCATGGTAGAATTAGCATTATAATATGCTTCATTGTCTCTATATGGATTAAACCCTAACTCATCAAAGTTAGGATGGTTATAGTATCTATCAAAAGCTACTGCCTCTTTACTGAAGTAAGTTGGACCAGTACTTGGAAGCTCTGCCTGAACTTGTGCTGATATTGATTTATCTGTGCCTGCATAGCTTGCAAATAACTCACTAAGTGATCCACCTGCTCCTGGTGATCTATTACCTGTATTAGCTTGCGCAGGTACAGCAGTTTGAATAAAATCATAATTACCTGTTGGAAAGTTAGGTGCTGGATTATTATAATTAGATCTTTCAGACGGATATAATTTATTTATTGATGGTGCTACATAATCTATTGCATTAATATATTCCTGAGTTAACTGTGAGTCAATAACAGCTGGATTAGGAATATCAAATATTGCAGAAACAGGTTGAAACTGAAACCTGTCTGATCTACCAACAACATTAGGTCTATTTACAGAATATGGATTCTGATTAATATTAGAGTTTTGATTATTTTCTTGCGCCATTTTTATACTTTATAAAAAGTAATTAGTTACTAAACAAAGTGTTTTCTCTTGCCTGTTGTAGTATTCGTTGATTTGCTCCTGCAATTGCATTATTAAACTCTTCCATACTATTAAATATAATACTTGTATATTGCATACCTGTGTTAGGATCATACCTAACATCTCCTCCAAAATCAGGTATTGATATATATTGCCCATTTTCATTTTTTATAACTAATGATGAACTTATACCAACCTCTAAAGGATTATCTGATGTATTCCATATATTATAACTACCACCTCGTGGTATAGCGTATCTATATTCACCTTGCGATCTCATTATTGAAAATGCTGGACTTGATCCTCCAACATCCCCAATATCAGTTGGTATCAATTGATCAAGATCATTTTTCTTAACTCTTATTTGAATCTTAGTAAAATCTGTTGTTGTTGCAGATTTCTCAGCATCTCCCAATCCTGCAACACCAAATAAATCTACCCCTGTAGTCCCTGTAAGTTTCATCTTGTTAACATACATAGGATTAATATTAAGAGTATAAGTTGTTACAGCATCATCCATATCATCAGTAATATTAGCAATATCTGTTTTATCTATAGTAAAATATAAATCACTAGTCGTTTGCTCACCACCTCCTGGATTTTCATATAAAGCTAATAACTCAGGTAAAACAACATTATTAAGAAAATTCTCAGATCTTTCATTATTAACCAAATCACCAAAATTAACGTTCTTACCTCTAAGATCATTATCATCACCTACAGCCTGATATATAATTTCAACATTTGGATTTTGCATTAAGGTTACAGCTTCATTTAATAAACCATATCCTACAATATCTGGATTCTCAGATCTTGGATTTACAGTACCAGTAATTTGTGTACCAGCAACAGATAACCCACTAATAGCATCACCCCTACCTTCAAATATTGCATTTAAATTTCTTGGAGCAGAATATGCTGGATTACCGGTTGATCCTTTTTTATAAGCTTTATTTAATAATCCTAGTTGATTATCATATAATTCTGATGCTGCTTCTGTTAAACGTCTTTCATATTCTTTTTGAGTCGCACCTTCAAAGTCATAACTATCTGCATTCAAAGCTCTACCAAATTGTGAACCACCACCAGGACTAGAATATCCCCCACCAAAATAATCAGTTGTTACATCTCTATCAGCAGCTTTTAAAAAAGGATTATTGCTAATGTCAAACTTATTCCAATGATCTTTAAATGCTTTTATATATGCGTCTTTACTTAAAACTGCATAATTGGATAGACCTGGTATAAAACTAGAAGATGTATATAAATCACCTTGCGTATATTCCATACCATTGAATATAGTTGGAAGGCTAGATAAATTAGAGTTTGCTATTATCTCTTGACCTTCTGCAGTTTGCATAATATTTCTAAAATTATTCATATTAGAAATATTAAATGTCTTGGTTTCTTCAGCTAACAAGATCTCCTTTGCTTTAAATTCATCAGACATTGCTCTTACTCCTGCAATAATATCAGGTGAATTAACAGCTACAGGATAACCCTTTAAAATTACCGGATTATTATTTTTATCTACACCAACTTTAGGAGTTTCTTCTTGTTCATATTGTCTTTCTGTAAGAGGCCTCTCTGTAGATACTTGCTGTGGTACTTGAAATGGTGTAGGAAGTTCAGAGTACTCTACAATATTTTGAACTCCTTCATTTAATAATGATGGTAAGCTATTAGCAAGTTGAACATCTGTTGCATATGTATTATTGAGTTGGCTATCTCTATCATGCATCAACCCAAATACTATTTGTTTATTTTCAGGTTTATTTAAAATCTCTCTTGCCTCATTGGGAAATACATTAAAAGTTTTAAGTTCTGAAGCATCACCCTCTATACCTAGAGCTCTTTGAGCCCTATCCAGCACACGACCAAAAAAACCAGTGCCAGCAGCTTCATCAGGTGTATCATATGCTTGAAATGTTAAACGGCCATCTGTTCCAGCAGCTTGTTCTAGTGCTTGTTGACCATTAACCCATTGCTCAGTAGCTTCAAGTTGAAGTTGACCTACTTGATTATCTAATACAGCTTTATTATCTTCATATACAGCATCTTCATCTATTACAACTTTACCATAGTCACCATATGTACCCAAGGACTGAGCAATATCCAACATTATACCATCAGTTGTTTTTTGCTGATTAGATTTTTCATCACTACCACTACCACCACCACTACTACTAACACTAGCTCTATAAGAAATCTCTTGCATCTTTAACCTATGCTTGTAATCTGCTAGTGCATATGGATCTTCGTCAACATCTATTCTTCTAGTAATATCAGCATATTCTAATGCAGCTGCTTGTAAGTCACCTGCAATATTGGTTTGCATCATTAAGTTATATGCTGTATTTAATAACGCATTTGTTTCAGAAACATTTGATGTTGAAAATTGATAGGCTTGACCATATCTTTGTGTCTTTTGTTGAGCAGCTTGATATTCTTCTGTAGACTGATTCATTGCTACTTCTTCAGGACTACCAGGTTGAATACCATATATATTGTTATATGTTTCCCAATCAGCAGCATTAGCTTCAGCAGTCTTCATTTCTTTTTCTGACTCCTGTAACTGTAAACCAAGTTGCGTTTGAACAGCAACTATTGTTTGATCAGCCCATGCTCTCTTAGCTGCATTTGCAGTTGGAAATGCATTTTGATCCATTGAGTTAGTTACATAATCTCTCATCTGTACATAAGCATCTGTGTAATATGCTCTCTGCACTAATGGATCATCTAATAATGTATCCTGTAACATTTGATAAGCAGGTGCAGCAACGGGATCACCACCTGTCATCTTTATTGTATATCTACCATCAGGGGTCCATTGAATAGATTCCATTTCACCTAATCCAGATTCCTTTAATATTTCTCTAGATCTATCCATCAAGTTTACATTCTGTACATACTTTGGTACAGGCATTTGTAAAGCTTGATCAGGAGTAGCTTCAATAAAGTCTTGCATTTGGTACTCCATTGCTTTTACACCAACATCCCAATACTTCTTTCTTACTTCAGGTTGATCAGAATTTAACAATCTGTTTGCAAATCCCATCTGTTGCCTAAACTGATTTGTATGAACAATATCTGATACAATCAAATCATTTTCAAAAAATGGTGTAAATACACCTTTAGCAGCATCAACGTTCTCTGCTAAAGAAAGATCCATCCCTGAAATCTGTTCTAGTCTTGGAGCTAAGTCATTAGCATACTGATCTCTTATCTGATTTGTATCTGGTCTAGATAGATCAGAGTATACAACTTTACCATAGAGATCATTAAGCTGCTTATAGTTAGTCTCATACTTACTTGTTCTTACATCTAACGCATTAGATAAAAACTTAAAGTCAGGAGTAAATGGCTCGTAGTTAGGTAAGAATGATTTTGATCCTGGAATATAAGTTGCCATAACATTAAAATAATAAAATTTATTAAGTTTTTATAATCTATATAATAAACTTATTTTGTTTAAAAGCCTGTCAATCCTACTGAAAACGGTAGAACTCTAAAGCTTGAACTATCTGCTGGTCCAACCTCTAATCCCATTCTACCTTGAACAGGAGGTTGACCAAATGCTTGACCAACAAATGGAGCTGGATAATTCATATATGCTTGTCTAGTAAGATCTTGTTCTGTTGGTTGCTCAACATCATTTATCCCAGTTAACTTTAATATACTAGGTAAATCAGCTGTAATACCTGCTGTTCCTAGTTGTTGAGATATATCAATGATCTCTCCTATTCTATCTTCTCTACTTGGAACTGTAGGATCTAAATCAGCGGTTCTAAACATTTCAATTGTCCCACCGGTTGTAGGATCTATTCTATAATAATCTTGCAATGAATTAATTACTTGAGTAGTTGCTCTATTTGTAATAGCATTATTCATCATTTGATTCATAGTAAACTGATCAGAAAGTCTTTCATTATTAAAATTTTCTAAAGCGGTTTCTGTCTCATCAAAGAATTTCTTTAATCCTTCAGTTCTAACTAAGTCCTGTCTAAAATCAAGATCAGACTTAATCTTCTCACCTTGATTTATTGTACCAATATTATTTCTTTGAACTGTATCAACAATCTTTGCGCTTTCCTCAATACCTTTCTGATCCATTGCTTGTGAACGTGCTAAGTAACTTTGCGGTCCTGCAAAAGCCCTTAAACCTCTACGTTGTGCATTTAAGCTAGCATTTGTAGCAGACACTTGAGCTTGTGGACTTTGTAATGCATATCTATAATCTATATCTCTTGGAGTAGGAGGAGCCATTGGTAACCCAAGTCTTCTACCTGCTGAGATAGCTTGCATTGTTTTAAGATCATTTATATCTTGAATATAAAAGTCTTCATCTAACCTAGATTTTGTGTAAATCTCAGGTAAAGGCTCTGGCTCTGGCTCTGGTTCTGGTTCTGGAACTTTTCCTGGAATTGCACCAGATACATCTATTCCAGAGAACTGTGCTGCATCAAGTAATGCACTATTAGCTTTCTCAAGTGATGTAATATCTTTACCAATTCTTTCTTGCAATTCAGAAAAATCTCCAGCCTCAATTTTTGAATAATCAATACCTAGATCTAAAGCAGTTTCCTGTGCAGTTCTATAAGGTAACATTTCATTTGTTACATTAAATGCATCAACATTTAATCCTTTAGCTTTTAAGTATGGAAGTAATACTTTCTCATACTCAGTTCTATTTCTATCATATGCAAGTGCATCATTAGCTGTATTAGATAATGTTGTAGGATCTGCTAATGAAATATCCTCAAATGCAGTTTCATCAAAGTTTTCACCAAATATATTATGAAAGCCTTGGGGTAACTTTACATTATTTGTAGGGCTATTAATATCAAGTGTTCCATCTGATTGTATATATCCAATCTTACCTTCTAACTCAGGATACTCTGAAATAAGATTAGTCATTGCTTTAGAAATTTCTTTCTTTCCCTCAGATCCTTCAAATGTACGTGCAGAACTACCGCCTCTAATTGTAAATGGTAATTCATACTTACCTGTTTCTGGGTCAGGTTGTATTGTACCATTTTTTATACCTTCTATAAATAAATCTAAAGTCCTTTCTAATCTTTCTCTTTGAGCCTGTGTGGTTGCACCAGCTCCTCTTGCTGGTGTAATATCTTCTTCACCGGAGTATCCAGTTCTAAATCCAGCTTCTGTCCTGGTTGAAAATTCAAATGGTTCTACAGCTTCTGTTTCTGCACCCTTTTGAGCCATTGGTAAATCATCTACAACTTGAAAGTCTGGATGCTCACCAGGTCTATATCCTGAATCAATACCAACCTTAGTTATAATCATGTTATCAGAAAGTTGACCATTCTTCATTGCGGTCATTATATCACTTCTAGTGTATCTTACATTTTTCTGACTTTCAGGCATTCCTTGATATGAAATAGTATACTCACTCATTTCAATTCCAGAACCCATATTCTCAACCATACTTTGTTGAACCTCTTCACCTCTTTGCGCAGTAGGCATTTCAGAACCATATTTTACAAACTGAGTTGGTTGCGCCATACGCATAGGTGGACTAGGCTGTCCCATTGGTTGTGTATTTGGATCAACCCTCATCATGAAATCACTCATTCTATTTTTAAAAAATGATGGCTCTTCATTAAATGCCAATTGTGGATCTACATTCTTACTTGGTACAGACATACCATATCTTGCTAATGGTATAGAATAAGGTGCTTGTTGTTGAGCAGCTGCCTGAGTCTGCAGATCTCTTTCTAAGTCTTGAGATGCCTGTCTCTGTTGTTCTGCTTGATTCATCTGTTGTAGAAACATTGCCTGAGTAAGTAACTCTTGTTGCTGTTGTGGAGATAACGCAGATAGCATTTCTGCTTGTGCAGCTTGCTCTGTAATTCCTTCCACCTGTTGTTTAAATTCCATAGGATCAACACCTTGTTGTTGCAAATATACAAATGATGCTAATGGAACACCATCTTCAAAATCCTTCTTAGACTCTTGTACAAAAGCTAGTTTAGAAAGCTCAGGCATATTTTTATCCATCATCATTTCAGCAGTTCTTATCTGAATATCATCAGCATAAGGATCTTTGATAAGACCATAGTATTTATTTAACTCATACTTTTTAGATACTTGAGCTGGACTCTTACCTTTCTTACTAGAGTTCATATCAAACTGAGCTAACTCTTCATTTGTTAAATATAATGATGGGTCTCTAGAAAAAATAAATGACTGATCCGGTAAGTTCATTGGAACTCCACCATCATCATGAGATGGACCTGTAATGTTATACAATCCAAACATACCATCATTATTAAGATCAGTAAGTACTGTCTCTCCACCTTCAGCTTCTATGTTAGCCTTATCTCTAGGTACAGACTTTAATGACTTACGCGTTGGTGTATCACCCTGTGTGTTAACTTGCCCATCGCTCAAACTTACAGGACTAGTTACTAAACTATATTCTACCTGATCTCCTGCAGAACCGCCTTTAGCTTTTTTTTGAAGCTCAAATCCTTTAGGCATATTTTTAATTCTAATTCTAGGCATAATTATAATATTTCAATTTCAGCTCCAAGCTGCATTAGTTTTAACAAAGTAGCATCATCTACAGTTACCTCTCTACCTTCTTTAGCAGGCAATAAATAAGTATACCTGTCTGCTTCAGAACCTATGTCACCTGTAAGCTCTGAGCTAATACCCCTAGAAGGTTGATCTGAATATGCAATAGGCATAACATTTTCAGCAACACCATATACATCTTTCAAATCTCTTTCTGCTCTTCTGGCTTTTACATCTTCAAAATACTTATTTAAAAGTCTTGCGCCACCAATAGCAGTTTGACCAACATCACCAACTAACTTTCTAAAAGTTGGTTGAATTTTTCTTTTCTTATCTATTTGTGGTTGATCATAATTTGATGTTCCCGCCCCGGCATCAGCATCAATATAATCAGGAATACCATCTCCATCAGCATCAACCATAGGTGCAACAAAAGCAGGTTCTGGTACGTTTGCAAACTCAGCATCCACCTGCTCCATTGTAAAAGGTTGAATATTATCTAAAGTTGGTGTTTCAGGTATACTAATCCCAGCTCTTTCAAACATAGCATTTGTGGGCATACCTGGATCCTGTATACTAACTCCTTGAGTAAAATCAGGAATTGATTGAGGAAAGAAATTTGGATTTGCCGTGGATACTGCATTAGACATTGGTAACATTAATTCTTGATCATCTAATAAACCAATCTCATCCATAACATCAAAACCCCCTCCAACTTGATACATAGGATTTAAGTCTCCCCCGTATGCATATTGACTTTCAAGAAAAGGACCAAATGAAGGGGCTGGTGTAGGTTCCTCATACTGACCCATCATTGTTGTCTTAATATCTTTCCTAGATCTTGGATCCTCACCTGGTTCATAAAATACAGTTGCTCCATCTGCAATTTCAAATGTAGAACCAGCAGGCATTATACCTAATCCTTCAAAACCGGTTTTTTCTTTATCTGATAATGATGCTTGAAAGTCTGTAAATGATACCCCTTTCCTACGGTTTCTAGGTTCATAAGCTTCATCAAAGTATGACTTACCAGGTCTTTTAAATGATGCATCATAATCACCGCTTCTGGTATTGTAGTCTAAAAATGTATTGTCTTGTAAATACTGACCATACTCTTCTTTAGTAGGTAACTTACCTTGATTTAAAAAATCAAAGTCATACACATAGTTATCTTTATTTGGATCATTAGGATCTATCTCTACATCAAAAGATGTAGATTTTCTACGCAAATCTCTTAATGAGCCATCTCTAAAGCCGTCACCATCTGTATCACGTCCTCCAAAAAATCTTCTAAATGTATCTGTTAAAAACTGACCTGTCTCACCTACAGATCCTAAGAGAGGAGCATAGTATACACCTTCAGGCCTTCTTCTAAAACCAGGTTGATAACCTCTACCATATTGATCTCCTAATATTTTTTCAGCAGATAAATCCGTATAACCCTGCCTTCTTAAGCTTGTATATGCATCATCTGTTGATGAAGTTGATGAGGTTGAATTAGGTACTAAATCTATATACTCTGACTCTGAAGGATCACTAGGAGGTCTATACAAAGCGGGGTTAGCATAAGTACGTGTAGATTCATCATAACCAAGTATGTTTTCAACATCTTGCTCAGAGTATCCAGCATCTACTAACTGACTTCTTATTGCACCTGAATAATTAGCTAATAAACTAGTCCCAGAAGATACGTATCCATCAAATCCCTCTCTCTGATCTTTTAGATACTGATCTAAAGCATTAGGTTGCTCAATGCCTATAATCTGCATTATCTGCTCATCACTATATCCTAATTCTCTCAGCCTTTGACCCTCCTTAGCTAGATCAATTGATCCTCCTGGTTGATATTTATATCTCATAAGATATTATTATATATATAATATACAAAAAATTAAACAGAACCTCCTAGTTTTAAGATGTTCGAGGCAATATAGTTAGGAGCTGTCATCCCACCTTTCTTAGCATATGCATATACTTTTCTGTTTAGTTTATCATATACTCTTCTTGCTTCTTCAGATTCATCAACACCGTTTATATAATCTACATATTTAGGAAGCATTAAAGCTGATAATGCATCTATACCCATACTGTCTAAACTAATGCCATTAGTTTCGCCACCTTCTTCTTTTACAATTTTTCTAAACTCTTCAAGATATTCTTCAGGTGTCTTGTTTGCTTGTTCTGGATCTGGACCATATTTATCAGGAAATACATTTGCTAATGATCTACCATCTCTAAGAACATTGCCAAAATATTGTCTTGCACCATCTCTACCTAAGAAGTTACTTAGTGCTGCAACTTCGTTTAATGTAAAATTAAACTTATCTCCAAGCTGTGGTAAATATTCTTCTGTGAGTTCATATGCATTCCTTTCTAATCCAGGAATCTGTTCTATTTCATCATTGATTCTCATAGAAAATATTCTTTCTTGAGCATCTAAGTCTTTTGCAAACTCTTCTCTTGTTCCAGAATATAAACCAGGAATTTTTTTAAACTCACTAAATAATTGTCCATATAATCCAGTTGCAGTGCTTTCTGGATTCATCATTAATACCCCATCCTTACTCTCTACATATTTAACACCTTTTCTTAATTGATCAGCATCAAAAACATCTGTAGGATTAATAGTTACTCTAGGTTTATCAACGACATCAACTACCTGTTGCACATCAGGTGTTACAGCATCTGGTGTTACAGCATCTGGAGTAACTGCATTTTCTGCAGCAGCTCTTGCCTCTGCAACTTTTCTACCTATAAAATCAATAACACTACCGCCTGGTTGATATGATGGTATTGAACCACCAAACCTTCTTGCTGGAACATAACCATTACCAAATAAGTCATCATTCAATAAATAGTGTGAGCGTCTAGTAGGATCAAAATCTTTACCTATCCAACTTGGATTTCTATGATCCATACCTGTATTGGCTACGTTTCCAATTTTTGTAAACTGATTTGCACCTTTAGGCTTGTATATAATCATATTGTTATATACGTAGGTAACATTTTTATCTTTCAATGTATTACCTATATGTTCAAAGTGCTTCTCAGTAATATCTTCATCAGCTATTATGTCAATACCATTAGTGGCACGTAGATAAATGTCCTCTACATCGGAAACTCCCTTATCCTTTAATATATCTGTAATAGGCGTTAAAAAGTTATTTATATCACCATAATCTTCTTCGTTTATAGGAATAGAATAAGCTTCCATATCCCCATGTGGGTTGTTTTCTCTACCAATAAACTTCTTAGCTTCGGGTGCAATATCTGATGCTATAACTGTGACATTGTTTTGTTGAATCTTAGGGTTTTTAAATAACTCATATGTAGATATACCTGCTTCTCTTGGGTCGCTATTACCTAAACCTGCTCCAATATCGATAATTACTGAGTTAGGTTTTGCAACATCTGCAAAGAATATATTAGCATCATTTTGTCTTAAATTACCCGTTCTATTTGCCGCATTAGGGTTACTCATAAACTCTCCATATCTAGGAACGTCATAAGCTAATCTTCTATTTATTTCAGTTTCTGTTACTTCATCTGCATATGGGCTATTAGTATTAGTGCTTTGAGATACATCTTGATCTGCTTCATTTATAACTTGATCATAACCTTCCACACCCTCAGCAAGATATAATGGATATTCATCAAAAGGAATATTTGTATATTTATTAACTCCAGATGATACATATTTATCTTGTAATATAGCTTTACCTCTTTCTTGTTGCTCTTCACGTCTTTGACGAGTTTCTTCAATTGTAATTGGACCTCTAAATGTTCCTTCTGGAACCGTAAAGTATGGTTCTGTAGATGCAGCTGGTATAGGTAAAAACTTACTTAAACCAGAACCAAAATTAAACTGTCCTGAAAGTGATGGTAAACTGATTGAATTATAACCTAGTGGTTCTTCTTTCTCACCATAGATAATAGTTTCTGGAAGATAATTTTCATATGTAATATTTGGTTGAGTACTTAAAGATCCAGATCTCATCTGTTCTCTTGCCATTTGAGCATCAGCTGCTAAACCTGCATCAACATCTTTACGTTGAATGATTGGCTCAGGTGTAATCATTGCAGGTTGAGCTGGTATTTCAGTTGGTCCACTTGAAACTTGTGCTGGAGTTTGTTGTGGCATCGGGCTAGGTTTATTCTCAGGTGATGGAGAATATGTAGCAGAGCTACTTATTGGAGCATCAGGAAACATTCTTGTAAGACCTTCTCTTGTACCATAACGCATATTGACTAAATCATCAATTGTTTTCCCCTCACTGAAAAATTTTAAAGCTCTGTTATAATACCTACTATTGTCTTCAGAATTAGCTCCACCCCCGCTACTGCTACTAGAACTACTGGAACTACGTTGAGGTGCAGCCCCCATTTCGGCATCAGGAAATAATGTAGACAAACCACTTACTGTACCCATCCTTCTAGAAGCTAAGTCTTGTATAGTAGCTCCTTCATTAATCATGGTTTGAACCGCTCTAGCATACTCTGGACTTTCACCCATAGCTATTGCTCTTTGTTCTAATTCACCACCTTCTTGATATTGATAAATAAACTTCCCTTCGTTTGGATTAGGTATTGCTAAGTTCTCCTCTCTAATTTCAGCATATCCCGTCTTTCCTGATGGAGATACTGTATTATTATATTTCATGTTAGGGTCTCTTTGTTTCATACCTCCTTTTCTATTTGGGTCTTTTTCACCACCTCTTTGCTTTGTAGCTAAATAATCCCGTTGGGGATTAATTAAGTCTTTTCTTATGATACCTCCACCTGGATTTGATTGTCCTTGGAAAGTCGGTAAAGTACCTGCTCCAGCATTTTCAAACCCCCATTCCCTAACATTGGATGCAAATTCCCTAAATTTTTCAGGGTTATCTCTTTCATTAATCATCTTGGGCTTTTTTAACTTACCGTCTTTTGTAGTAAATTGCTCAAAGTTTTTTAAGAAAGTTTGGTCCTCTCCTGCCTGATTATTTTGTGTACCCCATCTTGTCATTGGTGCTACATAGAGAAGGTCTCCATTATCATCTTCATAGTAGTATAAAGTTTTACCTTGACTAGACTTACCTGTATTATCAACTAATTCAGTAAACTCTTTCCCCCCACTAGTTCTAAATGATTGGTCTGACAAATTATCCATACCTATATATTGTAAAAGAAAATTGTCATTTATGATTTTATGTTTTCTTTCAATGTCTTTTTGAAGTTCCCCTTCAAATGTTTTCATCTCCTCTTCAAGTTCAGGCTTTAGAGTTGCTGTTGTACTTGTTACGTCATATTGATCTGTTTCAGGTAAATACCTCATTCCAAATGTAGGTTGACCTACAGCTCCATAATTACTTGCTACACCAAAGTTTGAAAGAGTATAGTCACTACGGTCCTGTCTTGCTCCTCCATAAAAACCATAACCATATGGAGTAGTCGCATGACGAGGAGGGCTTAAATAATCTGTTAAAGCAAATTGGACTATTTCTTCTGCTTCATCTTTATCCTTACTTCTAATATCTTCATTATTAAATGTAGAAAAATTACGTACATATTCTTTTAAACTTGGAACAGAAGCAACTAATTTTCTAGAACCTCCTCTAGGTATCTGAACAGTTATAGGAGAAACTATTCCTGTACGTACATTTTTAGAACCATCTTCATAAGTTTCTGTATATGATGGTGGTGTCCCTATAATGTTATAATAAGGTCTACCATCTTTTGTAGTCTTTGTAACTTGTAAATTATACTCATCTGCATATCTTGGATTAGAAATTATATCATCTATCGAATAAGGTATATTCAAATATTCAGGATAAAAGAATTTTTCTTCAAATGTTACTTCTTTTGTTATAGGATTAACTGTTAAAAAATCATTTATACTTATATCCTTATCTGCTGTAAGCATATATGATTTAACTCCTAAATCATCTTTAGATGTTCCAGGAGCTACTGGTATATTAAATAAATAATCACTTAATATAGTTCCTGGTGCACCTGTATTACCACTATCATTTAGATCACCTATATCTGAATAAATACGCCTTATATAATTATATTGATCATATAAGTCTTGATCATAAAATTCATTAAGCTGACTGGGTGTAGTTGATGCTTTGTCTATATATTCTATTGTTGGATCAAAAGGTACTGGATTACCAAAACTTACTGTATTATAATTATCACCATCAGTTCGCATTTTTTCAAACTCATTATCATAATTATCCCAATATATATCAATAGCATCTAGATAATCATTAAATGTAGGGTAATCTTCTTTTTCAGGCGGACCTCCCATAAAATCATCTGGATCTAACTCTGGTTCTTTTTGAAGAATAACCTCAAACTCTTTAGGAAGATTTGTATATTTTGATGTTTGTGTAGATAAATCTATTGTAGGTTCTTGATTATAAAATCTTTGAGTATTATCTGTAAAGTCATACCTATCTTGATAATAAGGCATGTCCTTAATATGTCTATCATCACTAGTTAACTGTAATAAATCTATTTCTCCCGCTTTGTATGCTCTCATTTTCTCAGCAGAAAATGGTAGTAATGGATTATCTGTAGATGTTTCTAATCCTCTTTGAGCCATTGGTAATTCAAATACCATGTCACCAGGAAACTTATAATCTGCACCTGGCATCATTGCTGCCATGTTACCTAAGTTGTCCATACCAAATACTGGAAAGTCTACACCTTTCATAGTAATATTGTTTGAAGCTATAATGTTAAAGTCATTATACTTATCTGGAGAATTTGATTTGTAACCTTGTGTAGAAAAAGCACCAGTCATATATGATGCAACCTCATTAGGTCCCCCAGGTAAACCTCTTCTTTCGTATTTCTCAAACTTTTTCATTATCTAAAGGAATATAATAATTTACTATTGTGCACTTTCAGTAACATCTTCTTGTCAGCTGATATTCGTCTTCTTAATAATACTTTGTTAAAGTAATGTCTAAACTTCTTATGCTCTGTTTCTGCCTTAGTGTAATCTAAGTTATTAGGATTTAATGTTTTAATATAACCATTAGACTGAGTATCAAAAATAGTTTCTTGAACGTTTAATGTAAACTCACCCCTATCTCTAGTAACATCATAGAACTGATTAATTCTATACTTCTGTTCTTCTTTAGAATATAATACATCTATGCTATCTGAGTTTATAATTGGATAATTCAATGCACCAAACGGATCATTTTTTGGATTGATATTTAATCTTAATAATCCAGATACCTGTTCAGTATTATGAATTATCAACTCATCAAAGTTAAAATCTAAATCATGCCATCTATCATCCGCACATGCATTATATAAATCACCTGAGTACACATAACTCTCAAGTTGATATTCTAAACTTCTAAGTGTATCTACAATCTGACCATGTGTTTCTACTAACTCTACTTCCCAAGGATAATTCTGACCATAGAAGTTTGCATATAAATCACATCTCACATTGTGTCTCCAAAATCCACCTGTTTTAAAGTTAGATGGTTGCCTATCTTCTGAGAAGTAATTACATATCCTAGGATTCTGATTTACATATCCTGTAGATCCTGCTAAGTATACATCATCACAATCTCCATACTCAGTTACAGTTGTATTAGCCGGTGGAGGTGGACAATTACATGTTACACGCTTACAAATAAATTTACCAGCTCCTGTTCCAGGTTGTGGAGTTGGACTTGTCCATTCACCGTTTGCATCTAAGTAAACTCTTATATAACCAGATGGGCATCTAAATTGACTAGTACCAGTATTATTATTAACAAAATCAATATCTACTATAGCAGGTGCTGTTTCATTTATTAATTGAACACAGTCACCTTGTACAGGATCAAATGAATAACCCGGAGGACATTGCACCTGATCACTAGTAGTTGTCTTAGTTGTTAAGAAGTGATTAATACTTGGTAGTGTTAATTCAGGATGCCAGTCATGGAATGAAATCCATGCTTTTGCTTTTGGATCATAACTAACTGTCCATGATGTATCTTCAAAATATCTAGAATCACCAAGCTCAATTGGAACTCCTATTAATGCAGATGGATCCGCAACACCAATTGGATTTGATTGAGTAGGATCATCTGGTGGAGGAGGAGGTGGTGTAACCCCTCTGATTGGACCTGTGTATACAAACCCTCCATCCAATGTATATGATATATTATCTAGATACTCTTCTCTAACTTTATAATCTTTCTTACAGAAGTATACTATATCATCATTAGCATCATAGATTGATTGACATCCTATACCTACTACAGGGTTATCTGCTAATATAGATTCCTCAAACTCAGGAAATTGTCTAATCAATGTAGATGGTAAGTATTTATTAAACCACCACTTCATTCCTTGATTAGCAATATTTACCAACTGTCCAGTGTATTGAAATATCTTACCTTGTGCCTGTGATATATAAAATACTCCTGATGGTGTATTAATTACACTTCTTGCACTTTCACAAGAACCATGCTCATATCCTACCTCAGCATTAACTATATTTTGGAATGCTTGATTAAATAATCCACCATCACCTAATGTTACCTTTGTATCTAAATCAGTTTGTAATTGATCTACACCTGTAAATGTAGTAGGAGACTGATAAGGAAATAACATTATTGCACCAGTCTTATTAATTGGTTTAATAACTGTAACCTCATTTACAAAGTCTCTATAGTTGTTAGGTAAGAACACTCTCCAAAAATCTCTTTTAGATTCTTCTTGTGCTCTTAATGAATAGATTAATCTTTTAGGGTATGATGTATAACAAGTTTCTGCAATCTGCGGATCATAGTCTCTTTCTTGTACGGCACCTTGAGATGTTAAGTTAGTAACAAAGTGACTTGCACTTAATGAATAATCATATAAATAAAAATTTCCTTCTTCAACTATATCAGAATGAAACAATGTTTTAAGATCATTATATTTATATATATCATAGAATCTTCTAGCAGGTGGTTCCTGGTGATCTCTTTGAGCTAAATTAATTTCTGATTCTACAAAGAAATCTTGAACACCATTTATATGTGTATACATATAAGAATTATCCATAGCATATCTAGGCATTACTCTTTTACTAACACCTGTGTTGACATTAATTGGTCCTTCACCAGAATCTATATCTGAAGGTGAATTACTATTAATTAATGCTTGACCATTAACTGTAAATGGATGCCTATCTAAATAATATAAATTATTTGGCATACCGCTATCAAACCCATTACCATTATCTAACAATGCTTGAATAGAACTACCTATAGAATCTACAATCTCACTTAAATCATATTTCTTACTATCCATCCAATATCTTGGATAAGGAATATTAATACCTTTTAAATAGTCGTAAGGAAACTCATCCGGTAAATCTTTTGTGAAGAATGAAAATATAGGCATTATAACTTTCTCAGTATATCTGCCTACATAAGTATCACCAGAAAATATTGGTTTAGTAGAATATAAAAATTGATCAGGTTTTGTTGAGTCAATTAAATGCAAGCAATCTCTCATTGGAACTTGCTTAATATTCTCTAGCTGACCATACTGATTTGCTAAATTAAATTTTAATGCACCGTATAATGCTGATATATTTCTTCTAATTGAATTAGATGGATTAAAGTAAATATCAAAAGCATTAGGATCATCCACAATAGTTTCACGTGAATATCTACCAATGCTTATTCTTGAATCATCAATATTTTGAGGATCATTAAACTCATCTAATGTTTGTATAGCAACTGTGTCAGGTCTTTTTAAATTATTTATTTTAACCTGATTATTTAAATCACCAAATATCTGAAATGACTCTCCTATATAATTTGATGCAGTATTTCTAGATCTAAATCTATCTCCAACAGGTAACCTTCTATAATTACCATAAAAACCATGTGAGTTATACTTATAAGCAAAAGCTTTGGGAGACATAAAATTATATATTAACTCTACTATCTCTTGACCACCAGTAGTAGCATTCATTAAGAATACTGGAATACTAGTAGCTACACGCACAGGAGCTGGCAAACTTTTAAATTTAGTACCATTATCAACTTCTATTGTACCACCTCCCATAGTACCAGGTTGACCTGCTGCAAATCTAGCATCAGCTTGTGAAAGTGCAATATCTCCAATATCACCAACTATACCACCGGCAACCATTTGATCAAAAAAATCTCCTATTGCAATTTCTCCAGCTGTTACTGCTGCATTTATTCCTTGTCGAACCGCTAATTTACTTTTAGCTGCATTTGAACCTAACTGTAAACGAAGGTTACTAGCTTTTGCTGCAGGTGCAGCCATTGCCCTATTGACATCTAGAAATGGAATTTGCGAAGTACCATTAGTAAATCTTGGAAATAATCCTGCAAATCCAATATTTAAACCTTGAATAGGTAGCCTCTGCTTATCCTGTAAACCTGCTACTTGAGATACTGCAAATGCTGTTCCTAATATTGCAGATATTATTGCAGCTGGATTTCTTAATAACTTTTGCTTTGGATGTTTTTCAGTTGGTATAAACGCACCTGTTGAAAATCCAAACTTCTCACCATACATCCTTGTCTCATATGCATTAAGAAAAGGTCTGGTAAACATTAAGTCTGGTGAATGAAATGTAAATATATCTTTTTTATATCCAGTTAATGGATCAAACTTATTTATTGACTGATCATAACTATCAGCACCAAATGTTTTATTTACATTACTTAAAAAAGATTGATCTAATTGTCCTGTATGAAAAAATACATCACCTGGGCCATTATCTAATTCATTATAAGGATAATTAGGATATACAGCTTGTAAATCTAATCCTGTTATATCATCTTCTTTTCTAAGTTTATATTCACGCATATTACGGAATATACCTTTAGCAAGAATAGATTTATTGTTTTCTCTTGATCCTCTTAGTATTTCATACCCAACAATGTTTGGTATAACATCACCATCATTGTCAACCGGTCTAAGAATATTATTAAACTGAACACCAACAATCCTTATTGTTTCACCATCTGGTGTATTAAGATGTAATTGCTGCGCAACTTCTTCAGATGGTATTCTATGGTGTCTAATAGGTTGATTGCATAAATCAAGCTCAGGTCTACCAGATATATTAGAATTAAATACTTCAGGCTTATTAGGATATCTTTCTGTAGATTCCCAATATCCCATAATACCGTCACCAATTATTCTAAATGTATCATTCTGAGCAGGTGCTCCACCAAAAACAGGTGTTGTTGGAAAACTAGGTGGAAGTGCAGTATTAAATACTTGCCACGCTTGTTCAGTAATTCCTGTATCAATAGCATTAGGACCCGCAACATTAGCATCCT
>Ga0208791_1000106_pt1 | contig 45122 bp, 67 predicted proteins | sample 11_taG_FD_184084 | JGI IMG/M metagenome (GOLD analysis project Ga0208791, IMG submission 184084) | Marine viral communities from the Subarctic Pacific Ocean - 11_ETSP_OMZ_AT15265 metaG (SPAdes) (version 2) | ecosystem: Environmental > Aquatic > Marine > Oceanic | place: Pacific Ocean | collected...
AATGGATTACTTTATAGGTACACTACAGTAAAAGACCCAGATGCTGACATGAAGGTACATGTAGGTAATCATAACGCAAGTGGAGATGGCTATACATTTAGAGAGACTGATGATTGGTCTGGCGTACCCGGAAATACTATTGTTAAGTCTTTCCCTCTTTCAAATATACCAGCATCTAAATGGGGTACTGGGTTTGTTGAAGTTGAGGGCGAAGGAACTGTTAAAGATGCTGTTGTAATATACAACTACAGGTTAGACAAATGTTATGATCCACAGTCTGACCCTACTTGTGCAGGTTACATTAAGCCTATGCCTGAGATACCAGAGGTTGTAGTTTATAATGCACTAGAAGATGATGCAGTTGTAGAGGTACTAGAGACTGAAGAGTTTAAGTATGATGAAGATGGTGAACTTATATTAGATGAAGAAGAGGAAGAAGAAGAGACACGTATAGAGATGGGATTAACAGCCTCTGCTAATGCTCTTACACTATTCAAGGCACAGAATCAAAGCGATATAATACTAGCCTTAAACAAACAAACTAATATCAATATGTATTATAATGCAAAGATAAACGGCGGTACACTAAACGATGCAGCTGGATTAAAAGATGGAACTATACCCGACAACAAGAAAGCTTTACGAAACAATTTAGCACAACAAGTACTACATGAAAAAATGGTAGACATGCAGTATAACAAATGAGGAATACAATGAAATATTTAACAGCACTACTATCACTTTGTGCATTACCTGCATTTGCTAATGTAGATATTACAGGTAATGTGTCAGCTAAGTGTGTCATACAGACAGATAAAGCAGGTGTATACGGCAACCCTTCAGCTAGTGTACTAAGTACTGCACCTTCTGATGGTGGTGTGTTACCTGTAATTAGATTTGATGTAGCTATTGCAGATTACTACACAGCTAACATTACTCATCCTACTTCATTTACATCATCACCTGCATTGACAGACAATGTAACATGGACAGGTTCTACATCTGTAACTAAAACATCAGATGCAGGTATGTCAGGTTATGATTCTGCAAAGGTAGTATATGACAACACAACCGTGTTTGATCTGACTGTTGCTGGTAGCACATGGTTTTCTACAAGTTCGACTGCAACCTATGCCGCCTCAAAGCCTTTCACTGGTGGTACTTATGTTGCTGTAGTACAAGCGAGTTGTATTGCTAAGTAAACTGATCATATTACTTATGGGTTGGGCTACTGTTGTTTCTGCACATGAAATGACACCAGCCTACCCAGTACTAAAGCCTACGTATGTTACAGGTGTAGTTAAAGCAGAGATGTCTTTATTTAACTCACGAGAAGATGTAGAATATTATCAGATAGATTTATTTGATTTAAACTGGACAAACATACCATTCTCATCTAAGTATAGGATCATCAAAGTAGGTTATAAAGAACGTAAAGATTTTATTGTGTATATACGTGAGTTAGATTTAGATGAAGCTACATATATTTGTACTACATCAAAGGTAAAGAAGAACACACAGTCAAGAACTTTGATTGTATCTAGGATATGCTCTCGTATTGATGGTGAACCTGCATGAGATTAGCATTGGCATTATGTGTCGTAGCTAGTTCAGCAGTAGCTGAGAGTAACAACCTAGCTCTAACACTACCTAACCCACCAATGAACTATCAGTCAGATAGATTTAGGGCAGGTAACTTAGACTGTAGTAATGCTGTAGGTGGTGGTGTAAACTTAGAGTTTGGTGTTACAGGTGTAGTCAACAATGTAGGTGGTACATTTAGTCCATCAAGTTTTGCACATCAAAGTAAAGATGTAGGATTGTATGCCCGTGTTGTTATACCTCTTGATAAACCTAAGTCTCGTATTAATTGTGACGACTTGTATCAGGTAGAGTTAGCTCAACGTAGACTAGAGATACAGCAACTACGTAATGAGCTAGAAGCATTGAAGAACCTGCAACAGTCAGGTGGTATGGACTTTGAGAACTAATGGTAGATTTAACAAACGTTGAAAGCCTAGCAGATAAAGAAGTAAAAGCTGGTGGTGTAAAACTAACAGCAAGTTCAGTACTAGCTATAATAGCTTTCTTGTCTACAGTAGTTGGTGGTCTGTATGGTGGCTTTACTCTATATCAAAAGATAGAAGAAGTTGCAGGGTTAGACTTAGGTGCATATCAACAACAGATGGATGTAATGGATGCTAAAGTGTCTGGTATATCTGAGAAGGTTGAAGAGAGTGTAGAGTACACTAGAGATATTAAGAATGGTCTGAAAGATGATCTGTTAAGAATAGAACAACAGACAGATCGAGTAGAAGATATGGTACGTGATAATGAAGACAAGGTACGTTCTATGATAGATGATGCTGAGGTAAGGTTCGAGAATCAACGAGAACGTGTAAGAGTATCACAGTCTTCAGCAATGAAAGAACTAGAAGATAGACTTAATGCCAAGCTACAAAGAGCCTTAGATAATCCTTTAGCCGACTGAATTAGCTTGACTTTTTAGTTGTTTTGAGTTTAACTATAGTAATGGAAATAGATAATAATAAGGCTCTAGCTGATGGGCTTGAGTTATTTAAACAGAGTAAGTGGCATAAGGTATATAACGTAGATGATATCTACAGATACTTAATAGCTCCAATTAAATACAACCGTATTCGTATATACTATCAAGCTGACAAGCCTATAGGTTTAATAACATGGTGTTGGTTAGATAAAGAAGCAGGTAAAGACTTCTTGAATAACGAGTACTACATTACAGAACAAGATTACGTAGCAGATAATAAAGAAGAGCTTTGGGGTATAGAGTTTATAGCACCTTATGGTCATACAAGACAGGTAATGTCTATGTTACGTAAAGAATATCACAATACTTATACAAGAAAAGAAAAGATCAACTGGCGTAGACTGCACGATTCAGCCACCAGACATACTAAGAAAGTTTAAATTATGAGCAGACATCTTTATAACCCTCTTATGCCAAGTATTCACTTCCGAGATCAGGCTGTTTTTGGTGGCGGTGGAGGCGGTGGTAATGGTACTGCACAACCTGCACCTCCTGTATTTAAGTCATCTAAGCCGGAACTGGCAGGGCAAGAATATGCATCACAGGAGTTATTAAATCAAGCTGAGGCAGTAGTAGACAAAGACAATGCGGCAATATCTGAATATAAGAAGGCTATAGCTCAATCTGTTTCTGCTACAAGTAACGAAGGTACAGACGAGATAGGATCTCTACAACTTAAGCTTCAGGCTGTACAAGCTGTACCTAAACCTGCAGTTACCTATAACTCTGGTATGATTACATCTGCATTTAATGATCAGGTTAGAGCACTCAACACTAAGTTACAAAGTGCTCAACAAGTAGGTCAAACAGAGGTGGACTCTGCTACTCGTGGCCTAGTAAAGAAGGCTGTAGTAGATCCTGCATCTCTTACTACTGAGGCAGAGGTAGCTGAACTAGACCCTAACACGCTAGGTGCTACTTTATCTCAACAAACAGGACAATTATCTACAGACGTAACAGCTACACCAACTGCAGATGTAGCACCTACAGCAACAGCGGCAGGTGTAGACCCTATTACTACAGCTACAACTACAACAGGAGCTACTCAGCCGGCTATTACAGCGGCTACAGAGGCCACAACTGCGGCTCAAGGTCAATTAACACCACAGGCTATACTAGAGGGTGCTACAAAAGATCCTACGACTACTGACGTTAAGGACTTAACTGCGGCACAAGGTACAGCTACAGTAATGAATAATCCTGTACAACGGGAGATTCAAGCAGGAGAGATTATCTCTGGTGCGGCTGATGCGGCTAAAGCGGCTACGTTTACTGAACAGATACAGGCGGCTACAGCTACACCTTCTGATCAGGCTACAGTTAAAGGTCAACTAGATACTCTCATGCAAGACTTTGAGGGCGGAGCTACACCTACATGGGCGGCTGGAGCTATGCGTAATGCTAATGCACAGATGGCGGCTCGTGGCTTAGGTGCATCTTCTATGGCAGGTCAAGCTATTATACAAGCGGCAATGGAATCAGCTATACCTATAGCCGCACAAGATGCTCAGATTGTAGCAGGGTTTGAGATGGCTAATCTATCTAACCGTCAGGCTAGAGCTATGCTTGCCGCTGAACAAAGAGCACAGTTCATGGGTATGGAGTTCACACAAGACTTCCAAGCAAGGGTACAAAACTCTGCTCGTATTGGTGAGATAGCTAATATGAACTTTACTGCTGAGCAACAAGTGGCATTAGAGAACTCACGTAGTGCTAACTCTATGAACTTAGCTAATCTAACTAATGCACAAGCTATGGTGATGGGGCAAGCGGCGGCTATCTCTGCACTAGAACAACAGAACTTATCTAACCAACAACAAGCGGCTGTACAGAATGCACAGTCTTTCTTACAAATGGATATGGCTAACTTAGGCAACCGTCAACAAACAGAACTGTTCAAGGCTCAGTCCGTAATACAATCTATCTTTACTGATCAGGCGGCAGAGAATGCGGCTAAACAGTTTAATGCTTCGTCAGAGAACCAGACAAAACAATTCATGGCTAACATGCAAGCACAAGTACAACAGTTTAATGCATCTCAGATGAACGCTATGGAACAGTTCGCTGTGACTGAAGAGAATGCTATGTCTAAGTTTAATGTAGATATGATGAATCAGAGAGACAAGTTTAACGCTACGAATCAACTTGTAATATCTCAAGCTAACGCTCAGTGGAGACAGAACGTAGCTACACTAAATACAAACAATCAGAACCTAGCTAATCAAGAAGCGGCTAAGATAGCAAATGCTTTTACTGCATCTACTATGGATCAGATCTGGCAAAGAGAACGAGATTTAATGTCTATGGCATGGAAGTCGTCAGAGAGTTCAGCAGATAGGGCTAACAACATCTTACTTACACAGATGACAGTTGATGCACAGAAAGAGGCCCTAGCTCTACAGGCTCAGGCTGAGAAGAGCAGTGCTTTTGGTAGCTTCCTTGGTTCTTTAATATTCGGTTAATCTAAAGGTAAATAAATAATGGCATATGGCGGTAAGAATACTCGTAGCTCAATAGCAGATGAGATAGCGTCTGAGATACAGTCAGACATGACTTCTTCTGTATCAGCAACTAAAGGTAGAGGTTTCTCTTTAGGACAAAGAATTACTTCTGACACACAATCTGAAGTAGATAAGCTTAAGTCAGACGTAGACAAAGGATCTAGAACTGGTGTTATACGTAGTAGAAAAGATAAAGACAAAGACTCTTCTAGTCTAGCATCTGATCTATTTGGTTTTGCTAAGAGTTGGATATCTGAGTTAGGTAGTGACGCTAAAGATAATACAGTATCTACTGTAGGTAAAGCTTCTGGTATTATTCCTGATGAGACTAAGGTAGCATACACTAAAGAGACAGACGTAAACCCTAAAGTTGTAAGTGGCGAACTTGAAGAACAATCATCTGCTAATTCTTTCTTTATTAGACCTGCATCCACAAAAGACTTTAGTAAACAAGTAGCAGGTTTAGTTAAAGCATCAGGCGATGACGAGTTTCCTGAAGCTGTAGAGATGTTTGCTGAGAAGTTCGATATAACGCCTAACGAAGTGTATGCAGTTATCAATGGCGAGAACAAAGATTGGGCTTACAACAAGACAAACAAAGGTGGCTACAAAGGCCTATTCCAAATAGGTAAAACAGCCGCAGAAGAAGCAGGTATAGACTATGGATCTATAGCTAATAAATCTCCTACAGAACAACTGGCTTTGTATGATACGTACTTGACTAGATGGAACTACGATAGTAGTATTCCTTTAGGTTTGTATCAAGCCGCACCCGGTCTAGCATCTAACTTAAAAGATCAGAGTGATGATACAATAATCTATGCTAAAGGATCTCCTGCATGGAAGAAGAACAAAGGGTGGCGTAGCGCAGGTAACGGAGCTATCACCAAAGGTAGCATAATTAGCTACTATCAATAATCCAAAAAGGTATATAATATAATGGCACTATTAGCACCAATCCCCGGTCAATCTTTAACTGATGAACCTAACAACTTTGCGTGGGAGAGGCCTCCTGAGATTACAGATCCAGATGAGGCTGTAGTGTTTCACTTAGATAGACTATCCGAGAAACCTATAGTAGATTCAGTTCTGCACTTATTACAGATGGGCTTCCCTGTAGACGTACTAACTCGTAGCATTCTTACTGGTGCTGTAGGTAGCGGTATGCATAGCATTGACGTAAGCTTACTTATATCTCCTGTGATAGAGGAAGAGATAGCTTACATGGGTACTACTGCAGGTGTTAAGTTTAAGAATACCTTTGGTAATGATGAGACAGACGATGAGATACAAGAGAAGAAACTCAAAGATGTAGTTATGGCTAGATTAGAAGAAGAGCTAGGCAAAGGTGATGAAAGCTTTATTCGTGAAACTACAGAGGCCTTAGGTTCATCTCAAGAGTCAGCCTTAGAGACTATGCAAGATGAAGCTACTCCTGAACAAGAAGAACAACAACAAGAGATAATGGATGATAATCCTATTGATAGAGGCCAAGGCCTAATGAGCAGAGGTGTATGATATGAGTTTTGCAACAGGGTTTTTTAGTACAGCGGCTGATAGAATAACGGCACGTAAAGAATACATAAGAGATAAGAGAGCTAAAGATCGTGACTACCTCATGACCTACGGTACTCAGGCTGTTAAGAAGACAGAAGAAGAAGCCAATAAAGCTATTACTATAGGTAAGCTTTTAGAAGGCAGAGGTATGACTAAAGACAATATAAACTTTGTAGTAGATACATCAGGGCCTCAAGGTTTAGCTATCCTGTACAACGAGATAAAAGACTTCAAGCCTAATGAGTTAAGTACGAAACAACTTAACGAGTACGTAACTATGGCAGAAGATTATAGACCTAGTGGTACTACATACGATGATATGATTAGGAAGTCCTTCGGTCTGTATAAGAATGGTGTGACAGACAACCCAGAGAAGAACGAGGAGAGAGGCATATGGTCTTTCTTAGGATTAGATGCGAATGCGGCAGACTCCTCTATGACAGACTCATACATAGGCGGTTACTCAGGATACGACTTGAAGCGTATCATGTCAACGTCTGCGCCTTCTTTGAAAGGCCCTCTACCTGTAGATAGAAGCTTGTTGCCTAAGGTATATAGCCCTACGGAAAACAAAGAGATGTTTAATTATATGGAAGATCAAATATTAAACATAGGACGTAAGGCTTCTAGTGTTACTTCTGATGAGTTAGCAGAAATGTCGGATGAAGAAAAGCTATTTAGAGATAAGATAGAGTCAGCAGTAGAGGCTAAGGATACTAAAGAGCTACTTAGGTTATTACCTGACACAGCTCAGGCAGTATTGGATTATGAAAAAATGTTCCCCGGTGGGTTAACTAATAACTCATTCTGGACTACAAAGTATATGGACTTTAGTTTTGGTGATGATGCAAAGCCTATGGTTACAGACGATGATGTAGATCTTGTAGTTGCTGAGCCTGTAGTTTCAAAGGTGCAACAACAATACTATAATTTAGCTGTAGCTAAAGATCCCGAAATGCCAGAAATAAATGATATACCTGTATATACAACAGTAGGAGAAATGGATGCAGACGAAGATTTCATAGGAGGTTATGTATTTATTGGTGATAAACTAGAAAAAAAGAAACCAATAGTAAAGACTTTAACATTACCATCTATGTCTGAATCTGAAATATCACAAGCTTTAGAATCTACTATGAAGAAGTGGGATAAAGAGAATCCTGAACCATCAGGCAGAGTAAAGGTAGGACATAAACGAAAGAGAGAGCAGTATTACATAGATCAAAGAAAGCTATTACTAGAAGGTCAAGCTCAAGCGGCTGATGTATCAGATGCAACAGGTTCTATAGTCGATACAGTTCAAGTAGAGTTTGATAAAGAGATAAAAAGACTAATAGATAAACAACTTGAGAAGTATCCTGAAGCAGATGTAGATTATCTGGTAGGTGTATATGCACGAGAGCTACAACAAAAAAATGATAAGTATAAAGATCTAACTCCTACTAAAATAGAGAAAGATTAATAGATGAACGAGTTTACATCTTCTAGGTTTACTGACGTAGACTTGGGTTTAGAACTTCCTGTTATGGAAGAAGATAAGAAGCAAACTTCTTCTAGGTTTATTGACGTAGACTTGGGTTTAGAACTTGAAGTAGAACCTGTATCTCAAACCATACAAGCCTTACAACCTACGTCTAGCGCAGAAACTATCAACGATCTGATGCAAGACAATAACTATGCTGTTGTAGGTAACTACATGAAGCAACGCTTTGGCATGACAGAAGACACACATGGTAGGCAAGAAGTTATAGATAGCTTTGTAAACCACATGAGAAAGTTTAACTTTGGTCAGTCAGTAACGACAGGCACAGAGTTAGCCTACTTAAACAAAGCAGAAGAGGCTAATAAGTTAGCCGCAGGTCAAGCTTATCAACTGTTTGACAACATGAAGGGTGCATTCTCTGAAGAGTATTCCTTTGCACAAAAGGCTGACGCAGTAGGTGACTATGCTCGTGCTCTAATAGTAGATCCTGTTAACGTTTTATCTCTAGGTTTCGGTAAGTTAATCACTGGCGGTGCTACTAAAGTTGCGGCTAACTTAGCTAAAGATGCTGTTATAAAGCAGGTTAAGAAGGAACTAACTAAGAAAGGTATAAAGAATGTCTCATCTAAAACTGCTCAGGCTCAAGCCCAACAAATAGAACGCCGTATCATAGGTAAGATAATTAAAGGTGAGAAGGTTAGAGGTGTAGCTAAAGGTGCATTTGCAGAAGGCGTTAAAAAGTCTACCAAGAAAGAGATACTTGCTACTACTGCTTTTGATTCTGCTTCTGCTGTTACTATAGATGCAGTCTATCAGAAAGCATTACAACAGGGTGGAGTACAAACTGACTACAATGTTGTACAAGGTGCTGTTACAGGCATAGGTGGTGTATTCGGTGGGTCATTAGCTTATGGTCTAAGCTTACTTAATAAAGCTCCACACACAGAGGAATCTTTACCTTTAGCTATGAGCTTCTTTGATGGTGCAGCTGTAGCTGAAGCTAATGCTAAGAAGTTAGCCAGTACTACTACTCTTAAATCCAACAAAGCTACACTTAAGAATATAAATGCTAAGGCTTTACAGAAGAGTCTTAACAAGAGTGCTACTGCCTCTGAACGTTGGGCTAAGAAAGTACTTAAAGGGGATGCTTTACGTAGACAAAATGGTATAAATGTAGAGCCTAGAACAGATGAATGGCTTGCTGCCTTTCTTCACGGTAGTAAAGACGGAAAATTTAAAGGTATAAAAACTATACTAGAAGATTTTAATATTGAATTAGTTAATGAAGGAGATAAGTTTGCTAATTTTACAGACTTCTTAACTGAGAATATAAAGATACTACCTAAAGATGCAAAGACAGAAGTAGCTAAGTTATATAAAAATACTATGGCTAATGTGCCTGAATTTAATACGACTTTAAATAAAGGTTTAAATGTTTTGTCTAGTAAGGCTAGTGAATGGGGTCGTGAAGGGCAGACTTTATCTAAGTTAAGTCAGGATTTAAAGCTTGCTAATAGGTTTGCTCCAGACAAGACTGCATCACAGAAATTAAACACTGTAGTAAATACTACTCTTGACCCTACACCAAAAACAATTAGAGATAAAATAGTAGATGGTACTAGTAGTATGCAACAGAACCTTATACGTATGTTAATTACACATCCGGGTACAACTGCATTGAACGTAGTTGGTTGGGCTAATGCTACAAGTATGCAATCTGTAACTGATATACTAAGAGGTGCTCTTTATGGAGGACGTTCTGTAGCTGAGATGGCTATTGGTAGGAATACAAATGCTACTGAGTTTGCTAACAAATCTAAGCTTATGTTCACACTACAAAAACAAAAAGCTATGAACTTAGTAAATCCTTTTGCTACACAACAGTCAGCATTAGACTTCTTAGCGGCTAATCCTAAAGCACAAAAAGAATTGTTTAGGTATATGTCAGGTGGTATAGAATTAGATGACGTTTATAAACAAATAGGTATTCAAATAGGTGACATAGGTAAACCTTCAACAGCAGAGAAGGTGATGGACTTTGCTCAGACTATGTACGGTGTTAAAGCTCAAGACATGTACACTAAGACACAAGAGTTTATGTATGCCTTAGACAAACAAGTACGTATTAAATACGGTAAAACTTACTCTGAGTTCTTAGAAGACCCTGACTTATACAAGGTAATGAAGGGTGACACCTATGCAGAGATACAAACTATAGCTGTACAAGATGCACTACGTAATGTATATGCTAAACCCTTTGGTAAGAACCCTAAAGGATTGCTTAGCTTCGGTGCTAAAGTTATAGAAGATATGCGTAAGTATCCTATCGTAGGTGCAATGATTCCGTTTGGACAATTCTTTAATAACACACTAGGTCATATGTTTGATCATACAGGCATCAGTCTTGTACATAAGTATGCGGCAGGTACTACTCGTGACCCATTAGATCTTCTCACTAAGTCAGCTATAGGTTTGTCTCTTATAGGTGTAACAACGGCTCGTGAATATGATAATATGGAAGAAGGTTTAGCTTGGTTTGAAGAACGTAGGGATGATGGTTCTATACGTAACCGTATGTATGACTTCCCTTTTAGTTTCTACAAAGCAATGGGTCGTATGGGCGCACACTTTTACAGAGATGGAGAAGTACCTGAGGATTTAGTAAAAGAGTTAGTAACACTATTCGGGCCGGGACAACTTACAAGACAACTAGGTGATTCAGCTAAGATATCTTTTGACTTATTAGTAGATGCATCGTCAGGAGAAGACCGTGCAGTTAGAGATGCACTAGGTAAGTTAGTACAAGACACAGCTTCTATGTATCTTAGTGGTTACAGTCGTCCGTTTGACCCTGTGAACACAGCCATAGCTTTAGGTAGAGGTGAAAACTTTGTAGCAGTAGATCGTAACCAAGGTTCTAAATGGTTGAATAACTCTACGAGATACGTTGATCAGATATATACTGCCCTTAGTGGTGCAGAGTTAGCACCTGAAAAGTTTAATGCACTGACTGATGCTAGAGGTACAGCACCTATAGGACGTATCTTTGGTTATCGTGAGAACCCCGGACAGACTCATATACAAAAGATGTTTAACCAAATAGGTAAACCTCAATGGCGTACTGAGATTAAGTCGTTCATACCTGAGACACAGAATCATATTAACAAGATAGTGTTTCATTTCTTAGAACAACAAGCTGAATATGCCTTAGCTACCCCTGCTTGGAAGAATGGTAATAACAAACAACGTAAACAACTCTTAGGTGAGGTGCTTAGGAAGGCTAAGAAAAGAACAACAGATTTACTTGAGGGTAGCCTAGCACCTGAAGATAGCCGTACTAATAAGTTGTACAAGATAAGTAAGAAGGGTAGTGGTGTAACTAAAGAAGACGTAGATAAAGCGTTAACAAAGTTAGACATAGACGTAGACATAACAGAGCTAGACGAGAATCAACTAGACTTCTTAATGACTTACTTAGAGTTACAAAAAGACGAAGTTAAAAAGCTTAAGATGTTAGGCACTAGATAAAAGAAAAGGGCGACACAAGCCGCCCCTTCTATTCTTATTTAACTCCGTGCCTCTCAGCACATTGCCTAGCCCACAGATACATACTCGTGTATGCCTTTAGACAGTGATCTCTTTCAGTGCTCTCCCATAGATTGTCACGTAGTAACACCTCCATACTCTCCATATGATCAGTCATCACGTTCAGGAATGCTGTTCGTCTTGACTTGATGTGTTCTTGTGCTTCTTGTTCTAGTTTCACAGGCTTTCTCTCTAGGTTACTGCATCTTCTAATGCACTTATTGGTAGGTTATAACAGTTAGACTTTACAGTAAAGTTGTTGCTAGGATCTACATCACCCTTTTTCAAGTAAGTAGCATCCTTATAGTATGCACTCTTAGGATACACACCTAAGAACCACGCAGTATGTAAGTCTTTATGTACACGTACAAATGCATAATAGTCACACTTCTGTTTCGTATTAAGTTCAGCTACTGAACACTCATAGTAACGCTTGGGTGGTACAGTAGTTCGTTTAGTCTTTACATCAACGGTGTAACCATTGTCTAACTTAAGGTCGTAGTCGTATGTATTCTCTTCACTACCACCCATTATAAGACGAGCAACTTCTTCACCTAAGAAGCCAGCGATACTACCCTGACCTCCTGTGATACTATTGTTTAGTCTGCCCATCTCAGTAGCCTTAGCACGAGCTTTATTAACCATTTCTTTGGATACGGTTATCTCTTTCATGCTATAACTAACTCCGCAGATGTATAAGGAATGTGAAAGAACAACTCACCCTTCTGTATGTATCTGCCCTTAGCCTCAGCTAAACTTTCCTTAGTGAGTAGTGTATCCTTTATGCGCCATACTTGCTTCATGTCCTCACGAAAGACATAGAAGTTTAGTACACCATTAACACCTTCATACTTATCTAGTAAGCGTTGCTTACGTTCAGGAATACGGATATCAGTCCAATGTGTAGGCCACTCTTCTTTCCAAGCTACTTTGACTTCAGCCTCGTTGAAGTATGTATATCCATCTTTCTGAGAGACGACATCAACAAAATAGTTTTCTTCGGTATTAACTATAGTATGACCTTTTGATATTAGTATCTCTACTAGTGTATCTTTAGCTTTCTTATCGTATGCCTCATACAGTGCACGGTTAAATTGCTTTCTTACTGCTGTCACTTAGGTATTCCTTTAGTTCTGTATAGCCCCCAAGATGAGTGCCATCTGGTTTAAATATTTGTGGTACTGTAGTATAACCTGCTTTCTTCATTAACGCCAGTAACCATTTGCTACTAGGCGATTGTACGTTGTATGTTGTTACCTGACTTCCTGCAACACCTCGTAGTAATTGTAACGAGGCATCACAGAAGTTACATTCGTTTCTAGTTATTACTATCCACATTAAACGAGATCTACAATCTCGCAGCTGTCACCACTACATGCTAGTGTCTGACTTCCTGCTGTGTTGTCTTCTTGTTCATACTCAGATAGTTTATCCCAATCAATAGATGAAGGCATAGAACCTAGTAACTCTAGGTATGTTTTCTCGTTGACATCTTGGTAAGGTGCTTGTTGGTATGTGTGTTCGTTGAATGGTAAGAATGATACACCTGACATCTCATCGAAATGTTTATACACAAATGCACCTACCTCAAACCACTCGTTATTCTTTACGTTAATAGTAACAGATGGTTTATGTTCACACCATGATCGTTGATAAGCTAACCACATCTCTAGTTGTTCTATAGCAGTCATGTCAGCAGTAACTGTTGCACCTTGTGGAGCTTTCATAGGGAAGCTAAACACAGTAGTCTGGTCAGGCTTCATTACGTCTGGCTCATTAGGTATACCTTGATCCATCATGAACTGTGTCAACGGGTCTTTGTTGTCTCCACGTACAGTGCGAATATAATAGGCTGAGTGACGAGCGTGTATGCCACTGCTAGAGTCAACCAGTTGGCTGACAGTACCGCTTGGTTTAACACAGCTGATAGCAGTACTGACAGGGATATCAAGGCGTTCAGCCCACTTAGCATTAGTAGCAACGGCGATTTGTTTGAGGTGTTCAAGAGTTTTCTCCAGTCCTTTGTTAGCTTTTGTGGTTAATGGGTTGTCCATGATACCTGTCATAGATACACCAAGTAATCTTTCTTCTTCAGTATTGTTCTGCCATGACTTACGTAAGTATGGGAACTTAGTGAATGATGATTGTATTGTACCTAAGATAGTAGCTATACGTACCTTACGTTCTAAGTCTTCTGTACTATCAGTAGCTCTTACAACTACCTCTGTTAGATTGCAGAACTGGTTCGGGCGTAGGATTATCTCACTGCAAGGATTCGTCCCGAACTCATAGTTAGGGTCACGTCTTCCATTCTTAGATGCTTGTTTCTTAGATGCTTGTCTGTTGAAGATACCACGTTCACCTGAGCCTGACTCAACTAACGCCATCCACTCACGCATGAAAGATAAACTGTCAGGCTTCTCAGTGTATGACACAGAGTTATTAGCTAAGGCACGTTGAGGATCATTGTCCCACCATGAGCCTGACTTAGCGTGACGCATTCTATCGTCTGATAAATTACTCAATGAAATCATAGCACTACGGCGTACTCCACCTACGACTACTACCTCACCTATCTTACACATGATGTCATGACATTCTAGTGATGATAGCTTACGTCCTTTAGCATCTTTAAATGTCTTGATAACAAAGTTGAATAGATCAATCAGAGGCATTGGGCCTGATGCTCTACCACCAAATGTCTTTAGCTTTGCACCTGCAGGTCGTACCTTAGACACATCCCATCTTGGTATCTCACCACTATAAAGCAATGCAATCATTTGACGTAGTGACTTAGCCCAACCTTCTTTACTATCTTTAACTACGATAGTTGTTTCACTTTCATACAAAAGCTCAGGTACTTCTGGTAGCTTAGTAACTGACTGACGTTCAACAGAGAAGCCAACACCAGTACCACACAGTAGAATAAACATAGCTTCATCAAATGCTTTAACATCATCTACGGCTAAGTATGAACAGTTATAACCTGCTGTATTGTCACGAGCTAAAGCAGGGCCGGCAGTCATCAAGGCTCTCATAGAAGGCATAACTTCTAGTCCTAATATAGCCTGTTCAATCTCAGCTATCTGTTTAGGGTTATCACCTAATGCTGGTCGTACTAAGTTCTTCATGTAGCGATCTACTGTTTCACTCCATGTCTCCCTACGGCCTTCATCATCAAGCCAACGAGCGTAACGTGACTTGTGTATGAATGATTGATAGTCTGTTGGTAGTGTGTTGCTCATCTGTTGTCTCCTGACCCTTTTATTTTGTTTCTGTCTTGTCTGCTTGTAAGTTTTTCTATATTTATATCTGCTATTTCATCTAAGTTATAACCTATATCGTTAGCGAGAACAGCTACGTACCACATTACATCCCCTAGTTCTTTAGCTACTTCATGTCTATTAAAAACATTATCACGTACTTGCTTCTTAACTTTGTCAGCTACTTCTCCTGATTCACCACAAAGACCTAGCGCAGGGTATAATACCTTGTGTGTTGCAGGATAGATTGCAAAACTTACCGCTTTCTTTTGGTACTCCCTAAATCCTATAGTCATAACTTTTCCTTCACTATTAAATTATTAATCATTACATCGTCTATATCATAGAAAGTATTTACAATCAAATCATAAACGTCTTCCGTATGCGAATCATCGTGTGATCCTAATATGTTATTATCCTCATCTATCTTTAATGAGAACGTGATACTAAATGTTCTATGAGTCATCGTCTCTATCCTCGCAAGGTAAATATACTAGGACATCTGAGTGACATCTAGGACAGGTGAGGTTTGTAACCATAGACCACTCTTCTTTGTCTATAAGATCTTCATCACCACCCCATATCAACTCAGATTCACAGTGATAGCATCTCATTTATGCTTCTCCTTCATAGCCTCAACCATACGATTCATATACCACTGAGCCTTATGTGTATCCTCAACAGGGTTGCCTTTGTATGAGGCTCTATGATTATACTTAGTAACGTTACCCTTACAGTAAGCAATGAATCCTTCTAAGCCTAACACCTGTCTGATATAATCAATACACTCTATACCGCCTTGATTGTAGTGAGCAGGACGTTCTACTGGATCAAATACTTCTTGATCTTTTGTTACAGGGAAGTCTTTCCATTTAGCCATTATGCATTGCCTTTTGTCTTAGTGAACTCATTGAAGTTTATTACTTCGCCTGTGTTCTTGTCTTTTATTTCTTGATTCTCAATCTCATTCATCAGAACGTTTTGTCTGTGATCCATAACTGTATCATAAACATAGTCATCATAATTCATAACATCTATTGCTGAAGTAAACATACTGGCTACATGGACGAGATCTCTTAGTATATGTTGAGGTAATGCAAAATCATCTCCTACTACTATACCTGTAGTCACGTTACCATTCCAGTCTTCTATATCTTTAGAGGAAGCAGGTCTTATTATTACGGCAATCTCGTCATCGTCTAATGTGTAGGGCATATTACTTTCTTCTTTCTGTCTTGAGGACTATACGATCTAACTTAGTACATTGTCCTTTCTCTTGCAACCATTCTTCTGGAATAATTCTATGCGCCCATTTGAATCCATTCTTCTCACACCACTCAAAGTTTCTTTGCTTAGCACCTTTATTTATCTTAGCTTTAGCGTTACTAAATACAAAGCGTATGTCTAGCTCAGGGTGTTGTCTTTTTATTTCAAGATGTTTGCGTCTGTCATCAGGATCGAACTTTCCTTTGGTTTCTATTATGATACCATTGTCTAGCTCAAAGTCTGGTGTGTATGTACGATATCGTAGGTCTTCCCACTCTATCTTTAGTTTCTCGTAACGTACTTTCTTTTGTCTGCTCTTGAGAAAAAGAACGGCCTCTTCCTCAAGGCCGGACTTATATTTACTAGCATTGTGCCTACGTCTGTAGCCCTTTGCAAACTTAGTCATCAGACGGTGCTTCCTCACCTGTCAATAACTGTTTAAGTTCTGCTATCTTAACTTTAAGCATGGCATCTGTACACTGTGCATTTAATTGGTGTCCTTCTGTGACCCTTTGTAAATGTTGTACAAGATTAAGGACATTCTTTGCCTCATCCGTAAAGTCTTCGATAGTATATTCTACGTCATCTAAAGTAACAGTTGTCATTATGTTTCTTCCTTTATATATGTATAGTTAACGACAGGTTTTATGGCGGCTTGACTTACCAGAGATTCTCTTTCTTGTAGATCTGGCCAACATTTCTTTTTATGATCACACCAATTACAGGTTTTGTTTAGCTTAAAATTACCACTAGGTTTCCTACGATATGTTTCTTCCTCTGGTTCAAAGCATCTCTCAAAAGGCTCATCATTGTTTATATAGTTTACAGTATCTTTTATAGTTTCCAATACTGTTTCACTATCTGCTTCTTCTGCAGGTACGTACTTGAACTGACCATTGACTTTGTTGATAACCCACCAACCACCTACCTCTTTACCTGCGGCTTTTGCATAGCCTACAAGCTGAGCTACGTAACCGAAGTCATCAGCATTCTTTAGTGTGTTATAGTCAGTAAACTTATTATCATACCCCCAAGGTGTAGTAGATTTAACGTCATCTACCTTGTCATCTAGGATCATGTCGTATTCACCTTTAATAGATACATCACCTAGATCTAAGACTACGTTATCATTGTCTTTGAAGTCTACCTTAGAAGCACGTAGTATCCCCTTAAAGATAGCCTCTGACCAATCGCCCATCAACATGTTAAGCATGAAGGATGTTGGTTTGTTTTCTTCAGTCTCTGGATTATTCTTAGCAAACCATAGCTGACATCTAGGCTTACCTATGTTAGACATACGTAAACGAAACTCATCACGAGGCCCACCATTGAACTGTTTATGTAAAGAGGTAACCACATCAGCGGCTACCTGCTCTATTATTTCATCACTCATAGATGCCTTACCTTCTATAGCAGAACGTAAGAAAGAGTGTACTGATAACTCAGCAGGGTGGATCATCCCTCGAACTCTTTAACTTCTACGATAGATCCTACTAACTCTGCATCTTCAGAAGACATAGATGAATTAACTATTTCATCATGCTTACTTTCTACCCATGTGTTAGTATTAGTAATCCAATCAAGGAAAGACTTTAGTGTGTGACTATCCTCTGGTTGATAAGGAACTTTTATACCTAACGAAGGAACAATAACAGCATACTTGCCACCACTATTCATGTCACGCTTAGCACTACCTAGATTAAGTGTGTGCTCTACAGGTGTAAGTTTCTTAGCCATGATCTGAGATAAGGCGGAGTCAATAGCTTTGTTTGACTCAGTATTCCTTGAGTCCATTACGAATGGAATCTCTTCATCGTGACCCTTCACTACATTACCTAATTCATCTATAGGTTTGTCTAGCTTTACCATACCTAGCATAACTTTTGTACGCTTCACATCACGTATTACTGACTTCGTTTCTTCTGGTAAAGCTTTAAAGTCTTTGATGTAACCTGATGGTCTACCACAATTATGTCTACCTGATGTGTCCTTCAAGTCTACATTCAGGTTTCCCGAAAGTAATGTCTTGTGCATAGTGTTTGCACCTGCATCCCATCGTTGCCATTGCATACGTTGAGAGAATAATCTCATTGTAAGTGTCTTGCTATAAACAACCTCACCATCCGGCATTGTTACTTGATATGCTCCGATAGGTACAACAATCTTCTCGTCACCTTCCGAATCTTCTACTGTAATTGCTGAGTGTATCTGCTTAATCCGTGCCAGTGTGGATTGTGATCCGCCTGTTGAGGGAGACATGCCCATAGCTTCCGATAATGACATGCCTTCTATGTTTAGTGTTTGTAACTCTGTGCTCATATCTTTTCCTTTATGTATGAGGGTTTCTGGGATGCTAAGTTATAGCGTCAAACGTCCTTTGTGTCAAGCCAATTCGGGCCTATCTTAGCTTCTAATAATAAGGGTACATTCATCTTAACCTTATAGTACTTATAGATGATCTCATTCAGATCCATATTCAAGGTGTTAATGATCTCTATCACCTGATCCTTCTCGTATGGATGTATGTCTATCACCATTGAATCATGTACACTGTTGACTACCTTAGATCGCATAGACATAAGCCTATCCTCTAACTCTAGTAGTACTACAGGTACACAATCGCCAGTGGCAAACCCTTGCACCGGATAGTTCTTTATCATGGTGAAGTTAGTTGGCATACCATTGGGTCTTCTCTCTGTGTTAGGGAAAGCATACTGCCTACCACCAACGTTAGTAATCTTTTGAAAGCGTATGGCCTCATCGCCTAGCTTCTTGTGCCATGTAGCTATACCTTTGTACTTCTTAATGAAGTGTGTGTAGTACTCAGCCTCAGCAGGGCTTCTACCATACCCTGTAGCCCCGAAGAGAGGGGCGAAGGTATGTGCCTTAGCATCTTGTCTAGACGTAGGCTGACCGGCTTCTGTGATAACCTTAGCGGTGTAGCTATGTACATCAAAGCCTGTGTCTATCTCTTTCATGGCTGTAGTATCTTGAGATAAGAATGCGGCGACACGAAACTCTAGCTGAGCGAAGTCAGCCTCCATCACGTAGCCTCCCTCCCATCGAGACACGAACACCTTCTTAACAGGGAACGTACCACCACGAGGCATGTTCTGCATGTTAGGGTTACGCCCTGAGAACCTGCCTGTACTGGTGATGTGTTGCGTTAGACCTACGTGTAGAAACCCATCCTCTTTTGTGAATACAGATATACCTTCAACAAAGCTAGACAGGTAACTACTGATAGCGGATAGACGTTTAAGATCTCCTAAGAAGTCAACCGCACTGTCCATACCATTAGCCCTAGCTGTAGACATCAACGTATCCAAGTTGTCCTTGCCTGTACTAAAGCCATTAGCACTTACCCATTTCTTTGAGGGAGGCATGAACCCTAGCCCTGCCATCTGATTAGTCTTCTTAAGTTGGTAGCCTCTAGCCTCGCAAGGCTTACACTTGTTAGGCCTAGCAAACTTAGTACCATCTTTCTTTATACGGTACACACTACCCTCGCCCTTACACTCAGGGCAAGTAAACGCTGTCGTCTTACGTATCATTGTAGTGTTAGCTTTGACTGCACTCTTATACTCTTTGTCTGTCTTAGTGTGATCGAATAGGTCTACCCATTCTTTCTTATTGTTAGGTCGCATACTATACACAACCTCCGACATCTGAGCAGGACTATTAAGATTGATAGGTGTGTCACCCATAAGGTTACGTACCTTGATGCCTAGCCTACCTTCAATGTCTGCCTTCTCTTCTTCGAACTGCTTACGAACTTCATCCAATGCCTTCAAGTCTACCTTGATGCCTGATGAATACATACGAGACAATGCCAAGCATACCTTAAATGTTATATCTCTTATGTTACGTAATGATTCACTATCAGGTTGAGCATAGTCTGACTCAATGTCTAAGTACAAAGCACGAGTAGTAGATAGATCACACTGTAAGTAATACGTAAGTTCCTTGAGTGGTATCTCGTTGGTGTTGTAACCATCCTTAAAGTATTTCTTTAGTGTGTCATCCTTCTGAAAGTCTAGCTTACGTCTTATCGCACACTCACCTAACGCCAGTGACTTCTTCTTGAAAGCTCCAGTGTATGTCATCTCAATATGATTGCCTCTCATCAGCACATACTCAGCTAACATGGTGTCATATATAAGACCATCATACTTGAACCCACTCTCCCATAGCCAAGGCATATCGTGTTGCCCATTGTGTAGGATTAGTAGGGTTGTTCTATCTAAATAATCTTGTAGTGCTTTAGCTTGGCTACCATCATAGTCGTTAGCTTCAGTATGATCAAAGTTATATATAGCTTGGTTGCCTGATACAACTTCTTGTACACCTACCTGCACTAACTTATTGCTTGCCTCGAAAGGATCGAGGTGCATCTTGCCACCCCTGTGTGTGACTGTGTTCTCTACATCAAGAACTAATTCCATAGTCTGCTCCTTTCTATGCTAAGTACTGTGACCTAGCTCCATCTAATGTACATGTAATCTTACCATGCCATCCTCCTTGTAGCTTATTCTTAGCTATAACTAAATACCTTTGCGAATCATCAGCATCCTCTGCTGTGTCAGCTAGTACAGGGTTCTTAGATATTAGCACCATCAGGTCAGCTTCAGCCGCCTTGCCTGTCTTAGATCCCTCAAGCATAGACTGATCAGGATTGACCATACCTTCTGCGGCGGCAGACAACTGTGACATCCATATGATAGCACAACTGTATTGCTTCGCTATGTTACGTGCATGGATAGCCGCATTCTTAAGATACACATCTGACTTGTCGCTACTCTTAACCGCAAACTTATCTCCCATGTCTAACACTACAATGTCAGGACGATAGGCTTTGATGATAGCTTCTACCCACGCCATATCCTTACCGGTACTGTCATACAGATTGATCTGCTCTCGTACTGGCTCGTAACGTGTGGCGGCTAAGGCATAGTTACCCTTGACCTCCTCCATAGATAAGCTTGATGCGGCACTGAGGTAACGTGCACCTACACGTTCATACGATTCCTCATTACACAATATCAAACACTTAGCACCTTGAGATGCAAAGCCATTAGGTGCACCCAACAGAGATGCATGAAAGCTTGTCTTACCTGTATTAGGTCTAGCACCTACGATAACTAAGTGACCGCCACTAATACCTTCTACCTGTCGTGATAGGCTAGGTATATTAAACTTCCATTGAGACTGTATAGCATTAGCCTTGAGTAGATGATCAATAGTTATATCACCAAACTCTATGTTAAGGTTAGGTGTGAAGTCATCCTGATATTTCTTTACTAAGTTACGTAAAGGCTCAAGGCTATCAAGAGATCCATTGACGTAATCAAATCCTATGTTAGCTACCTGATTACCTAACACCTGTTGAAATAGTTTAGATAATACCTCATCAGCTATGTCTTGGTTCATAGGTTGCTCACGAGCTACACGTTTAAACAAATCACTATACACTTGCTTGGTAGCAGTAGTCATAGTGCTATTGTTAGCAAAGAACAAAGCCTCTAGCTCTGATGCAGTCAGGCTACGGTCATACGTAGTCATAGCATAGTCTAGTGTCTGCTTCATCTTACGAACATCTTTACTGAACAACTCATCAGGACATCGTATACCCTTGTTGTTATCGTAGAACTCTTTGTTCATCAAAGTCCTAATGAGTGCGAGTTCCATCATTTATCATCTCCTTTAATCTATCTTGATCTGTGTCTAACTTATATTTTATATCGTCGTCAAGCCTCAATGCCTTAACTGTTTTACCTGTCCACGCCTCTACTTCTCTCTTGTATGATAGCGTCTTCGACATAGCATCGGGGTCTAACCCTATGATAACCTTATAGAAATCTGCTATGTGTTCCATTTGAGCTAGGCCTAATGACGTACCTAAGATAGCTACGCCTGTAGTGTTAGGTGAAATCTGAGCCACAGCTATTGCACTGATCACATCTTCTACTACCACACATACACCATTGGGTGTACCTAATACACGTTTGTATACTGATGCGTTACCTGTGTATCTGTACCACTTAGGTATAGCACCATCTAAGGCACGGCCTACTGCATCTACTACTACACCTTTGTCAACTATAGGAAAGACTGCACGTCTGTCTTTAACGTCATACAACATGTCCTCATTGGTAAGATCCCAACGCTTAGAAAATTTATGTAGTAGTGTGTGCTCCGCTGTAGGATTAACGATATACTCAGGGTACACCATAGGCTCTAACTCTTTACGTATAGGCATGTCTCTGTTCTGCATATGGTTACGTACCTCCAGAGCAGTCATGCCTGTAGTAACTGCACCACGCACACCACACCCTAGCTTATAGCAGTTGTACACCACCATGCCTCCTTCCTTAGATGCAGTGAAGGTGTTGTTACCATGACAGTTAGGGCAAGACAAACGTGTAGTCTCACCCTCACCTAGACATAGCCCGTCTACAAAGTCTTTTAAATTCATTTGTCTCCATTCCTTTTACTTAGTGCATTGCTTGCGCCCTTGAGTGTGTTGACTAGATAAGGCTTAACACTCTGCGGATTACTGTGTCCACTGACTTGCATGATACCTAGTGTATCTACACCTGCCTCAACCATCTCGGTTATACCTGTCCTACGTAAGTCTAATGCAGTTAATTCTTTAGATAGTTTAGCTTCCTCTTTAACTTCATTTACTAACCTGTGTATATCCGTTGAATGATACGCTGTATAGACACCATTATAAGGCTCAGGGCGAGGTGCTACGTAAGGTTGGAAGCCGAAGTCAGTCTCTTGTTGTATTAGCATACTACATAGTGTGTCACTGATAGGTAGATGCACATCAGCCCTACGTTTACTTTGCTCTAAGTCTAAGCGTTTCTCTTTTAAGTCAAGGTTGTTCCATGTAAGTAGGCGCATGTCACCTACACGTTGCGCCCACTCGTATGCCATGTGTACGATCAGACCAATGCTACGCCATTCCCAGTTACTGTAAGCTGTATTTAAGAAAGATGTCACTTCATCTTGAGTCCATTTAACTTTACGTCTCTTCTCCTTAGTACGTTGAAGTAAGGATACAGGATTACTAAGCAAAGCCTCGTGTCGTATCGCTGTATTGAATACGATACCTAGACACGTAGCTATGTAGTTAGCCTGACGTACACCCTTACTCTCCAACCAAGTATCATAACCTAATGTTATATGTTTAAACTTTAGATCTTTTAGTTTGATATTACCTATAGCTTTATTGTTTTGCACCTTGGTAGCGCAAGCATGACGCAGATTTAAATCATAGTCATACTTGCTACGCTGACTTAAAGCAGAATACTTAGGTGTTCGCATGTAGTATTCACACGCATACTCAATAGTATTACTGGGTTTAAGTTCCATTCGTTCTCCTTTCTAAAGTATACCACTACCTACTCCGAAGAGTACATATATTACTATTAGTATTACTAACCATTTTACTAACGTCTCAAACCATACAAGCACTACTAGTCTGTCTCACGGTAGTAATACGCCTTGTCGTCATCTGGTAGTACACTATCAGCCCAAGCCCATACATCACCGTTATCTTGAACCTTAGCTCTAAAGTTAAATAGGTGGTCTATGTCATTGTTCTTGTGCCTAATATCTTTTAGCGCACTAAGATCTACATCTAGTGTCTCACCTACATCATTCAACATGTTATTGATTGCGTTGTACAAATCTAAAACCTTTACTGTATCATCTTTTGTTAAGGTTATGTATCTCTTCTGACTAAACTTCTTTGTTGGTCGTGTATGATTCTTCATTTGTTATTCTCCTTTAAGTTTTTATTAATGTCTTTGAGTAATTGTTTCAGTTCTGCATTATCTTTCATGATTGTGCGAGGGAGTATTTGTTGTATCATATTAAGTACTTTGAGTTCTAGTGCTGTACTGATAGACATCATACACCTCCATCTATCACAACGAAACGAGACTCAGTGCCTCGGTATTCGTATGGGTTAAGTAGTACGTGTCGTAAGTCTTGTTGTAGTTCTGAATCTCTATCAGATAGATCTGTACTTACTGCCTTCTCTGATACCTCGAAGTCATACTTAGGATACACTCGTTGGAGTATCTGTAACATTAGGTTAGCACCTTGAGGTGTCTTGCATGTAGTAATCCTACATAGCTTGTCGTTGTGCGTTACGCATAGATTATATTTAGTCATGTGTTTGTCTCCTCTTAAAACAATTTGGATAGTGAAAATATAGCAAGGGAAAAGATATATCCCATGCCGATGAAAGCAAAGCCTACAAATATTATTGTAGCTATCTTAGCTATGATGTCATCACGTCTGTCTTTACGTGCTTGTACTGTTACTGGTTTGCTTTTGTAATAAGGTTTGTTCTTCATATTAATACTCCTCTTGTACTAAGTCGTCTAGTTCTACGTCATTCTCACAGCTACCAAAGTCTAGCTTGGGTGCAGTGTAAAACATTATGCCTCCGTCAGGCCTCTCAACTGGGTTGCCATTGTCATCATGTACTGTGAACAGTACGTCCCACAATCTTATATCAGTAAAACCTTCTGGTATGCTAGGCTCATACCATACAAACTTACCGTTCTCATCTAGGTCGGGTACTCTATCTCCACTCATTGTATAATCTCCTTCTTTGGATATGATTCAGTGCCATAACGTAGGCACTTAGTTAGTAATCTTTTGTCTTTCTTGTTGCCATGCATGTACACATAGCGATGCTTAGCTGATCTGTAAACACGCTTAGTCCTGTCACCTGCATGATGCCTAGGGTGCTTGCCGTTCACAGTAGCTATGTCAGTGCGAGGCTTGGTTGCACCAGTGTATAACCAATTAGTTGCTTGGTATACGTAGCCTACATGATCGTGTGCTGTATCAGCATAGCTTACCAATACCTTAGGCTTAGGTAGTAATGCAATAGATCTAGCTACAAGTAAGCTTGCCTCGTTAGGTCTGTTGTTTACTAGCACTACTCTGTTGAGTTCAAGTACCTTAGACTTGTGTTCTTCACCACACACACCCTTGCACAACCAAGGCGAAGCAGGTGAACCGAATGTACATATACCTTGTAGACCATCTGTACCTCGATACAAACCGAAGGCATACGATACGGAAGGCATACGTCTGGCGTAGTGTACGTTGAGTATGAGATCCTTTGTGTCTTCGTATGCTATAGGTATCACGAAATAATTGTGACTGTAGTGCATGTTATCTGGGCCAACTCCATGTAGCTTAATCAAGTTGCTCACTAATCATACGATTAACCTCCTCCACAGATTCTTCTACGTGCCAACCTCCATTGTTGTGTAGTCCATCCATGATCACAGTAGTAAGATCATTTTCTCTGTACTCATGTTCGTCTAACCTCTCATACACAGTAAAGTTTCCTTTGAGATACATGTGTAGAGGTGAACCTCCATGCTTATTCGTTAAGTGTAGCTTAATCATCTTGTTGTCCTCTCTTTAACCCACAGCCTCTTAAGTTTATTTTGTTTACCTCCCTTAGCTCCAGTTATTTGTCTGTTCTTTTGTTGTGTCCACTGATCACCTTCCTTGTAGGTTCTCATGTTGAATACTTCACGCATTCTTTTGTTCTCCTCTTGGCATACAGATGCATGAGCTAGTCTTAGTCTATCTTGTACATCTAAGTTAAGCTTCATCGTCCTCACCCTTCTTACCTACTATGGCTATAGTATCTTTGTCAATCCGGTGGATAGCTACAGCCTCACAGAATAGTAGTTCTCCCTTGGTTTCTGTGTGTACTAGCACTCGATTGTCTAGCTGATAGTGTCTAAGCATGTGTATTATTAGTTCATTAACTGTCATCTGTTAGTCCTCCATTCCACTTACTACTATATAGATAGCATCTTTGTATGCCTTGGGTGACAGATCTAACTGCCGTAAACTATACAACGTATACAATAACTTATCAGTCAATGTTATGATCTTATGATACATAACTATGATAGCTTTACCAAAGTCTCTGTTGTACGTGTCTTCTAAGTAGAAGATCTTCTCATCTAACGCTTCGTTTAGATAGTTTACCATTACTTCATTTGTTGGTGTTATCATTTCCATTAGTCATTCTCCTCTTCATATTTAGCTAATGCACGTTCACAATCTTTGTGATCTACATACATTTCTATTTCTCTTTGATGACAGTAAGCCATAGCTGACAGTTCTCCGTCAACCATTTCTATATCTTCTATATCTATCTCCATCTCACCATAACCTAAGTCTAAGTAAACCCTAGTGTCTACGTGCTTACCATATTTTTGTCTAACTATTTCCAACATTATACCTCCTTTGCTTCCTTCAGTATGTACAGATGATTCTGTGCCTCTACTATATCTTCCTTAGTCCATAGCCTGTCATCAGCCCACTCCCTGTCATCTGCTGATGATCTGAGAGGATGGGTTACGTATACTTCATAGCCCTCTCTCAAACCTTGGGTTGCTACGTACATGTCATACGTTTGTATCTCTTGTGTACCGTCGTCTTTGTCTACGATCTTCATCTTATATCTCCATGATTGCTGTTACGTGATAGGCTGACACCGCATCACCTGTGGGTAGGGAAGCATTCATGCCACCCTTCTCTGCTACAAAGTTACACCACGTATCCCACCAATGCTTAGCACCTGACACCTGACACAACTCTATGTACTTGCGGATCTTCTTGAGCCTAAGCTCTGGCTTGATCGTCTTGCTTACTCGTAGTGCAGTCTCAGACATACCAAGCATACGCACGTTGTGCCTGTCGAGACACGCCACGTTGAAGCCACACATCTGAGCTATGAACCCTGCCTTGACCATGCCTATTGATGGTATCCGCATGAACAGATCCACTACGGCCTGACCTGCATCTACACTGTCCACACCCATAGTCTCACGGATGTTTAGCATAAGGGCATGTAGTTCCTGCTTGTGTTGTTGAGCATACAGTATGCCCTTGGCCTTAGTGTCTGACACCCACTTAGAATGGATGCCCTCCTTCTTGATAGACACACGTTGAGTGTGCACCCTAGATAAGGGCATGTTGATAGTGCATAGAGTAAACTCTATTGTGTCATACAAACCATCGGGTGATGATATGCTATGTTTAGATATGATTGTGCAGTCACGCTGATACATTGTGATAGTCTCCATTGTTGTGTCGTCGGACGATCCGACAACGATTACTTATATGTTAATATAAATTCTTTGAGGGTAGCATCATCGGCGTTGCGATAATATTCCCACATGTCATCCGCTACCAAGCGTCTGAGTACAGAATGATCTTGCTTGTTTACCCAGTCCATGATGACTTGCTCTACAAGATCTTCTTTCTCTTTTGTAATACCTATAGTACTCATTTGTCAATCCCTCCTACTGCCAATGGTGTGTCCAGTGGTAGTCGAGTATAGCTTCCATAGCTTTATCCCAACCTGTTACGTCATGCATAGTGAAGCAGTCACAGTTGTACTTCTCTCTAAACCTATGGTCATTCTCGAATACATTGAAGGTAGCTTTGCCATTCCATGTGTATGCGTGATCGCCTATTAATATCTCTACGTCTAATGGTTTAATCATTTCTATTCTCCTTTAGGTAAATATTCACTGATTGCATAGTGAGGTAGATATTTCAGCAACTCATAGAGTGCTGTGTAATCATCAAACTTTATATCTTCTTTGATTTGATCCAACACTTTAATTCTTTGTGTGTGCATTATATCTTCTTTGATTTGATCCAACACTATTCTTCTCCTATTTCTTTTAAGTAATGGTACAGGTAGTACTCCGGTATCTCTACCGTTGTACTCCTGTAGTCGCACTCCAAACATCTGCGGCTTCGTCGCCTCGTTAGAATGCTATTCCTAGTTAAGTGTTCTCGTGTCTCGTACACCTTCATCTTCTTGATGCACGTAGGACACACTTCTACTACGTGTTCCATACTAGAAGTTACCAAACTCTATGTTTCTAGCTACAACCCTACCATCATTCTTAATGTGACCGTTGCTTATGTCTATGATGTAGTGTCCGTTGTCCCACTCTTCTTTGTACTTCTCCATAGCAGGACGTACACCTACAGACAGACCACCTTCCACCTTGCTACAGATGTGAGCTATCAGTCTGGCTGTAGCATAGCTAACATCAGACTTACGCATTTTAGATGATGCACCTCTTACGAGTTGTGTCACAGTGTTGGGGCTACCATTCCAGTGTAGGTATATGTAGCACTCTGACTCCTTGCCTGTGTAGTTGTCGCTTATTACTTCAAGTGTTGCTCTGTTTCCCATTAGTTATCTCCTCTATATCCTGCAGGTAAAGTTGGATCTAAGTGATCCTTGATGATAGTCTCCATGTCCTCGATAGCTTTGTCTATCTCGGTACGCTTGTACTTCACGCCACTAATCTGTGAAGCTTTAGACATTAGTTTAGTCTTAGTCAGATGACGTGCCGGCTTGAGGCCAATACGTATCATCTTAAGTGCCGCTTTGAGGAACACGGCTTGCACCTCATCACGTCCCGGATCTTCTATTGTAAAGTGTGTGTCTTTCATTGCTTAATCTCCTATTGTTTGTGTCGTCGTCGGACGATCCGACAACGATTAGTTATACTAAACCCATTCAGTTAGTTCTACCCCATCAGGTACAGTAATGCCGTACTGTTCTTCGAACAGAGGGTCAGCTTGCTTGAGTGTCATACCTTCTAACAAATCACGTATGTAACTGTCACCCATGTCAAAAGATCCATACGTATGGTCAGACCTAACAGCCACAAACCATTTAGCATATGGGTTCTTCTGTTCTCTGTCAGGTTTTTGGTACGTCTTGAGCAATCGTACCTCAGTGTCACCGAATGCACCGAAGCCCTGCCATACAGCGTAAGGGTTCTCTTTAGTGCGTGATCTTCCTAGTAAATTCTTAGTCATTCTTCATCTCCTTCAAGTGTTTCATAGTTATTTTACAAGCCAAGTTCCAAGCCATCATAGAATAGGTGTAAGCTACAATTCTTTGTTCCGTACTCAGCCTATCTATGATAGCTATAAAATCCTCCATGCTATCTGGTGTATGTACCAATCCAGTTGGTTCAATAGGGTTATTCATCATTAGTCTCCGTTGTTAGTGTCGTCGGACGATCCGACAACGATTTAATATTTGTCCTACTATCAAGGCCGATCCCATCTCGTTTGTCAATGGATCTGGTTCTATTCATCGACAACATCTGCCTATGCCATGTGCTACGCCATCGCTTGTCGCCACGTCTGGCTAGTCGGTCACGTTTTGACACCCCATACGTCATGATAGATCCTTATATTTAATGAAGCGAGGGAAGGCCGCTTTGTAAACACCTTGCATTCTGTAATACTTTTCATTGTCTTTCCAATGCTTGTAAGCACCTGCCTCTATGTCAAATGTCATCACATCACGTAGGCCATACTTCACACCTAAGAAGAAAGCATTAAAGCATTTGTAATTGTAGTGATACTTGTACTTTTCAAAGCTTTCATCTGTCTCCCCATCAATCTTATAAAATCCTGCTTGGATGTGATTAAAGATAGACCCCATGTCTTGAACAAATTGTTCATCTCCTATTCGCATTTTAATCTCCTATTTAACTACGTTAAGTCGTCGTCGGACGATCCGACAACGTTCTACTGTTTGTATTACAAACAAAAACAAGCCCCGTAGGGCTTGCAATAAGATTGTGAAGTAAGCCCCGAAGGGCTTAAGTTATGATTTCTTGTAGAGCTTTGTAAGCTCTTTAGTGAATGTAGCTTTGCTAAACCCTGCCTCGGTCATGATCTGATGTACTAGCTTTGCTAGGTCAAGTTCAGTCTTAGGTTTTGGTATAGCTTTGCTATTGTCTTGCTTCGGTTCAGCTTTAGCTGTTGAAGCTTTCTTTCCTTTGGAAACATTACCTGCTGAACCAACCTTAGTCTTGGGTTGGTCAGAAGCTTTGACCCTCTTTCTGATAGCTGATACTCCTAGAGTATCGAAGAGGCCGTTCTTGTTTAACTTCTGGATCTTGATCCAGTTAGCGGCGATGAAGATCGTATCCGATCTGTCTTGCTTTGATATTCCAGCTAAAGCTGAAGCGGCTATAGCCTTACCGAAAGATATATTATCTTTATGCAAACTACGAACTTGTAACAGTATGTTACCCAATTCTCTGTAGTAGTCCAGTTGTTGCTCTTGCAACAAGTATAACTTGTCATAGATCTTTGCGCCATGATCAAGAGCTTCAGTTATACTGAAGGTACTTTTACCCAGTTTCACTGTACCTGAAACTTCGATTTGTGCTTTTAACTTCGTTACATTAGTCATATCAATCTCCGATTGTTAGTTGGCTTGATTGCCGATTTGATGAGACCAATAGGACAGATGCCAAACAAATTGTCAACAACTTTTGGTGTGCATTATGCGCAAGGAAAAGCGGAGAGTGGTCGGATCGTCCGACAACGGCCTAATTTTTGGGACTATGGGGTAGGCTATTTTGTCCCTCTAAAGAGGGGATATGGTTCTAGTGCATGAAGCTTTGCTTTTTATGCCCTCCTGCCTAATGTCATGCATAATCTGGGCATTATAGGCATATCCGGATAGATAATCCGTATAAAAGTGTAACGTTTTCAGTAGCTTAGGCCTAGCAAGCGTGCCTTATAGCGCATATCATGCCTCATAATGCCTACCCCGGCGAGGGCCACCCCCCATCTACCCGTATACGTATATGTACTCCTACACAGAAGTGGATTTTAGAATGGCCTAAAGCTGTACACAAAGTGTTACAAACTGTAATATTTCGTGAAGAGGGGTTGACATAGGCACAAAAATGGTTATAACTGACCGCAGGGAAGCTTAGTTAAACTATAAGTTACAATATAAAGTTACAATAAAAAAATATCTTACTATAAAGTTTAACTAACACTGTTGCATATTAGTTCTTGGACTTAGGAAAAGTGTCACGTATAGTTAAACTTAGGTGTTGACACCATATTTAGAGTAGTATATAATAATTTGTACAAGGTTAAGACATTAAACGACTTAACTGTTAAAGAAGTTATAACTCATAGTGTAACTAAAGTACCGTAGACTACTTGATAGACTGTATTATTGTTAAGTCTCCTCATTTGTCTCCTCCCTCTTGATAGTAGTATAAACTTTCATTTAGTTTGCGGTACAATTTTATCTTAAATATGTATTGACAATAATGACAAAACGAATAAAACTATACGCAAGTGAAAATGTACTTGAAGAGTTCTACGATGCGTTAGCTAACAAGGACTCTCGTGCATTAACACGAGTTCATATCCCCAAGAGTGACGTATTTTATGTCCGTACCGCTATAGAAAGCGACACCGGAGTAAGGTATACTTTAGACAGAGTAGAACGAGCTATGTATCTAGAGGGGATGTTAGACAAAAGAGACGTACTTGATCCAAACAGGAAGAGAGACTGGGAAGAATGACTAGTTTTGAAGAAGTTGACGTAGACAAAAGCGGCACTATAGACAAATCTGAGTGGGAAGCCTTAGAACTAGAAGACAGACGTAGACGATTAGACGATGAAGACAGTCAGAGAGACGCACAACGGCGTATGGCGTGGTTCTGTTTAGTTGGAATGTTAGCTTACCCTTTCTTAGTGTTACTATGTAGCATCGTAGGGGCAGACCAAGCCGCAGATATTATAGGATCTATGGCTTCAATCTACTTTTTATCTGTAGCTGGTATAGTTGGTGTGTTCTTTGGAGTCACTAACATGAGCAAGAAAGAAGTGAAAGGTAACAACGGATGATGGGCTTAAACCTAATCGGTCAAGTAGCTAATCTAGCTGGTACAATGATCGAAGGCAAGACTGCAGTCAAGAAAGCAGAAGCTGAAACTAAGATGAAGATAGCCACCGGTGAGATTGACTGGGATATAGAGGCTATGAAAGCTACACAGAATAGCTGGAAAGACGAATGGATAACTTTACTGTTCTCGATTCCGTTAATCCTAGCGTTTTGTGGTCAGTGGGGTAACGATATAGTACATGCAGGGTTCGAAGCCTTAGAGATTATGCCTGACTGGTATCAATACTCTTTGGGTGGAATCGTTAGTGCCAGTATTGGTATGCGTGGTGTAAGTAAATACTTCGGGAAGAAATAATGAAACAAAACTTTGATGAATGTCTACATATGTTACTGGAACACGAGGGAGGATTCGTAAATCACCCCAAAGATCCCGGTGGTATGACTAACCTTGGTGTAACTAAAAGAGTATACGACGAATGGATAGGCAGAGAGTCTACCGAAGAAGAGATGCGTGACTTAACGCCAGAAGATGTAGGGCCAATCTACAAGAAGAACTACTGGGACAGAGTAAAGGGTGACCATTTACCGTCAGGTGTAGATTGGTGTGCGTTTGACTGGGCGGTTAACTCAGGTTCAGGTAGGCCAGCTAAAGCTATACAACGTGCAGTAGGAGCTACAGCTGATGGAGCTATAGGGCCACAGACATTAGGTCTTATATTAGAGAAAGACCCTAAGTACATTATTGATTACGTATATCACGTAAGGCAAGGCTTCTATGAAGGCCTAGATACGTTCAAGACATTTGGTCGTGGCTGGACTAGAAGAAACAAAGAAACACTAGAGCAAGCATTGAAGATGATATAATGGTAGATTATAGAGGCGAAAAGTTTTCAGGTTACAATAAACCTAAACGTACTCCGGGACACCCTAAGAAGTCTCACGCAGTATTAGCTAAAGAAGGCACTAAGATAAAACTGATTAGGTTTGGTGAACAAGGTGCTAAGACTGCAGGTAAACCTAAAGCAGGTGAGTCAGACAAGATGAAAAAGAAGAGAGCCTCTTTTAAAGCTAGACATGCCAAGAATATTAAGAGAGGCAAGATGTCAGCGGCTTACTGGGCAAATAAGGCTAAGTGGTAATGACTAAACCTAAATCAAAAGTAAACCAAGCAGGTAACTACACTAAGCCTACAATGCGTAAGAACTTGTTTAACAAAATCAAAGCAGGTACTAAAGGCGGTAAAGCAGGTCAATGGTCTGCACGTAAAGCTCAAATGTTAGCTAAACAATACAAAGCTAAAGGAGGAGGCTACAAATGAAAGCCTCACAGAAATCACTCAAGAAGTGGACTAAAGAGAAGTGGGGAACGAAGAGTGGCAAGCCCAGTGGCAAGACCGGAGAACGTTACCTTCCTAAGAAAGCAAGAGAAGCTTTGACTGCATCAGAGTATGCGGCTACTACTGCGGCTAAACGTAAAGGCACAGCCGCAGGTAAACAATTCGTAAAACAACCAAAGAAAATTGCAGAGAAGACTGCAAAATATAGAGCATCAAAGGGTGGACTCACAATGAAAAAAGGTTATCATAGAATGCCAGACGGTACAATGATGAAGGATTCGGACATGAAGAAGAAGTCAGGCTATAAGCACGGCGGTATGACTAAAGGTATGAAAGCCTTAAAGAAAGCCGCACCTGCTGTAGCTAAGAAGATGGGTTACAATAAAGGCGGTTCAGTAAACTGTGGTGCATCTATGAAGCCTAACAGGATGTCGAGGAAGTAATGAACTTTAAAGACTATAAAGATCAATTAGAAAAGTGCGGTTACTTAGTAACTTCTGAAAACGTTACTACTAAGATGGGTGATGTACTAGCTGCTTTAGATCCTTATGGTTCTTATTGGTGTACTGATTCCAGAGTGCAAGAGATATTATCTTCTGTCGTAACTAAAAAAGTACGTGCTCGAACTAAGTCTGGGCATTTCGTAAAGGATGATCCAACAACTCCTGAGAATGAAGCTTGGACAACAAAGACTGTAGGAAATAAAGATTAGATGGTTGAGACAGCTTACTCTACAGCTACAGAAGCAGTAACGATAGCATCTACTACTACGGGTGCTAACGCTACTGTTATATATACTTGTCCTCCTTTACATGATGCTACTGTAGACCTATTGCATTTAGCTAACAATAACAACTCATCAAAGAAAGTGTATCTACAGTTTTACCACCAAGACGATACTACCTATCATTATGTACTTAAAAACCACACTATCTCAGGGAACTCAGCAGAAAATGTATTCGGCAATGGTGTATTGCACCTACATGCTGGAGATAAGATTCTTGCCTATGGCGAGACTACTAATACTATAGAAGCTTTAATATCTTGTAGAGAGTTCTATAGCCCTAACCGGTAATACATAACGGGGTTGCAATATCAGCAATAGTGTGATATAACTATATATGTATAACTATGCTCCAGAAAGCTACAAATAGTTTGTAGTATCATACTGGAGAATATACATGTTTAAGACATTTTCAAAGAGACTCAAATCAATACATAAGTCAATACAAAGATCACAACAAGCTAGGGCTGATTTGTGGTTACTTACACATCTAACAGATAGAGAACTAAAAGATATAGGTATCGCAAGATATGATATCAGACGGAGAATGAATGGCTCGTAATCTTACAGAGAACCAAAAAAAGTTTCTGGAAGTCTTGTTTGAAGAGGCTTCCGGAGATGCGGCTATGGCTAAGCGATTAGCAGGTTATAGTGATACAACGCCTACTAGATCTATTACGTCAGCACTAAAGGATGAAATCTTTGATGCTACTAAAGAATATATGTCTAGGCTAGGCCCGAAAGCGGCTATAGCTTATGGCTCAGCTTTAGATGACCCTACACAGTTAGGTGTTAAGGAAAGGATGATAGCTGCAGGTCAGGTTCTTGACCGTTCTGGCTTAGTGAAGACTGAGAAAGTTGCAGTAGAGTCTAGCGGAGGTTTATTTATATTACCACCAAAGGATTCCTCACAAGGCGATGAAACATAAGACTGACTTTCAGAAAACTGAATTGGGCTATTGGATGCTACCAAAGCCCTCTCACATTAAAAGATGGGAGCGAATCCCACGACTATCTAAACGAACTGTACCCTTCGGATATCGTATAGATCCAGAGGATGACAGGTGGTTAGAACCTATTGCTACAGAGTTAGAGTTATTAGAACTTGCAAAGAAACACTTGAAGCAATATAGTTACCGAGAAGTATCTGCTTGGTTAACCACACAGTCGGGTAGAAAAATAACTCATGATGGACTTAAGAAGCGTATAGATGTCGAAAGAAAACGTAAGTCACTTGCTAAAATTAAACGCAAGCTTGCCCTCTGGCTCGAAGAAACGAAAGCGCAGTACGAAGCCCTCGAAAAAGAAAGACTCGGTTACTACACCTACGACGAAGATAGTTGAGCAAGAGCCTGTACAAACTGTACCAGCGCAAGTAGCACCAGCCCCATTCGATGTAGAGTATGCTCAAGACGTAGTATTTCAACCCAATCCCGGCCCACAGACACAATATCTAGCGGCTAGTGAGAGAGAGGTACTATATGGAGGGGCAGCCGGAGGTGGGAAGAGCTATGCCACACTCGCAGACCCTCTTCGTAACCTAAACCATAAAGACTTTAGCGGTCTACTTGTACGTCACACAACAGAAGAGTTACGTGAACTTATACAGAAGAGCCAAGAGTTATACCCTAAAGCTATTCCGGGTATCAAATGGTCAGAAAGAAAGTCTCAATGGACTACACCTCAAGGTGGTAGACTATGGATGTCTTACTTGGATAAAGACACAGACGTTATGCGTTACCAAGGACAGGCGTTTAACTATGTAGCTTTCGATGAGTTGACTCAATGGAACAGTCCCTATGCGTGGAATTATATGCGTTCACGTTTGCGTAGTGCATCACCTGAATTAGGTTTGTACATGAGAGCTACAACAAACCCCGGAGGGCCGGGACATGCTTGGGTCAAGAAGATGTTTATTGATCCTTCTACACCTAACAAGTCGTTCTGGGCTACGGATATAGAAACAGGAGAGACTCTTTCTTATCCTAGAGGTCATAGTAAAGAAGGTGAGCCGTTATTCAAACGTAAGTTTATACCTGCTAGTTTGTTTGACAATCCTTACTTAGCTGATGGTGGCGACTACGAAGCGATGCTTCTATCACTACCAGAACATCAGCGTAAGCAGTTACTGGAGGGTGACTGGGATATTAATGAGGGTGCGGCTTTTCCTGAGTTTAATCGTAAGATACATGTAGTAGCCCCTTATGATATACCTAATAGCTGGGCTAAGTTCAGAGCTTGTGATTATGGTTACGGTAGTTATACAGGAGTTGTCTGGTTCGCTGTAGCACCAGATGAACAGTTGGTTGTTTATAGAGAGATGTATTGCTCTAAAGTTACAGCTACTGATTTAGCTGATATGATATTGAATGCTGAGTCAGATGATGGTACTATAAGGTATGGAGTATTAGACTCATCCTTGTGGCACAAACGAGGTGATACAGGGCCTAGCCTTGCAGAACAAATGATAATGAAAGGCTGTAGATGGAGGCCTTCAGATAGATCTAAAGGTTCACGTATAGCAGGTAAGAACGAAATACACAGACGTTTACAGATAGACGAGTTTACTGAACAACCTAGACTAGTTATCTTTAATAATTGTACTAACCTTGTAGCTCAGCTACCTAGCATACCACTAGATAAACGCAACCCAGAAGACGTTGATACACACGCTGAAGATCACCTGTATGACGCTCTAAGATATGGTATAATGACCAGACCTCGTAGTTCTTTATTTGACTATGACCCTGCAACATCAAGATCAGGCTTTCAATCGTCTGATCCTACATTTGGATATTAAGTATGAACCCTAATGATTTTGAAGACGACTATGAAGAGAATATTGAATCTGCGGATTCTTCATACATTGAAGATGTAAAAGAGAAGGACTTAGAATCTGATCCTTCTGTAGGTAATATTATAGGCTTTATTAATGAACGCTTCTCCAAAGCTGAAGATGCAAGACGTGTAGACGAAGACAGATGGATGAAGTCTTACAGAAACTACAGAGGATTATATAGTCCTGATGTACAGTTTACTGAAGCTGAGAGATCTCGTGTATTCGTTAAAGTAACTAAGACAAAAACTTTAGCCGCTTACGGGCAGATAGTAGATGTACTATTCGGTAACAATAAGTTTCCTATTAATGTAGATCCTACTACTTTACCTGAAGGTGTAGCTGATTCTGTACACTTTAACTTAGACCCTGCCGCTGATGAAGCTGTAGATGAACTAAAACAAACGTTCTCTCCCTTCTCTACAGAAGAAGCTAAATTACAGCCGGGCGAGACAATGCAACAATTGTCGGAACGACTAGGTGGTATGGCTAACAAACTAGAGCCTGTAATGGATAAACTAGTTGAAGGGCCGGGAACTACACCTTCTACTGTAACAGTGCGCCCTGCACAAGTTGCCGCTAAGAAGATGCAGAAAAAGATACATGATCAGTTAGAAGAAAGCGGAGCTAACAAACAGCTTCGCTTAGCCGCATTTGAATGTGCTCTATTCGGTACAGGTATAATGAAAGGCCCATTTGCTACTAACAAAGAGTATCCACGTTGGGATGATGAAGGTAACTATGACCCTGTAATAAAGACTGTACCATCTACGAGTAATGTTTCTATATGGGACTTCTATCCTGATCCTGATGCGGCTAACATGGATGAGGCTGAGTACATCATAGAGAGACACAAGATGTCACGCTCACAATTAAGAGCACTCAAAGGTCGTCCTTTCTTCCGTGACAACTCTATAGACACAGCTATTAAGTTGGGTGAGTCCTACGAGAAGAAGTGGTGGGAGCAAGTCATGGAGGATGATGAGCAAGGCTCTAAAGCAGAACGCTATGAAGTAAAAGAGTTCTGGGGTTTTGTTGATCGTGAAGTGCTAGAAGACCATGACCTTAAGATTCCTAGTGAGTTAAAAGATTCAGAGCAAGTAAACGTAAACCTATGGTCGTGTAACGGTCAAGTTATTCGTATGGTTATGAATCCATTCAAACCTGCTCTTATACCTTACTATGCTGTACCTTATGAGATTAACCCTTACAGCTTCTTCGGTGTAGGTATAGCAGAGAACATGGATGACACTCAAACGCTAATGAATGGCTTCATGCGTATGGCTGTTGATAATGCTGTGTTGTCTGGTAACTTACTGATTGAAGTAGATGAGACTAACTTAGTTCCGGGACAAGATCTATCTGTGTATCCCGGCAAGGTGTTTCGTAGACAAGGAGGTGCACCCGGACAGGCTATCTTCGGCACAAAGTTCCCTAACGTAGCTGGAGAGAACATGCAGTTGTTCGATAAGGCAAGAGTATTGTCAGACGAATCGACTGGCTTCCCTAGCTTTGCTCACGGTCAAACCGGTGTGTCAGGTGTAGGTCGTACAGCTTCAGGTATCTCTATGCTTATGTCTGCGGCTAACGGTTCTATTCGTACAGTTATTAAGAACGTAGATGACTACTTATTGAATCCCTTAGGCAAAGCTTTCTTTAGCTTCAACATGCAGTTCGACTATGATCCTAGCATTAAGGGTGACTTAGACGTAAAGGCTCAAGGTACTGCTTCTCTCATGGCTAACGAAGTCAGATCACAAAGACTAATGCAATTCTTACAAGTTGCACAGAATCCTACCTTAGCTCCGTTTGCTAAGATGGACTATATCATCCGTGAGATTGCTATAAGCATGGACTTAGATCCTGACAAGGTGACTAACTCTATGGACGATGCGGCAATACAGGCAGAGATACTAAAAGGATTCCAAGCTCCTCCTGAGCCTACTGATCCAAATGCACCACCTACAACACCTCAAGGACAAGCTCCTACAGGCCCACAAGATATGACTGGTGGCGGAGGTGGTAACATCGGTGTAGGTGCGGCGGCTACGCCCGGAGAGCCGGGATTTAGTGGAAACGTACAGTAATGGGTGCACTCAGTAAACTCATAGCTAAAGAACTGACAGAGGCGTTTGAGGGTGTTACCTCTAAAGGTCGTACTCCTGATTTAACTATACCTAAGTCTAAAATGAATCCTTTAGTTCAGACAAGAGAACCGGGAACTGAAAGTGTAGACGAAAAAGGTTTTTATCAATCAACTTTCTATAGTCCCGTTGTCAACACTTTAGAACAGATGTCTATAGGTAAGAAGGGTACTAAAGGGGAAAACATATCAGCCTTCCTAAATAAACGTGCACCTAATGTAGCAAAGGCTGAATTAGATTCTTTTGATCTTGACTTAGATCCTAAACGTTTATACTCTAGAGAAGAAGCATTAAATATAGCTAGAGAAAAAGGTACGGACAGATATACAGTTGATACTTTGTATCCTCCCTCTACTGATGTATATAGAAGCATTCAACGACAACAGATTTTAGATAGAGAAGTAAATTATGTTGTACATCAACTACAAGCAAACAAAGATTTAGTATCCCCTAAAGATGCGAAATTTATGCATTATGGAGGGGCTAAAAACTTAGGACATAGTAGGTCTTCTGTTAGACAAAACTATTTTGATCCTGAAGATATGTACTTACTTATAGAAGAAGCACAATCAGATTTATCTACATTTATTAGTAAGGTAGCTAAACGAGGAGTACGTACAAATCCTAAGTTAGCTAAAGAGAAAAAAGAAGCTTTTATTAAAGATAGTATATTAGATTTAGAAGAGCAATTAGAGAATATTGAAGACATTACTCTGGATAAAGATATTTTAGAAACTGTAATTAAATATTACGGTAAGTATCACGATGATAAACATTATTTAAATGTAAAAGAAGGTACTAGTAATTATGCAGGTTTTATATTTAGAGATAAAGTAGGTTCTGCTACAGAAAGGCTAAAATCTAAATCTAAGTTTCTTAAAGAATTTAAAAACGAGTTAGAAGAAGAATATAGTCTAACTATACCAGAATCTAGATCTAACACAATGTTAGAGATTGTTATAGACGCTTTAATAACTATGAAAAAAGTTGCCCCTACAGTACCTTGGCAAGACGCAGATAATATAATAATAAATGAAATGGCTAGAGTTCATAATGCTATTGATAAAAATACAGTTTCTTATTATAGAGATAAATTTAGAGAGTTTGAAACTAAGTCGCCTGTAGTAAGTAGAAGTGATTACTTAAAAAGATTACTACTTGCTAATATATCTTTTGCTAAGTCTCAAGGCATAGACAAAATAGTTATTCCTAATTACAAAGAGATAGCTAGAATAAGAGCTAGTAGTATAAGTGAAGCTATGGAAACAGAAGCAGGATCAGAGATAGCTAAGAAGTACGAAAAAGCTAAACAAAAAGGTTCTGAAGAAGAAAGAAAGTTTGCTATAGATTACTACGAGAGAGTTTTTAAGAAGACCTATGAAGACTCACTTCGTAAAGTTATAAATGAATTAAATAAAGAATCTAAGGGTACAATTAAAGTAGGCACTAGAGACTTGATGTATACAGGAGAAGGTGCTGGTGGTGGTGGTGAACGTACTACGGCTGGCACACAACTAGACATATCTAACTTTAAGTTTAACCCACAAAAAGAAGAACTAAGATTTAACGAAGGTGGCTTAGTTAAGAAGCCCGGCTTAATGCAAAGACCCTCATAATGCAAATAAAGAAACTAGTAAACGACAAACCCTTATGGGATTCTTTCTGTGAAACTCTTGATGCTAAGATAGCACAGTCACACAAGAAGATGGAACAAGTTAAGACTACAGATGAAATGTTTCGTTGCCAAGGCGAGATAGCAGGACTACGAAAACTTAAATACTTAAGGGATGAAGTAAATGGCAGTACATAGAAATACCCAAGGAGCAACTCAATGAGCAGACAAATGGAAATGGCATTAACTGGTGGATCTAATGACGTAGACCCAGTAAGCGGAAACGAAGTTCCTCCGGGATCTTTACCTGAAGAGGTGCGTGATGATATAGACGCTAGACTCAGTGAAGGTGAATACGTTGTACCTGCAGATGTTGTTCGTTACTTTGGTGTGAAAGTCTTTGAAGACATGCGTAATGAAGCTAAGATGGGTTTATCTCAGATGGATGCAGATGGTCGTATAGGTGGAGAGCCTGTACCAGCCACGCCAACAGAAGGCGGTATGGAGGGTATGCAGGACATAACGGAAGAAGACTTAGCCGCACTAGAACAAGCTATGGCTACAGGGGTAGCTGATGGTGGCTTGATGGATAAGTTAGCTACTGCCGCTAAGAGTGATAAGTTAATCAATGCTCGTATGAACGCTAAAGGTATGTCTGTAGGTTATGCAGATGGTGGTGCAGTTCAAGCTCCTCTTAACACTGACCCTACAAGAGTAGATGCTCTTATTGATAAGTTTATGATAGCCGCACAGAATAGTCCAGCGTTAATGCAAGAGCTTGCTAGTAGAGGTGTTACATTAAATACTACTGGTGCTAACATGAATCCTCAAGAGATGCAGTCCGCTAATAGACAGACTGAAAGAGCTTTTAATACAGGTGGTGCATTAGGTTTCACTCCTAGTAATTATGGGTTAGGTTTCTCTGTCTTTGGAGGAGGGTCAGGCGCAGGATCTTCTCCTGTACAAGAAATAGAAACTATTATGGTTGAGTATTACAATCCTACTACAGGTGATACTATGATGATAGCTCACGACAAAGCTACTAATCAACCTACACAAGTTGTACCTGCAGGTTACATAATAAGACCGGCAGGAACAGGTACTCCTGTTACTCCTGTAGAAACTGTAGCACCTAGAGAAAATAGAGATGAAGATACTCGTAGTGCCTCTCAGAAGCTACTAGAAGAATCCATGAAAGATACAGATTGGATGAAGAGATATGATTACACTAGTTCTGAAGGTCTTTATCAAACTACTAAGCAAGCTATGGAAGCTGAACTAGAAGCTCAACATGGTATAATACAGTTTATCAGTAAGTTTGATAAGACTGGTATTATGGCTAAAAGACCACAACTTATGATATTAGGTCAAACTAATGCACACATACGTATGCTAGAGAAACAAGGACAAACATCTGCCGAAGAGATAGCAGAACTTAAAGAACTAGCCGCACAATATAAAGAGCAACACGGATTAGGAGGCCCTCTTATGGGTCTAGTTTCTAATGGTTGGGGTCTGACAGATGTAATTAAAGATACTCTAGGCGATGACTTATTTGCTAATACTACATCGTCAAGAACTAGCATAGGTACTTCTTTTGATACTATAGATTCAACTCCAGCCGAAAGAAATTTAAGCTCTGATAGAGACAGAACAGTCAGTAAAGCAGAGTCTGCCAGAATATCTGACACTGTAGCCGCTATGAGAAATAAAAGTGGTAAGGCTACAGTAGATGCATCTAGAAGTCGTACAGATGCTAGTGGCAAAAGGGCTGGCGATGTAGGTTACGAGAGTGCCTTAGCTAAAAGAGCTAGACTAGCTAGAGAAAGTAGTTCTAGCCCTACCCGTAATACAAGCTCAAGAAATACTTCTAGTAATAACAACAACTCTAGTAACAATAACTCTAGTAAATATAGTGCAGGTAGAGGACGAACAGGTAACAGTAAAACAGATTGGAGCAAGCCCGGAAGATATAATAAGGGCGGCTTGATGAAGAAGAAAAAGTAATAACTAAAAGACTATCCTATAAAAACTATAAGGCTACCCGGCTCAAAAAGCTGGCCCCAACATAAAGGAAAACAATATGCCTGAATTAGAAACAGTAGAATCTCCTAAAGTATCAGGGTTCGTTGACCCTAACTATACCAATAAAGCTAACAGGAGACGTATAGAACAAGAAGAAGAAGAGCTAGACAAGCTCATGAAAGGGGAACAGAATGAGGAAGATACTTCAGAAGATCAAGAACCTGATGATGAGACTCAAGAACTTAGTGATGAATCTGATAAGAAAGATGAAACGTTAAGTAGTGAAGAACGCACATACAAAAAACGTTATAGTGATTTACGTGATCATTTAAACAAACAGTCTGCAGAAATAAAACAATTACAGTCTAAACTAGAGAATGCTGAAACAAGTGGTACTCTTAGGCCACCCAAGTCAGACGAAGATATTGAGGCGTGGGCTAATGAGTTTCCTGACATTGCGGCTATAGTAGAAACTATTGCATCTAAGAAAGCAGATGAACGATTTTCTGGTGCTGAGGCAAGACTAAAAGAGATTGATCGCATTAGTGAAGAAGCTACTCGTAGTAAGCTAGAGCAAGAAATCAGAGCCATACACCCTGACTTTGATGAACTACGTGATAGTGATGCTTTTCACGATTGGGCTAAGAAAGAACCTAAGTGGGTCAAAGATGCTCTATACGACAACTCTGAAGACCCTGCATCAGTTGCTCGTGTAATAGATCTATACAAGATGCACAATGGTTTAGATACTAAGTCTAAAAAGAAAGCTACTAAAGCGGCGGCTTCTGCAGTAGTAACTAAACGTTCTACTAAGCCTGACTCTAACGATGTGGCTGGACACTTCAGCGAGTCTCAAGTACACAAGATGACAGCTAGTGAGTACGAGAAAAACTCTGATGCTATCATGGAAGCAATACGTGCAGGTAAGTTTACCTATGATATGACAGGTGGCGCACGTTAATTGCAAATAAAGTATTGACATCTATAGACTATAATGTATAACTATAGGTGTCTTTAACCTGTAGTAAGCCTCACACTGTGACCACCTTACTATTAAGACACTATCTCAATAAGTCTAAACATACCAATAATAAGACCTACCTGAATAAGTATAGGCCCGTGTAGTTTAATATTGTGACTGATCCTTACAACTTAAATATACATGCACCCTAGAAAGTACAGCCTCTTATCGGTTCGTTTAGCTTACTTAAAACTAAGCCAAACACCTAATGGAGGATTATAATGGCATTTGCATCCGCAAGCGGATATACAAACTTACCGAATGGTAACTTTAGTTCCGTAATTTATTCAAAAAAAGTACAACTTGCATTCCGCAAGTCCACAGTATGTGGAGACATCACTAACTCTGATTATTTCGGTGAGATCGCTGCACAAGGCGATACAGTGAAAATTATAAAAGAGCCTGAAGTAAGCGTATCAGCATACAAGCGTGGCACGACCATAGCTGCACAAGATTTAGCTGATGCTGATTTTTCACTTGTTGTAGATAAAGCAAACTACTTTGCATTTAAAATCGACGACATCGAAGAAGCACACTCTCATGTTAATTTCATGGACATGGCTACCAACCGTGCGGCTTTCCGCTTGGCTGATCAGCATGACCAAGAAGTATTGGGTTACTTAAGTGGTTATAAACAGTCTGCTCTACATGCTAATGCAGCCGCAGTCAACGATGCAGTAAATGGAACTAAAGCTAATACAGCTGCTGGTTCAGACGAATTACTTGCAGCTAACAAGCTGAAAAAAGGTGACTTCGGAAACATTACTACAACTTCAGCAGGTGATCACTCGATCCCAGTTGCAGCACGTTTACCAGGAGCAACTGCTCTACCAACAGCATACGTATCACCAGCAATGTTGATTTCACGTATGGGTCGTTTGTTAGATCAGAACCAAGTAGACACTGCAGGTAGATGGTTAGTACTTGATCCTATCATGATGGAAATCCTTCGTGATGAAGATTCACGTTTGTTTAACGCAGACTTCGGTGAGTCAGGTGGATTACGTAATGGTCTAGTCTTGAACAACTTCCACGGTTTCCGTGTATATACTTCAAGTAACTTACCATCAGTAGGTACTGGTGCAGGAACTACAAACACAGCTAACCAAAATGCTAACTACGGTGTTATCGTAGCTGGTCATGACTCGGCTGTAGCAACTGCAGAGCAAATCAACAAAACAGAAACATACCGTGATCCAGATTCATTCGCTGACATCTGCCGTGGTATGCATCTTTACGGACGCAAGATCTTACGTCCAGAAGCGTTGGTAACAGCTAAATATAACTTAGCATAAAATAACTTAAGGGGGCTGGCTTAGTGTTAGCCCCTTTATACACATTTAAAATCTCGTAGGAAATGACATGGCGACTTA
>Ga0208791_1000107_pt1 | contig 44822 bp, 43 predicted proteins | sample 11_taG_FD_184084 | JGI IMG/M metagenome (GOLD analysis project Ga0208791, IMG submission 184084) | Marine viral communities from the Subarctic Pacific Ocean - 11_ETSP_OMZ_AT15265 metaG (SPAdes) (version 2) | ecosystem: Environmental > Aquatic > Marine > Oceanic | place: Pacific Ocean | collected...
AATACATGTGAAATGATTAAGCATGGTATTATAGATCCAGTACTTGTTACTAAGTCAGCACTTAAAAATGCGGTAAGTGTTGTAACTACTATTATATCCGCTGATTGTATAATTTCAAACATGAGAGGCGATGCAAGCAGTAAATAACTATATAATAGTACAAAAAATAAAACAAGGGCCAAAGAAAGTTGGTGGGCTTATACTTACAGAAGATATAGATGAAGACAATAGGTATATAAAGGCCAACGTAATATCTGTTGGTAACCTTGTAGAAGGGATAAACGACAAAGATGTTGTTTATTACGACAAACATGCTGGGCATGGTGTTCAGTACAAAGAAACTCTTTATCACGTTATTCGCTCAGGCGATGTGGTATTGATAGATTAGACACAAACCTTAAACTTTAAACCAAAAACCTAAAATCGCAAATTAACCTAATTATTAACAAATAAAAATTACAAAAATGGAAAAATTATTGTATTTTAACACTGGAACAGAAGACAGTTTAGCTGTACCAGCTAGCAACCTTTATTTAATTGACGGAGGTGATGATGTTGTAAATTTATATTTTACTCCAAAAGGAGCTAATGGCTCTTTATTATCTTCTGTTGTACTAACAGTTGCTAATGGAGACTCTGATGCTGTTGTTAAAGCTGTCGCTCAAGCTGCTGCTGGTGGAAGACAAGACGAAGTAGTTGTTATCGCTGATGATGCTGCTGGTGTTTATTGTGATCCAAAAATATCTGCTTGCGCTGCAATAACTGCTGACGTAACAGTTGCGTTCTCATAATAAGTGAGACTAACCGCGCAAGATTTGCGTGAAATGAATATCCTTAAGTATTACAGGCTCACAAGAAAGTGGGCTTGTAAGACTTACGGGATTTTAGACGCAGACTTAGAACTTTTATTTTATTTAGATTGTGAAGGAAGATTCACACGAAAAGATTTCATGGACGGAGTATATACATTTTCTTGGGATAAAGCCAGGTGGGACAGGCTTAGGCAAGATGGTTGGATAGATACTTGGAGACATAGAAATCGTACTACTATAAAGTATAGTGTGTACAAAACATCATATAGATGTAAACAATTAATAAATAGAATATACCGTATACTATTAGGCGAGGAAGACATGCCTACATCTGAGCGTAGCATATTCTATAATAACAAATCATATACAGACAAAGTTTATAATAAAGCTATAGATGATATGATTAAAGACAAAAATAGATAATGCCAGGATCACCAAAACAAAACAATATGTTTGAAAAATCTACAGGATATATTCAAAAGAATAATCCTAACCCTGTAACTAGTTGTGGTAGAAGAAGAAGCCCATTGCAAAAAAGTAATGAGCCTAGAAAAACAACAAAAGGTAAAGGTAGAAACTTTAGAACAACAGAAGAAGGAGCAGGTATGACTGCAAAAGGTGTGGCATCATATAGAGCTAAAAATCCAGGCAGTAAATTAAAAACTGCAGTTACTGGTAAAGTTAAACCTGGTAGTAAAGCTGCTAAGCGTAGAAAGTCATTTTGTGCAAGATCAAAAGGTTGGACTGGAGAACGTGGTAAAGCGGCTAGACGTAGGTGGAAATGTTAATAAATAAATAAATATGGGATATAAAAGTGCAGCACAAAGAAAAGCCGTTCACGCTAGCAAAGCAGACGGAGGAAAAGGTAATCCAAATAAAATGAAAGCATCAGCTTTAAAAATGAAAACTTCACCAGCATTAGCTAAGATTAGCGCTAGTTGCAAAGCAGCTGCTAAAAGAAAGTTTAAGGTTTATCCTTCTGCTTATGCTAATATGTGGGCTTCTAAAACACAAAAAGCAGGTAAGTGTTAAAAGATTTTGATATAAGTTCATTTAAAAAATTAAAGCCACCTAGTGATAGTAGCTTTGATACTGCTCAAGAATTAAAAGAACTTAAAAAAATACCTTTAAATAAGTCTTTTGTAAAGAAGTTTGATAATATAGAGTCTGCATTTGCTAAGACTGCTAAAGATAATAATGTGCAAGATTATGATAAAAAGGTTGCGGCTAAGTTAATAAAAGACTCTGCACCTGTAATCTTAAAACTAAAGAAGCATTTTAACAGGCCTAGACCTAAAGAGTTAGATAAAAAACTACCTAACTATGAAATGTCTTCAATGAAAACTCCTTCATATCCTTCTGGACATTCTGTTCAAGGAACATTAATAGCAAAGGTGCTAGGTGATAAATATCCAAAATCAAAATCTGCATTTGTAAAGACAGGTGAAAATATATCTTATAGTCGTAGAGTTGCCCGCGCTCACTATAAGTCTGATAGTAAGATGGGTGACAAATTAGGTAACTCAATGTACAAACATATAAAAAATAAAATATGAACACACCATTTAAAATGAAATCTTCAATAGCTAAGCTATTGAAAAATTCACCAGCAAAACAAGAAAAATTAACTCGTAAACAACGAATAGCTAGAAACACTGAATTTAACAAAGTTGCTGAGCAAAAAGGTTTAAAACCACCTCGACCTAAAGCTGGTGATTTAAGCCCTAAAGGTAGAGCTGAACTAAAAGCATACGAAAAATTTTACAGCAACAAAGAAAATGTAAAAAAGTTAAATAAGTCTCAAAAAGAATATTTTAAAAATAAAAAATAAAACAAAATGAAAAAAGCTCCTGCAAAAATGAAAAAAAAGTCAATGGCAAAGATGGCTAAAAAATCTCCTGCTAAAAAACCTTTAGTTGGTAAACAAAAAAACTTACCAGAAGAATTAAAGAAAAAGATTTTAGCTTCACCAGCAAAAATGAAAAAAGCTGCTATGAAGATGAAAAAAGAATCTATGGCTATGCTTAAAAAATCAGCTATGATGATGAAGAAAGCTTCAGCTATGAAAATGAAAATGAAGAAAAAGTAAATGTACGACATAACGTCTAAGTTTGCTAAAAATAGTCCACTACCTTGCTGGTCAGGCTACGAGCGTGTGCCTGGCACAGCACAAGGCGCTAAAGGCAGTTGTCGTAAGTCTTCACCTACTAAAGTAAAACAAAAAGGTGGTGGTACTAAAAAAGTATGCTTACCTAAAGCTAAAATAGCTAGTATGAGTAGTTCTGAAAGAGCAAAAGTAGTTAGAGCTAAGAGAGCTGCAGGTAAAGCTGGTAAGTATAGGCGTTCAAGTAAAAGTAATGTATCTGGCACTAGTAGTGGTGGTAGTTTAAAAACTTGGGTTAAACAAGACTGGAGACAGGTTGGTAATCCAAGTAAAAAGTGCGGTGAAAAATAATGGCGTTTAAATTAGGTAGAGCTAGACAGCCAATAGCCAATGGTGGTATTGTGGATAAAAAATTAAGTTTTAGATCGGACGATGCATCTATACCTGGTAATCCTGTTGTAAGAAAAAAACTAGACGAAGGTATACTAGGTGAGGCTAATATGGATGGTAGTATATTTATTAGTGATAAAATACCTCACAACAGCGAAATGGAGCGCCAAGTGTTATTGCACGAAATGAGACATGCTACAGATATGAAGCTAGGTAAACTAACCTATAATGATGACAGTGTATATTATGATGGCGTAACATACCCAAGAGAAACTAGAAATGGTAAAGATATGATTAAGGTAGATGGTCAGTGGAAAGAAGCCGGTGATGATTTTCCTTGGGAAAAAACAGCAAATTATGGAGATATTTAAAGATAACAACGAGTGGAACGAAAAATCTGTTGTAGGTTTTATTGCATTTGCAATAATGTGTGTGATTATGATAGTAGATCTTATAACAGGTTGGTTAGGAAGAGACTTAATGATTAATGAGTTTGTGTATGATTCATTTGTACTTGTAGTGCTTGGTTGCTTTGGCATTAGTGGTATAGAGAAATTTGCTAAAAAGTAAAATGGCTGTAATAGGAAATATTGACGGAATACCATTGTTTACCACAGTGCAAGAAGCTTTAGTTTGGGGTCAAGCAAACGGTTTAAGCGGTTATCACGTTCACACTTTACAGGGAGTTACTGGGTATATGGGTGGAGCAAACCACTCTCAAGCAAGAAACCCAACTTCAATTCCACCACCAACTTTTGCTTCACCTTCTCCAATAGCTATAAATTACAATGCTAGAACCGCTGCAGCAAGCAGTCCTAGTCCTAGTCTTAGCACAGGTAGCAGTAATAGCGGATATTAAAATATAAATATGAAAAAATGTAAAAAATGTGGCAGGTTTAAAAAGAATTGCAAATGTTAGGTAAATTGTTTTCAAGTGGCGCTACAGACCTTATTAAAGGTGTTGGTAGTGTTATAGACAACCTGCATACATCAGGAGAAGAAAAACTTGCTGCGGAAAATAAAATAAAAGAATTAATAGCCAACTATGAAGTTGAGATGGAAAAGAACGTTACATCTCGCTGGAAGGCGGATATGAATAGTGATTCATGGCTAAGCAAAAACGTTCGACCAATGGTATTAATATTTTTAGTAGTATGCACAATGCTAATTATATTTATAGATGCTGGCAAACTTAACTTTAACGTAAAAGACTCATATGTAGATCTTTTACAATTAGTATTAATAACTGTGATCGGTGCTTATTTTGGCGGTAGATCATTTGAAAAAAGAAAAAAATAAATGGCAAATTCAACAGAAGTAAATTATGGCTTTGGCCAAATGGGTAGCATACATGTTGCTGGTACAAACGCTGTAACAATAATAGGTGGTGTGGATGGTAGCACAACTAGAACAGAAAAAGTTTTTGTAGCAATAACATTTTTAGAAGATACAACTTTTAACACAGGAGCATCTGGTTTAATACCTGCAGAGTCTCAAAATTTTCCTAGCTCAGATGGTGCTAGTACAGATATTGACGCTGACGGTGGTGTTGCTGTAGATAGTGAAACTTTTCCAAAAGGTATAACTATATACGGTAGATGGACAGGTTTTCAATTAGCAACTGGTAGAGTAATAGCTTACGTAGGTTACTAATGGGACTTGGTTTAGGACTAGGCGCTTCTACGTCAGGATATACGCCTTTTACACTTACTAGTTCAAGTGGTTTAGCATTATGGTTGCAAAACGGTGTAGGCCTAGAGTCAGATGCCTCTAAATGGGCTGACTCATCTGGTCTTGGTAATGACGCATTACAAAGCGCTGAAATCAATAGAGCTACAGTATCTGGTGGTGGTTTAGATTTTGAAGAAAGTCAAAGTGATCATTATGATTTAACCAGCACAATAACAATAGCTGAAAATGGAGGTTTTTGTGTAGCCTTCGTTGTAGATATGGAATCAGTAAGTAACAATACTTTATTTTCTAAAGGCGGAAATGAACAAATCAAAATAGTAAACGGGACAGAGTTTTTCTTTAAAGCAGATGACGACACAGCAACTTCAACTGTATTTGTTTTTCCAAGTGGAACTTTTGATACTTCAAAGGCTTTGTTTCTTTTAAATAGAAGTGCTGGTGCTAGTAATAGATTTTCTTTTTATAAGAATGGTGCTGCGGTAACCGCAAATACAGATACTTCGTCTAATGAAGCAGCGGGAGAAAACCCATACGGTTTTGATATTGATATATTAGGTTCTTTACAGGGAAGCGGTAGTTTTTTTGACGGTAAAATATTAGAAGTAGCGTTTTGGAATAGAGCGTTAACAGCAACAGAAATAGCTGACGTGAACAGCTACTTACAAAGTATTCACGGATTATAAATTAACTTAAATTAAATAAAATGACAAAAGAAAAAGTCGTGGACTTAAAACCACAAAACATAACTGCAGAAGAACTAGAAGGTTTACAAAACTTAGTTAACTCTATGAATAGAGCTCAAATGGAAATTGGTAGCTTAGAAAGTAGAAAACATGGTTTGTTACACCAAGTAACTGGTTTACAAACTCAAATGCAAACAATGCAAAAGTCTTTTGAAGAGTTGTACGGTAAAGTAGATATTAACATTACAGATGGTGCTATTGCGTACCCTGAAGATGTCGAAGCTAATAAGGAAAATTAGTATCGGTAAAGATTATAAAAATGACGCCATGCACTATGCCGTTGGGCAAGAAGTGTATGGTGGTCATACTATATGTGACATCTTAGAAGAAGAAGATAAGTTTAGCGTGTATATTAAAAAAGGTAAGGATGTTTTACCTTGGAAAGACTTTAATAAAAACATGGCTGTATCTGTAGAATACAACTTACAGTATTAATGAAATCTGTTTACAACTTTGTTGTAACGCCAGTAAAATCAAGATACAACAATACAAAAGATATAGAAGGTAAAGAACTGATAGTTAATACAGAGATATTCAACCACCAGTACGTTAGCAGAGAAGCTATAGTAAAAGCAATACCTACAGTTGGTGATACAGATATAAAAGTTGGTGATAAGGTTGTAGTACACCACAATGTATTTAGAAGATGGCACAACCAGCACGGTGTAGAAAAGAATAGTAGGAGTTATGTTGATGAACAAACATATCTAGTACAACCAGACCAAATATTCTTATACAAAAACACTGAATGGCAAGCGCAAAAAGGGTATTGTTTCGTAGCGCCAGTAAAATCTACAGACAAATACAGTGTAGATAAAGAAAAGCCTTTAGTTGGTATTGTAAAACATACTGACGGTACAGTTAACAAAGGTGATTTAATAGGTTTTAGGCCAAGCTCAGAATACGAGTTTATTATAGACGGCCAGAAACTATATAGACTACTATCAAATTTTATTACAATCAAATATGAATATCAAGGAGACGAAGAAGAATATAATCCAAGCTGGACATAAGGCAGTTGAAGAACTGATTAAAGTTGCTAAAGAAGCTATTGTAGATTCTGACGATGATATATCAGCTGACAGATTAAAAAACGCTGCAGCAACAAAAAAACTAGCTATATTTGATGCGTTTGAAATATTGAATAGAATACAAGAGGAAGAGAACATACTAGAAGGTAAAGAAACTAAAACCGAAGTTAAAGTATTTAAAGGTTTTGCAGAGGGTAGATCTAAGTAATGTACGAGCAAAGTTTACTACAAATAGTAGAGCCTATAAAAAAAACTACTATAAGCAGACTTAACAAGGGTAAAAAGTGGAAGTATGGTTATAACAAAGAACACGATCTTGTGGTTATATCTAAGACTGGTGAGATAGGTGAGATATACGAGATACAAAACTTTCAGATAGCATTACCGAAAGAGCGTAGTGTGTATAGCAACGAAGAAAGAAAGTGGAAACAGTTTGAGTACCCGAAAGAATTAGGTAGGCTTAAAAATATATTTGATTGGCGTAGTTATCCTGAAGAAAAGAAAGCTGACTGGTTTGACTATATAGACGAAGAGTTTAAACGTAGAGATGAAGGTTTTTGGTTTAACAACAACGGTAAAGCAACTTACATAACTGGTACGCATTATATGTACTTGCAGTGGAGTAAAATTGACGTAGGCGCACCAGATTTTAGAGAAGCTAATAGATTATTTTATATATTCTGGGAAGCTTGTAAAGCAGATAAAAGATGTTATGGCATGTGTTACCTTAAAAATAGAAGATCTGGTTTTTCTTTTATGTCATCAGCTGAAACAGTTAACCAAGCTACAATATCAAGCGATGCAAGATTTGGTATATTATCTAAAACAGGGGCTGATGCTAAGAAAATGTTTACTGACAAAGTTGTACCTATATCGATTAATTATCCTTTCTTTTTTAGTCCTATTCAAGACGGTATGGATAGGCCAAAATCCGAACTTGCATATAGAGTTCCAGCTTCTAAGTTCACTAGAAAGAAGATTACAACAAACGAAAAGCTAGAAGATTTAGAAGGATTAGATACAACTATAGACTGGAAAAATACAGGTGATAATAGCTATGACGGTGAAAAATTAAAGCTTTTAGTACACGATGAAAGTGGTAAGTGGGAAAGACCCGATAATATATTAAATAACTGGAGAGTTACAAAAACATGTTTACGATTAGGTAGTAGAATTATAGGTAAATGTATGATGGGCTCAACATCTAACGCGTTAGACAAAGGTGGAGAAAACTTTAAAAAATTATATGGAGCATCAGACGTTACTAAGCGAAACAGAAATGGACAGACAGCGTCTGGTTTATATTCTCTTTTTATCCCAATGGAGTGGAACTACGAAGGATTTATTGATGAGCACGGAAGCCCAGTCTTCAATACTCCGGATCATGAAGTCTTCGATCCACATGGGGAATTAATAGATATAGGTGTTATAGACAGTTGGCAAAACGAAGCTGACGGTTTAAAAAACGATCAAGATGCGTTAAACGAATTTTACAGACAGTTTCCAAGAACTACTGAGCATGCATTTAGAGATGAGACTAAAAACAGTATATTTAATTTAGTTAAACTATACGAGCAAATAGATTACAACGAAGAAATGTCTACAACGTTAGGTATTACTAAAGGTAATTTTCAATGGGTAAACGGCATTAAAGATTCAACAGTAATATTTTACCCAGACCCAAAAGGTAGGTTTAAAGTAAGCTGGGTACCGCCAACAAATATACAGAACAAAGTTGTAATAAAAAACGGTATTAAATATCCTGGTAATGAACACATGGGTGCTTTTGGTTGTGATAGCTACGATATATCAGGAACAGTAGATGGTGTAGGTTCTAAAGGTGCTTTGCACGGGCTAACAAAGTTTAGTATGGAAGACGCTCCAGCTAATCAGTTTTTTTTAGAATACTTAGCAAGACCACAAACTGCAGAGATATTCTTTGAAGATGTTTTAATGGCACTAGTATTTTATGGGATGCCTATACTCGCAGAGAACAATAAACCTCGTCTATTGTATTATTTAAGACGTAGAGGTTACAGAGGTTTTAGTATGAATAGGCCTGATAAAATATGGAACAAATTATCTACTGCAGAGAAAGAAATAGGTGGTATACCTAACTCAAGCGAAGATATAAAACAAGCTCACGCCGCAGCAATTGAAATGTATATACAAGATCATGTTGGTATGAAACAAGATGGTACATTTGGTAGTTGTTATTTCAATGAATTACTAAATGACTGGGCTAAGTTTGATATAAACAAAAGAACAAAGCATGACGCTTCTATAAGCTCTGGTTTAGCTATTATGGCAAACAACAGGCATTTATATAGGCCTAACGCAAAAGTTGAAAAACCTAAACTAAACATAAGTATTGCTAAATACTCAAACAAAGGCAGTACATCTAAATTAATTAAAGAATAAATATGATCACAAAAAGTTATTTTCCTTCTCAAGTAGTTAGTGACCTGGAAAAAATGAGCTATGATTATGGTTTGAAAGTAGCTAAAGCTATTGAAGCAGAGTGGTTTCACACTGAGAGAGGAAGTAATAGGTATAAAACTAATCATAATAATTTTCATAATTTAAGACTATATGCTAGAGGTGAGCAGTCGATACAGAAATATAAGGACGAGTTATCTATAAACGGTGATTTGTCCTATTTAAATTTAGACTGGAAACCAGTACCTATTATACCTAAGTTTGTAGATATTGTTGTAAATGGTATTGCAGAAAGAACGTATGACATAAAAGCTTATTCACAAGACCCGTATGGCGTAGAAAAACGCACGCAATACATGGAATCTATACTAGCCGACATGAGGTCAAAAGAGTTAAATGATTACGCAGCAGAAGCTTTTGGTATTGACATATATGAAAATGATCCCGAAACTTTACCTGGGTCTGAAGAGGAGTTAAAGCTACACATGCAATTAACTTACAAGCAAGCTGTAGAGATAGCAGAAGAACAAGCTATTAATGTTTTGCTTGAAGGTAGTAAATACGAATTAATTAAAAAACAATTTTATTACGATCTTACAGTTTTAGGTATAGGTGCTGTTAAAACAAGCTTTAATACGTCTGAAGGTGTTGTTGTTAATTATGTTGACCCTACTGATTTAGTTTACTCATACACTGAATCACCATATTTTGATGATATATACTATGTTGGTGAGGTAAAGTCTATACCAATAAATGAGCTTGTAAAACAATTTCCACACTTACAACATGAAGATTTAGAAGATATAGTTAAAAACAAACACTACCACAAATCTAACTACAACCAGGGTTACAACGAAAACGAACAAGACAACAATAAAGTTCAAGTTTTATATTTTAATTATAAAACATATATGAACGAGGTTTATAAGGTAAAAGAAACTGGTACAGGTGCTGATAAGATACTACCAAAAGATGACACGTTTAATCCACCTAAAGATGCTGATAACTTTGGTAAATTACATAGGTCAATAGAATGTCTGTATGATGGGGCTATGATTTTAGGCACGGATAAGTTGTTAAAGTGGGAAATGGCTAAAAACATGATGAGGCCAAAAAGTGATTTTACTAAAGTTAAAATGAACTACGCTATTGTTGCTCCTCGCATGTACAAAGGTCGTATAGAGTCTTTAGTACAACGTATAACTGGTTTTGCAGATATGATACAGCTTACTCATTTAAAACTACAACAAGTATTATCACGTTTAGTTCCAGATGGTGTTTATTTAGATGCTGATGGTTTAGCTGAAATAGATTTAGGTAACGGAACAAATTACAACCCACAAGAAGCTTTAAACATGTTCTTTCAAACAGGTAGTGTTATTGGTAGATCATTTACTTCTGAAGGCGATATGAATCCTGGTAAAGTGCCAATACAAGAAATACAATCAGGTTCTGGTGGTCAGAAAATGCAAAGTTTAATTGGTACGTATAACTATTATTTGCAAATGATTAGAGATACGACAGGTCTTAACGAGGCTAGAGATGGTAGTATGCCAGATAAAAACGCTTTAGTAGGTGTGCAAAAATTAGCTGCGGCTAATTCTAATACAGCAACGAGACACATATTGCAAGCCGGTTTGTATTTAACAGCTGAAGCAGCAGAATGTTTGTCGCTTAGAATATCTGATATACTAGAGTATTCACCAACTGCCGAGGCATTTGTTCAAGCTATAGGTGCTCACAATGTTGCTACATTAGAAGAAATGTCTGAACTTCACCTATATGATTTTGGTATATTTATAGAGCTAATGCCTGATGAAGAGGAAAAAGCTATGTTAGAGCAGAATATACAAATGGCATTACAACAACAGTTAATAGAGCTTACAGATGCTATTGATCTTAGAGAAATTAAAAATGTTAAACTAGCTAATCAACTACTTAAAATACGTAGAGAGCAAAAGCTAGAAAAAGATCAAGCTATAGCGCAACAAAATATTCAAGCACAAGCCGAAGCTAACATGCAGACACAACAAGCATCTGCACAGCTTGAAGTTCAAAAAGAACAAGCTAAAGCACAAGCAGAGGCGCAACTTGAACAAATGAAAGCTCAGATGGAAGCTCAAAAAATGGAGCAAGAAGTCATGCATAAAAAAGAACTTATGCAATTAGAGTTTCAAATGAATATGCAGCTTAAACAAATGGAAACTCAAAACGTTCAAGCAAAAGAAAAAGAAAAAGAAGATCGTAAAGACGAAAGAACAAGAATACAAGCATCACAACAAAGTGAGCTTATAGATCAAAGAAAAAGTGAAAAACCACCTAAAAACTTTGAGTCCGCAGGTAATGATATATTAGGAGGCGGATTTGATTTAGGTTCATTTGATCCTAGATAACAATTATTAATTATTATTATATTATATTATGGCAAAAAAGAAAACAAAAGAAGTAGTAGAAAAGGCTGCTGAAGACAACGTAACAAAAGTTGATCTTAAACAAACAAAAAAAGATGATGAAGTCATCAAAGTAAATTTAGACAAACCACCAACACCAAAAGAAGATGAAGTTAAAGAGGAGATTAAAAAAGATAACGCTGATAACAGCGGAGTGGTTGAGCTCGTTGAAGACGCCGACACCACAGAAAAACAAGAAGAAGTACAACCGGAAGCTGAAACACAAGAAACTCCAGTATTAGAAGAGATTACTGAGGAAGAGGTTAAAGAAGAAACAGAAGAATTAACTGAACAAGTTGAAGAAGCTGTAGCTGAAGCTCAAGAAACTGGTAAGGCGATACCAGAGAATTTACAAAAAGTTGTAGATTTTATGGAAGAAACTGGAGGTACACTAGAAGATTATGTGCGTCTTAATCAAGACTATTCTAGCTACGATGATATGACAGTACTTAGAGAGTACTATAAACAAACAAAATCTCACTTAACAGATGATGAAATTAGTTTTTTAATGGAAGACTCATTTTCATACGACGAAGAAGAAGATGAAGAAAGAGAGATTAAAAAGAAAAAGATAGCGTTAAAAGAGCAAGTTGCCAACGCTAAAAGCCACTTAGACGGGCAAAAGTCTAAATACTATGAAGAAATTAAAGCTGGTTCTAGGTTAACTGCCGAACAACAAAAAGCTGTAAACTTCTTTAATAGATATAACAAAGAGTCGGAAGAGACTAATAAAATAGCGGAAAAACAAACTAACACTTTTAAATTAAAAACTCAACAAGTTTTTAACGATAAATTCAAAGGTTTTGAATACAACGTCGGAGATAAGAGGTATAGGTTTAATGTGAAAAATGCTAATGAGGTTAAAGAAACTCAAGGTGATATTAATAATTTTGTCAAGAAGTTCTTGAATGAAAATAATGAAATGTCAGATGCCAAAGGTTATCATAAATCTTTATTTACAGCAATGAATCCCGACGCTATTGCTAATCACTTTTATGAACAAGGAAAAGCTGATGCTATGAAAGATAGTGTTGCTAAGGCTAAAAACGTAAGTATGGATCCAAGGCAATCATTTTCTAACGATAACACAAGCGGTCCTAAAGTAAGAGTGCTTAACGATGACACTTCTCCAACTTTTAAGTTTAAAATTAAAAATAAATAACTAATTTAAAATTAAAAAATTATGAGTATTACTGCTGGAAGTTTGTTAAACAGTGTACCTGCTTCACAAAAGCAAACACTTGCAACAAACTATTTAGATCTTGCGTCAACTGCAAATGAAGGTTGGGCGCAACAATATTTACCAGACCTAATGGAAAAAGAAGCTGAAGTTTTCGGACCGAGAACTATTTCAGGTTTCTTAAATCAAGTTGGGGCTGAAGAGGCTATGACTGCTGACCAAGTTGTTTGGTCTGAGCAATCAAGACTACACCTTTCTTATAAAGGTCACATTCACGATGTAGATGCTACAGGTGGAGGTTCAATTGATATTGAAGCTGATATTGACGAAACTTCTGGTTTTGACGCTACTAAACACGGTATTAGACTTAACGATACTGTTATTGTAGCAAACTCTGAAGCTGTAGTAAAATGTATCGTTTCTAATGTAAGTGGCGCTAGAATCGTAGTAAGACCTTACGGTTTTATTACTTTAGCTGCTGCAGGTATGTCAACAGAAAGTGGAACTAAAGACACTACTATATTAGTTTATGGTTCTGAGTATGGAAAAGCTACTGGTTACTATACTAATGACGCTGCTTCTACTGAAGCTACTACTAGAGGTGCTAATGAGCCAACTTTTAAATCTTTTACTAATAAGCCTATTATTATGAAAGATTACTACGAAGTATCTGGTTCTGACGCTTCAAGAGTAGGTTGGGTAGAAGTTTCTGCTGAAAACGGACAATCAGGTTACTTATGGTACTTAAAAGCTGAAGCTGATACTAGAGCTCGTTTTACTGACTACATTGAAATGGCAATGTTAGAAGGTGAGAAAAATGACGATACTTCTGCTGGTGTTGAGCTTTTAGTTGATAGTTACTTAAGATCTGACGGTGATGTGTTTGGTACTGAAGGTTTATTCCAAGCTATTACAAAAAGAGGTAACGTAACTTCTGGAGTAACTGGTGTTAACGCTTCTACTGATTTAGCTGAATTTGATGCTATCTTAGCTGAGTTTGATAAGCAAGGTGCTATTGAAGAATACATGATGTTTGTTAACAGATCTACTAGCTTAGCTATGGACGATATGTTAGCTTCAATGAATTCTTACGGTGCTGGTGGTACATCTTACGGTGTATTCAACAACTCTGAAGATATGGCGTTAAATTTAGGTTTCACTGGTTTCAGAAGAGGTTCTTATGACTTCTACAAGTCTGACTTCAGATACTTAAATGATTTAGCTACAAGAGGTGGTATTAACGCTGCTAATGCTTCAGAAGCAATTAGAGGAGTTATGATTCCTGCTGGTACTTCTTCAGTTTATGATCAAACTGTTGGGGCGAGCATGAAGAGACCTTTCTTACACGTTAGATATAGAGCTTCGCAAACTGATGACCGAAGAATGAAGTCTTGGGTTACTGGTTCTGTAGGAGCTGCTACATCTGCTTTAGATGCAATGCAACTACACTTCTTGACTGAAAGATGTTTAATTACTCAAGGTGCTAACAATTTCATGTTAATGAAATAAGCACTTTTTATTTAAGGGATCGAGGCTTCGGCCTCGACCCTTTATTTTATTAATTTTATTATATATTATATTATGGCAAAAAAACAAGAAAAGGTAGAGGTACCTGTTGTTGAAACACCAGTTGTTGAAACACCAAAACCTAAGAAAGCTGAACCTAAAAAACCTAAATGGGAAATAAAAGATAGAATATACTATTTAAAAAAGATGAAGCCATTGTCTTATCAACTAAAAAGCTCTAACGTTTATTGGTTTGATGAGGAAAAAGGTTATGAAAGAGAATTAAAATATTGTGAAAACCAGACAACTTCGTTTGTGGACGAAATGAAAGGTGATCAAAGATTATCTCATATTATCTTTAGAAATGGTAATTTATTTGTTCCTAAAGAAAAAACAGTTTTACAAAAACTATTGTCGTTATATCACCCATATAGAGACAAAATGTATTACGAGTTTAAACCTGCTCAAAAAGCAGAAAAAGAAATAGAAATACTAGAATTAGAAGCAGATGCAATTGTTATAGCTAGAGACATGGATATTGAGATGGCAGAGGCTATTATGCGTGTAGAAAAAGGTTCTAGCGTGTCTAAGATGAGTTCTAAAGAACTTAAAAGAGATTTACTAGTATTTGCTAGAAACAATCCTGCCTTGTTCTTAGAATTAGCTACTGATGACAATGTTCAACTTAGAAATTTTGGTATTAAAGCAACAGAGCTTGGTATTATTAAACTAAGCTCAGATCAAAGAAACTTTTTATGGGGATCAAATGATAGACCTATAATGGTAGTTCCTTTTGACGAACACCCATACACTGCTTTAGCGCATTGGTTTAAGACTGATGAAGGTATGGAAATCTATTCAAATATAGAAAAACGATTAAATTAATCAAACTGTAGGAGCGGTCGCTCTACGGGGCGACTGCAACTACTATTAAATAAAATACAATATGAAATCACAAGGACTAGGAGATACAATAGAAAAATTTACAACAACAACAGGTATAAAATCATTTACACAATACTTAAGCAAAAACGGTGTGTTTGGCAAAAAAGGATGTGGATGTAATAAAAGAAAAGAAGCGTTAAACAAAGCGTTTCCTTATAAAAAATAAAAAAATATGATAAGGGTAGACACAGTATATCAAAGAGTTTTAGCTTTAGCTAACAAAGAACAAAGAGGTTATATAACACCTCAAGAGTTTAACTTATTTGCTGGTCATGCCCAAACAGCTATTTTCGAGCAATATTTTTATGACTTAAATCAATTTAGTAGAAGTAAAGGCAGTAGTGATGAGCTTGCTGACATGGCGGATATATTGCAAGAAAAAATTGCTACATTTAAAAAATCTACGACGTTAACATCTGGTACGTTAACAGGCCAGTACAATCTACCTACAGATTTATATAGACTAGGCACTGTAACACATAGATATTTAAACTATGCATATGAAGCTGAAAAAATAAGTTACAATGAGTACTTAAATATTAACAACACATATTTGGCAAGACCAACTGAAAAAAGACCAGTTTATACAAGTATTGGTGGTCCAGCTGGTAGTCCAATTGAAGGTGTTATACATATATATCCTGCTACTGGTAATAATGTTTCAGCAACCTACGTTAGAAAGCCGCTAGATCCTAACTGGACATACGTGGTTGTTGGTGATAAAGCTCTGTACAATTCAACAGCTTTAGATCATCAAGATTTTGAATTACACCCTTCTGAAGAAGCTAGCCTTGTTTTAAAAATATTATTACTAGCTGGCATACAGCTTAAAACACCACAACTCTCTCAACAAGCAGGCCAAGAAGATATGAAAAATATTCAACAAGAAAAAGCATAAATAAATGGGACTATTAAATCAAACAGAAAACACATATTATAGTAATGAAAAAAATAGTGGTAGTTATCAATTTATTTCTTTAGATGATGTTATAGCTAATTTCATTGTTTCATATGTCGGTCAAGACAAGTTAATTCCTAAAGCAAGAAAAGCTGACGTGCAGTTTCACGCTATGCGTTCAATGCAAGAATTAAGCTTTGACACTTTTAAATCTATAAAATCTCAAGAACTAGTAGTTCCTCCTTCACTTTCTTTAATGCTACCGCAAGATTATGTAAATTATACTAATATTTCTTGCGTTGACAGCTCTGGAATACAAAAAACTTTACACCCTACATCAAAAGTTTCAAATCCTCAGAAAAAAGGTAGTTTAATAAGCAATGGAAATATAAACGAAAATGCTGATGGATTTACATTTTCTAACAACACTTTAGCTTTTACTGACGTTAAAGATTCTTCTGGTGGAGCAATACTAGCGACAAGCTCTCCTGTTGGCACAAGAATAACTATACCTGTAAATGTAACACAAGGTAGTGATTATACAATTTCTTTTGACGTAGCAAATCCAGACCCAAACATAACTGTACCTTTGTTTGCTAGCGGTATTGTAGATATTTCTTTGTACGGTAAAAAAGGACACAAAGTTGTTAAATCAATTCCAATAACAGCTGGTTCTAGAATAATACCACTAAACTTAAACATTAATGATCCAGATTATGTTGTTACAACAGATGTAACTACAAATTCTCTTGTAATAGAAGTAACAGCTACCATGGAGGCTATTATTGATAATATTATTTTAATAGAAAATAGAACTAGTAAAAAAGTAATATCTAAATCTTGGAGTAATTATAAGTCACAAACATCAAGCAATACAAACAATAACTACGAAGACTACAATAGATTTACAGCTGAAGGCCGTAGATATGGTATAGAACCACAACATGCTCAGGGTAATGGCACTTTTTTTATAGACCACAACACGCTTTATTTTAGTTCAGACTTAAATGGTAAAACAATTGTTATAAAATATATAAGCGATGGCATTGCGACAGACGCTGATATGATGGTACATAAGCTAGCTGAAGAAGCTGTGTACAAGTGTATAGCATACGCAATGTTGTCAACAAGAAGTAATATACCAGAGTATATAGTTCAGAGGTATAGAAAAGAAAAATTTGCATCAACTAGAAGAGCAAAACTAAGACTATCTAATATAAAATTAGAAGAATTAACTCAAATACTTAGAGGTAAATCTAAACAAATAAAACACTAGATCATGCCAGAAATTAAAAACAATTTCACTCGAGGTATAATGAATAAAGACCTTGATGAGAGGTTAGTGCCTGTTGGTGAATACACAGATGCGATGAACATTCAAGTGACAACATCTGATGGTTCTGACGTTGGTGCGTTGCAAAATATTTTAGGTAATCAAAAGTTGTCAAATGTTTTTGGTGAATTGTATAATTCTACTCCAACTTGTGTAGGTACAGTTGCCGATGAAAAAAATGATGCTATTTATTGGTTAGTAAATTCTAAAATATATCAAGACCCAGCTAGAGCCTTACCAGTAAGCCCTTCTGTAGCAAAAGATTTAATTTTAGAGTATAAAGACAACACTCTAAGCCCTGTTGTTGTTGATGTTAATAGAGTAGTTTTAACTTTAAACGATCAAGCTGGTGGTGGTAGTCCTCAAGGTGGTGGACCGCTGTCTTTAAATCCAGTTATATTTAACATGGACCACGTTGATTACTTAACGCAAACGGTTAATAGCTCAACATCTTTAAGTGGCTTGCCACCAACAAACGACCCAGACTCTAAATTAGTTATGAGTATTTATTATGGAGATACTACACCTCCTACTTTAACTCAACCTAATCTTGATTACGCCGCTGCTATAGCACACCGTCAAGCTTTGTACGGTATTCACGCTGGTATGACTGTAACAATAACAGAGCTTAACACACCAAATGTAGTTTCTAGTGATCTTGAAGTAACTCAAGTTATATTTTTAACTGCAACAAACGAAGTTGTAATTTATTTTAGAACAGAAAACTCTAATAGTGTTTTTGGTGGTGTTCCTCTTGGGGTTGGAAACATGGGTGATATACAATTTGATTTTATAAAGCCAACACCAGTTTTAAATTTTAAAGTAGATGAGAACTTAGGTGGTATTCAACTAATAACAGGTATAAATATATTAGATGATAACTTATTTTTTACTGACAATAAAAACGAGCCTAAAAAAATAAATATACCTAGGTTTAAAGAAGGTACTGTTGACATGCACACACACACCTCTATTGTTAATGAAGATAGAGGTTTTAGCTCTTACAATAGAAATCAAAAAACTCCTATAGAAGAATACCACGCTACGGTAATAAAAAAATCACCACTATCTGCCCCTAACTTAAAGATGATTAGTACTGCTGGTGAAAACATCTCTTGCTTTGCGATGAAAACTAGTGGAAACAGCAATTCAACAAATTTTGAAGAAAGTAGCACGAATGTTGTAAAAGCGAGGTTTACAGAGCATACACTTTCTGTTATAAATGATAGAAACGTGCCTTTTAACTGGTTAGTTGGTGATGTTATATTGTTAAAATCTACTAGCGCGAATATAAACTCTACACCAAATCCAAATCTTTTACCTATAACAGACGATTTTGAAGTTAGAGCTAGAATTGTTTCTTTTGATAACACTCTTGGTAACGTTGGTGGTATTGGGCAAGAAGTAAAGTTGGTAATAGAAATATTATCTATTGACCCAGAAACTCCTCAATCTGAAGATGTTGTTTTTGCTGTTAGTAAAGAAGACATATCTGAAAAATTATTTGAAAATAAGTTTTGTAGGTTTGGTTATAGATGGAAGTATATTGATGGAGAGTATTCTTGTTTTTCACCTTTTTCTGAAATAGCATTTGTACCTGGTAATTTTGATCACCACCCTACAAAAGGTTATAATTTAGCAATGTCAAATAGAATTAAAGAGTTAGTTATTCAAGATTTTGTTACTCCTGATATGCCTGAAGACGTTGTAGAGCTTGATATACTTTATAAAGAAACTACATCACCTAACGTGTACGTTGTAGAAACACTAAGACAAAACGACCCTATTGAACCTACCTACGTTTCTTCTGTAACAAATTTATCTGAGAATTCTTGGAATGACTACGGCTCTGCTTATGATATAGGTCCAAATGGAACTAGTCTTATAAGCCAATTAGATTTAGATTATTGTAAAACAAAAGGTTCTTACAAAGTAAAATCTGAATTAATATTTAAAATGTTACCTTCAAACCAATTACTAAGAGCTTTTGATAACGTACCAAAAAAAGCTTTAGCCCAAGAGATTGTTGGTAATAGACTTTTATACGGTAACTACGAGCAAAATTTTAACTTAACAAATCATAAGATTAAATTTGGAAGTTTTGCTGCTGCAAGCTACGATCCTATTGGAGAGCAAGGTACGCTTGGTAAAAAATCAATTAAATCATTAAGAGAATATCAAGTTGGTGTAGTTTACACTGATGACTACGGTAGAGAAACACCTGTCATTACAGACGAAACAGGTGGGTATAGAGCACCGAAATTTATTGCAAGTGATTACAACAACTTACAAGTAAAAATAAACGGCTTGCAACCAGACTTTGCTAAATACTATAAGTTTTACATAAAAGAAACTTCTAACGAGTATTATAATCTACCCATGGATAGAATGTATGACGGTTTAGATGGTAGTGTTTGGATTAGTTTTCCTTCTGCTGATAGAAACAAAGTTGATGAAGATACTTACTTAATACTTAAAAAAGGTAACGGTGAAAACAACGCTGTTAGTCAAGAGGCTAAATACAAAATATTAGCCATTGACAACGAGCCTAACTACGCTATAAAAGAAACTAAAAAACTACTAGGTAAACTTTCACTAACACCTAACAGTGCTTCTTTTCCAGGAGGTCAATCTGTTACTTCTCCAACAGCATCTCCTGCGGGTACAGATAGTTTTGTTTTTACACTGCTAGACGCTAACCCACCTCTTTATTCTGATAGAACGTTAAAAACTATTGATGAAAATACAAACAAATTAAAATTTAGATTTGTAGGAAGTGAACATAACGGCACTACAAAAGGTAATGTTTCAAGAATGCATGACATATCAAGTATTACAAAAGAGCCAGAAGACACAACTACACCTGATATAACATTTAATGTAAAACTTAAAGATCTTATTGATGACGATCCTGGAACAACAGATTTTGACGACCACTTTACATTTGACAGCGCTCAAGCAAACTGGAGTGGGAGTGGTCAAAACCTTACTCCACCTGGAACAATAGTGCCTAACGAAACATATTCTTATATAGAGTTTTATGAGTTTGTTGAAGAAAATAAAAAAGAGTATGAAGGAAGATTTTTTGTTAAAATAAATGCTGATCAGGTTGTAATAGATAATTTTACAAAACCGCAAAACGAAGATGACTATTTAACTTTAACAAGCATGCCTTTGTTTTTTCTAGACAATACCTCTGGTACTCAGTTTGTTCCTGTTCAAAACACAAATGACGAGCTTGTTACTGGTGTTAGTAATACGGATGGTGTTATGGACACTTATAGTGAATGGTCAACATTTTTAAGTAGTATATTTCCTACTGTTGCTGCAAAAAATAAAAAATACAGATGGTTTATTGATAAAACAAACTATTATGCTCCAGCTAAAAAAACAGGTAGTAAGTATGTTTTAGACTCTAGCCCTTCTCCAGATGATTTATTAGCTGGCAGTGGAAATGCTGGAACTGCTTACGGGATTAGCAATCCAGGTATAAATACCGCAAGAAACCAAGGTGTTGATACGGTTGATAAAAGTATAGATATTTCTTATTTTGGTATAGAAAATGAAGAGTATGATTTACCTGCGCATGCAGAAGCTCTTGTAGACACTTTGAAAGAGGGTAACTTTATACAATTAGGTACTGATACAGACTATTACAAAATAACAAAAGTAAGAAGACAAAATTTTGTAAATTACAACTTTAATACTGTAGACCACGGCTATCTTAGTTATAGTGACTTTGGGGCGATACGCGCAGCTTCACAAAGAAGAGCAACTTTTAGAATTTTTTTAGAACAAGCTATTGGTCTAGGTTCAAATACAACTAATTACAATCCTGAAGCTGTTGCAGACCACAACACGCCTGTAAGTTTGAGAGTGTATAGCACGTTTAACGGTTTTGAAGAAGAAAATTTAATAGACGAAAACCCAGCTATTTGGGAGACAGAGCCGAAAGAAGATGTTGGTTTAGATATTTATTATGAAGCCTCTAACAAGCTGCCAATAAAAATAAACAAGTATGTTGATCAATTGTTTATACCTGTCGGCTCTGAAATTACTACACATTCTAGTGTTGGAACTGGTGCTTTTGACAGATCTACATTAGATCAAAATGGTAGTGAAAAAATGATAGTTAAACGTAACAATAACGGTTATTTAACAGTAAGCGAGGTTAACCACACAAATAATTTGCTTTTAGTAAACAATACTTTGTTAAAAATAAAACACCCAGTTACTGGTAAAAGTATGACTGTTAACGTTAGTAAAGCACCATACCAAAGCAGCCAAACAACTGGTAGTGCACCTACTAACAACTACTATAGCAACACAACTACATTTTTTGTAGAAACAAATCACAATGGAACAAGGGAGCTAGATTTTAGTAATTGTTTTTCTTTTGGTAATGGCGTTGAATCTGATAGAATTAGAGATACTTTTAACCTACCAACAATAGATAACGGTGTTAAGGTTTCAACTGTTTTAGACGAACCGTTTGAAGTAGAAAGAAGAAGCAGTGGATTGATATATTCTGGTATATACAATAGTAATTCTGGAGTTAACAATACTAACCAATTTTTACAAGCAGAAAAAATAACAAAAGATATAAATCCTACTTACGGTAGCATACAAAAACTACACACAAGAGATGATGATGTTTTAGTATTGTGTGAGGATAAGGTGTTAAGAGTAATGGCAGAAAAAGATGCTTTGTTTAATGCAGATGGAAGTATGAACGTTACGACTTCAAATAAAGTTTTAGGTCATGCAGAACCTTTTGTTGGTGATTATGGTATTTCAAAAAACCCAGAGTCTTTTTGTTCAGAAGAATTTAGAAGTTATTTTGTAGATAAAACAAGAAGAGCTGTTTTAAGATTATCACGAGATGGTATAACTGCAATATCTGAGTATGGTATGGTTGATTGGTTTCAAGACAACTTAAATGATTACGATTTAATAATAGGTAGTTATGATGATCGTAAAAAACAATACAATGTAACTTTAAGAAATTACAATAACATCTACGACACTGTTACAAATACTATCAACCAAATACCTGATATAAGTAGTTTAAACACTGGTGTTACAATATCTTATAGCGAAAAAAATAGAGGTTGGGTAAGTTTTAAATCTTTTATACCTGATATTGGTTTGAGTTGCGCTAGCAAGTATTACACTTTTAATAGTGGTGAGTTATATGAACATCATATAGAAGGGTCTTACAATACTTTTTATGGAAATCCAGTTGAATCTGAAGTTACTTTTTTAATGAATGAGTCACCTAGTTCTGTAAAAAGTTATAAAACTTTAAACTACGAAGGTACACAAACAAGGGTTATTCAAAACATAGATGTTAAAGACAGAGATTACTATAACTTAAACAATGTTAGTGGTTGGTATTGTGATAGTATAAAAACTGTAGTTGATGACCAAGAAGTTTCTGTAGGTTTTGTGCCAGAATTTATAAAAAAAGAAGGTAAGTGGTTTAATCATATAAAAGGAAAGCAAGATAATTTAAACTTAAGCAACTTTAACCTTCAAGGACTTGGTGTTGCAATTAGCACAGGGCCAGCGCCTAGCTTCCAGCTTTCAATACAAGATTCTAATGATGACGATTAAATTTAATTAAATGCCTTTTACTACTAATCCTAACAATAAATATACAGTAAGCATAATAACTGACCCTACAGGTGGAGATGGTATGTCTACGCCTAGTGGTTATGAATCTGTTTATGTAATGGAAATAATACCAAATCCTGGTGAAGTTATTATTGCTGGTGATTTGACAGTAGATTCTAACTCTTTTCAACCTGGTACTCCACCACAACCTTCTTTACACAGTATAACACCTGTTAATGGGCTTTTTCAACTGCAAGAGTATTTTATGCAGAGCCCTGCCGGACACCCAGAGATTGATGTTATTGGTTTGTATGAAGTTTATGTTGATGATGTAGGTAATGAGTGGGATTATACGCAAGGGCCTCAGCCTTCAATAACTACTAACACAAACCCTATAAAGTTAAGGTTATACATTTCTCTTGCTACTAGTTTTACTACAACAATTCCTATTGCTGACACTAATATATTTTTAGATATAGACTTAGCGTCTTTAACACCTATATATGGTTGTACAGACCCAACGGCTTTTAATTACAACGCGTTAGCAAATACTGACGATGGTAGCTGTACACCTATTGTTGTTGGTTGTATGGATGCTTTATCAGATACTTATGATGCTACAGCTAACACGCCTGACGCTACTTTGTGTGAATATTGGGGTTGTATAGATTCTGGTGCTACAAACTACGGTGTAAACTACACGCATGATTGTGGTGGTAACTTAACAAGTATTGATACAACTTGCTGTCAATATGCTGGCGCATGTAACACACCTATAAATCTTACATCAGGTGCTATTTCTTTAAATTACGATTCTCCTAATAACGTTGATTGTAGTGGTATGCCTGGTAGTGCTGATGATTCTTGTTGTCATTACGCAGTGCCAGATTGCTTAGATGTTACGGCGAGCAACTACCACTACAACGTAGCTAGCAATACTGTAAATGGTACTGCTTTTGATATAGATTGTAATGGTGATTTAAATGGTACAGACTACAACTGTTGCAATTATATAACAAACTCTTGTGTCGACGGAGGTCAATGGGCTTTAAGCCCTTACCCAGGAGTACAAGCTGACAACTATGACCCTAATGGTACACATGACTGTCAAGGTAACGATATAAGTACTTCTTATTACACTAGTTTAATTCAATCTCAAGGTCTTTGGAATAACTGTTGTACATATACTATAGACGGCTGCATGGACGATTCAAATAGTGGGCAAGACACTTATTCGTTCTCTAATTTTGCTGGATTTGGCGGTTTTGCAGTAAACAGCCGTTGGATTAATACCAATACATATAATTTTTGTGTAGGTTTTACATCCCCTGGAACAAGTCCTCAACAGCTGTATTATAGCGGTATTACTGGTTGTTTTTATTCAAACGGGTATGAGTATGAAAACTACAATCCAGATGCAACAGTTACGAATCTTAATACTTGCATAAAAGGTGGTTGTATGGACGATGGTACTTTAGATGTTAATGCTGGAGATCCTTACACTAGTCCTTACCCTGGTATTGCTCCAGAGAATTATGATTCTCGCGCAACGTATGACAATGGAACTTGTGTTTACATGGGCTGCATGGATCCAAACTCTAGTAATTATGATTCATTTGCAAATGTTGATAGTGTTTTAACAACTCCAGTCGAACTAAGACAATTTCTTAGGGGAAATCACGTTGTTCCTCCAGTACCAGCTTACGACCCTGCAAATGGTATTGTTGGTGATTGTGCTGGTGGTTATAACTTAGGTTGTACAGACCCAACATCTTCAAACTATGACGCAACAGCAACAGTTGATGATGGTTCTTGTTGTGTAGATGGATGTATGGACGATGGTAGTTTGTTAATAGCAAATGGAGATCCTTACGATAGCCCTTACCCTGGTCAATCCGCAGATGTTGTTAACCCACTAGCAACATGTGACGACGGTACTTATTGTACTTATACTAATATTACTTCTGGATGTACAGATCCAACAGCTTTTAATTACGATCCACTAGCAATTACAGATGATGGTTCTTGCTATTGGGAAGGTTGTGCTGAAGCCGCTGTTGATTTCGCAGGTAATATAGCGGCAACAAATTATTTGCATGACTGCCAAGGTGTTGATAGGTCTAGCGCATTTTATTCTAATCCTCTTAGTAATTTTCACCCTTCAGCCGAATGTAATGTACAAACTAATTACCCTGGAACAAGAAATAACGCTTGTGAATACCAGTGCCCTACATACACCGCTACTGTAGACTCAAGCACTGGCGGTATAGTTATAGATATTGACGCTACAAACATGCCCAACACAGGATTACCAACAATTGAAGTTCGTTTTCGTTACGGAGAGGTTGGCACACAAGTTAATACGTGGCAAGGTTATGGTGTAAGGGCTAGAATAAATGCTGCTACAGCTCAACTTACTTACGATAGAGCTTCGGGCTGGACAGCAGGAAATGGAGCGAGTAATATCACCAGCTTTTACCCTAGCTCTAACTTTACAATCTGGAAAAGTTATAACACTGCTATGCAACCCATAACTTTTGCAAACACTCCAAATGAAGTGGCTTACACTATAAACGCTTCGGCTTTTGTTGCCAAGCCCGGCCAGAACACCGCACCACTACCTAATTTTGGTTGGTATTGGGGCTCTAATGGTGGTATGTCAACGTGCAGGCAAACACTTTTTTCAGCTGGTTTTGCATACCGCCTTGGTTGTACGGACCCATTAGCAGGTAATTATGATTCGTTAGCTACGGTTGACGATGGTAGTTGTACCTACCCTTGTGATTGTGGGAGTAACTTTACTATTTCACAATCTTTAGTTATAGACTCTTGTGGCGCAAGAATATTAGCTACTATTGACAACACTACAACTGACCCAGCTTGTATTCCTTGTGAATTTCCTAGTCTAATATCACTAATAGTTGATGAAAACGTAACACCTCCATTGTGGACTAATGACCAATTGTACGTAGAAGCTTTTAACTTTTATAATAATTTTGGTAATTTATCGTTTCAATCAGGTCAACCTCTGACTACACCACTAAGGATATGGGACGCTAACGCATCGTATTTAGGTGGTTCTGGTAGTAATTTTGCAAATATAACCGACTATCCAATAGTGTTAGAATGGTTTATAACTACAAACCCTAGTGGTCCTGAAATTAATACCGATTCAACTTCCCCTGAGTATGATTATGATATAGACGGTAGGGTATATTATACGAAATTAGAATTTGCATCCGGAATGGGCGCTGTAACATCTGCGCCGCTAAACGTTAGTTATACGCCTTCGATTGGTTGTGGTGATTCTAACGCTATAAACTTTGTTCAAGGTACAACATGCCCTAGTTCTTCAAGTTGTTATTTTTGCCCTGACAGTACAAGCTCTAATGCTATAGCTGGAGTAAATATGGTTAACGACTTTACTGTTGACATACAAGCGGTAAGCAATTTAGTTAGTGGTCCTACTTACACGGCTACACACAACCCATTGTCACCTACAGGTGGAAGCCCTGTTCCACCAGACAATTTTACTTGGTCTTTTACTAATGTAAATCACGGTCCTCAAGGAGATATTACTGGTACTTTTAGTGGAAGCACTATTACAGCATCGCCAACATATCCTGCCAGTTTAGCAGACTTTGACGATCCACTTGCTTCTGCATATCCTCCAGGATATACAATAGTTGAAAATGGTACGACTTACAACTGCTCAGGAATACCATCAACATCTCACTTGGTTACACTTACTTTAGAGTGGTTAGATCCCAACACTGGAAACTCTGCTTGTACTGTTAGTAGTCCTTATGGCAATTTAACTCCTGAGCCTTTTTACTTTGCTTATGGATGCACAGATCCTCTAGCTTTTAATTATGGTGGTCCTTGTGTTACTATAGATGATGGTTCTTGTACTCCTGCAGTGTATGGTTGTTTGTGTTCTAGTGCTATTAATTACTTTCCTGGAGCTAATATTGATGATGGGTCTTGTATTTATGCTGGATGTACATCTACTGATCCAGGTCCTAACCCTGATATAAATGGTTTTTGTTCTAACGCTGTTTTTGACAGTTCTATTTACACTTGCGGAAACTCTTTATCGGCTTATACTAGTTATGGTACTTATTATGAATATAATTCTATGGGAATTTATGTTGGAGTTGCAAACACACCTGCAACTGGAATTCCAACAACATCATTAAATACTGGCCACGCGTGTGGTAATGTTACCGCTGGTCTTGCCAATATTGGTTATAGCTCTTCAAATTATGATCCACTAGCCACCATTAATAATGGTACTTGTTAACAAATAAATAAATATGACTAGAAATATACCTGTTATAGTAAATTTTAAAACAACGGAAATTACCGATGCAAATCACACGTCTACTTTAAAAGGTGGTTTGTTAAACAATAGCACTTTAAGCTCTTTGTTTACAGAAACAACATCTACATCTGGCTCTAAAAAAACAAATGTTTATTCTGGTTCTGTTGTTACAAACCTTAATAACAACATATTTACAAAAACTTTTACAGCAAGTAGCGGTAGTTATTATAGTTTTAAACCTACTTTTGAAATTAAATCAAAAAATGAAAAGTTTTATACTGTTGAAGAATCTTCTAACAATATAGTTATAAACACAACTGGCTCTATAGCTGGTACTAAAGTTTCTGTTAAAAGTACAGAAGGTATACTAAAAGGCATGGTTGTTTCAACACAAAATAATTCTACAATAGCAGATACGAACTATGTAAAAGTAGTGTCTATTGATGGGCCTAAGCAACTTACGATAAGTAGTGGTTCTTTTAGCGCTGCCGCTGGAAGCTCTTTACAGTTTAAAAGTAGTTCTAGTGATGGTAAATTATTTGTAAAAACTTTTACCATCTCTTACAATGCTGATGTAGGTCGTTCTTTACTTAACAATGACATTATAGATTTTAAACACGTTACAAGTAGTTTGCCAGCTGCAAACGTAAACTCTGTTCTTATTGATAAGTTTGTAAGAGATATTTCTATTAATACATTGGATATATCTCACAACGGAGAACAAAGAACTTTACAAGTTTTAGGAGATGCTAGCGCAGTTTTTAGCTTGACAATAACAAAGCTAGGTGAAGCGGTTGGTAGTTCTAGCGTAGCGGATAAAACTTATGATTTTACTAGCGAAACGTTTACAGCCTCTTCAACAACGCTTGCAAATCAAACTATAGATAGTACTGGTGTGTATAGCACAGATATAATTTTTCCAGCTATTACAGCTGTAGACGAATATCAATTTACAATAACGGCTGGTAGTAATACAACTTTATACAGCCCTGTTTTTGGAGAGTCGCCTTCAACACCAACTTTCTCAATAAAACAATTTCCTAAAACCACAGTGACAATCACACTGGCTTCTTCGGAAAATGCTTCTAGCTATGTCAATAGCGGTAGTAATTATGGTGTTACAAACGTAACGTCTACAGGTTCAAGAAACTCTTCTGAGGCTGGTGATGACTTTATTATTAACTGGACAGTTACTGCAACTAATGTTGCTGGAAATGCTTTAAATATAAAAAGACAGCCTTTAGTTATAGATTTTAAAGGTGCTAATGGATTTGTTTATAGAGTTGCTGATGGAGCTTTTTCTGATACAGCAACAATAGATGTAGAAACTACTGGTCACTCTTCAATTAGCAATAAAATTTCTTATGGAACTGAAGGTTTAGTTGCTGGCATGACTTTAAATAATATTGCTATTAGTAGTATAACAGATAATAATACTATTGTGTTTGCATCAGCACAATCAAGTATTGCTAATCACGAAAATTTATTTTTTGACAACGGTGGTACAAAAGTAGAGTTTAGCAATATAAACGTTTCTATTCAAAGCACTTTTGCAACTTCAACTGCCACTTCAAGCACAACGTCAACTTTAACGGCTGTTTCTGGTAGCAGTTTATTTGGTTTAAAAACAGCAGACACAGCTGCTAACAAGTCTAAGTTAATAGGTGGGTTTTTTACAAAAGCAGATGCAGAAACTGATACAGTGTTAGAGGCGTTTAACCCAGCTAGTGGTGCGGCCACTTTTAGTACAGCGCAAAATTTTCAAGCTGATACACAATTAGAGTTTAACACATCACAAACAGCTGTTATTACAGCTACAGGTAGAGTTGTTAGTTACGGAGATATAGACGCGACAATAACATTAGAATTAGACAATATACTAAATTTAGGAACATCATAAAAAAATAATATGCCAGTAACACTTAATTTTTCACAACAAGTAAACACGTCATTACAAGTAGGTGATTTAGTTTATGAGTTAACAATGAATCCAAGTACAATAGGTGGTTTTTCAACTTCCCAAATATTTCAACCTTTACTTTTAGGCGAGTGTCTAGAAGTAAACTTTGATACTATAGTTGTAGATGCTACTTCTTTTACTAGTGGTAACTTTGTATTGTTTCAAAAAGACGTTACAGTAAATACTTCTGGCATAAAAGGTTATTATGCAAAGTTTAATTTTAAAAACGATGCATCAACAACAAAAAAAGTAGAACTTTTTTCAGTATCTTCTGAATTGACAGAAAGTAGTAAATAATACGTAAAAAGTGTAATTATAAATAAATAAACATGAATTTAAAAAATAATCACTATGCCAGTAGGTAAAAAGAAAAGTCCAGCTAAATTTGTAGGCGCTGTAGCTCTTGGTTTAGGAGTTGTACAAGGCGCTACTTCTATTATTGGTGGTATACAAGAAAGAAAAAGATTAAGAAGAGAAAACGAAATAGCTCAAGGTCAATATAGAGATATGAAGGAAGATCTTAAAAGTTTAAAAATAACAAACCCTTACAAAGATTTAAACACCACGTTTGAAAATACTTTTGAAGATATGACTGTTAATCAACAGCAGGCCCAGTTTCAAGCTCAACAAGGTGCTCAAGCTAGAGCAAACTTATTATCTAATTTAAGAAGCGCTGCTGGAGGTAGTGGTATAGCAGGTTTAGCACAGGCAATTGCAAACCAACAACAAACACAAGTACAACAAATATCTGCTAGCATAGGACAGCAAGAAGCTGCAAATCAAAGAGCTTCAGCTCAAGGAGCTATGAATGTTCAGCGTATGACGCAGCAAGCTCAAGAAACAGTTGGTTATGGAGATTATTTGAGGCAACAAAATGAAAATCAAAGACAAATGGATTTGATGAATTTAAAAGCTGGTAGACAGCAAGCACAAAGAGATTTTAGAAGTGCAATGCAAGCGCAAAACCAAAAAATTACCGGTGGTATAGGTAGTATAGTTGGTGCTGGTTTACAAGGGTTTGCTTCGGGTGGTGGATTTACAAAAGGTGGTTTTAGCATGGACACGTTTTTAGGTAGAGAAAGTGGTGGAAGTTTTGCTAAAATTGGTGGAGATTTATTAAACGCTGACAATATAATACAAGGACCTACCATAAGTGGTGTTGGTACGACTAAGTTTAATGATTTATCAAAACTTGGTCTTGAAAGAACTGAATTTAAACTTTAAATTATGGCAATAGATTTTTACAAATTAGGAAGACAATCAGGTGCTACTACACCTAAAGATCAACAAAGTGGATTTGAAGCTTTTGTAGGCGGTGCGACTAAACCACTAGAAACTATGTTGGCTAATAGTAAGGCTGCAACAGCTGCTTTAACAGCGGCTATGCCATCAGGCGTTGCTATTGAAAAAGTGCCTGAACAATTAAGAGGTCAAGTTAGTCAATATTTAACTAACAACAAAAAGGCTTATACTGATGCTGCTAAAGTTGTAGCTTCTGGCATAAACCCACAAAGCCAAAGATATAAAGAAGCTGTTGAGACAATCAACAAAGTAAACACTAGGTTTGAAAATTTAAGCAACAACTTAGAAAACATTGCTATATCAAGAAAAGCTGCTTTAGACGATCCTAGCTACTCACCTATGACAAATGACGAAGATGCTTTGATATACAGCGATTTGGCTAATGGATCTTTATATGATACAATGTCAATAAACGACGATGGTAGCTTTAACTACATGGATGCTCAAGGTCAATCAAAACCATTTAAAGATTTTAGAGTAGAAAAACAAAGTTTTGTTGGCCAACAAGCTTATCTAGGAATGGTAGAAGATTTGCAAAAACAAGCCTTAAAAAAAGGTGCTAGTTTTGATTCTTTAGAAGGTAAATATCAACAAACTACAGATGCTTTGTTTGATAAGTTAGGCCCTAGAGGAGCTTTAGATTATGCTTTTGCAGATGACGTGTTTATGGAAAAGTTTATGAAAGATAATCCAAAAATTAAAGGTGGTATAAACACTGTAAAGAAAAATCCTGGAAAACTTATAGAAGCTTATAAAAAATATAATATGGACCAGTTAAGACAAGAGTTTATAGATGCTCCTAAATATGAAGAACCTGCTATTAAGTTTACTGCTAAAGGATATGAAAATCAAGCCAAAAAGAGACAAGAAAAAAGAAAGTTTGGAAAAATGTTTAAAAACAATCAGCAACCACCACCACAAGAAATGGTTAGGTACTTAAACAATATAAATCAAAACACAAGAGATTTTGCTATGTCAGGACAACCAGGCTCAAAACAAGGTACTTTAAAAGATTCAACAGGCAAGGTTATGCCACCAGGTATTTATATTAAAAAGAGAGTTGCTAATACTGACAATACTGAAAGCTTTATTTGGGAACAAATAAACAGCTCGGGTGCTCCATTTACTTTAAGTTGGGACATGGCAGAAGATTATTTAAATTATGACTTAATAGCTTTAGACTAATATGAGCGAATACGAAAACGACCCATATAACATCCGAGCAGTTGATGCCACAGGTAGTGACACTACTACTTACGATCCATATACCGTTATTTCTAGCGAACAACGTAAAAAACAAAGAGAAAAACAAGAGCTTGACAATACTGAAGAAATGTCAAATTGGGAAAGTTTTAAAAATAGCTTATACAACGCTTTTGAAATGATAGATGATGTTGATGAGTTTTATGGCGTTGGTACTGGCGATAAAAGCGTTGCAGAAGTTGCTGAAGAAGGTAATTTAGGTGCTTATTCAGGCATGAGTATTGCTCGTACAATTATTTATGAAAATATTTTTGGTAGAGAAAATGTTAAAGAAATGGCAATTAAATACCCAAGTCTTTTTAAAACATTTTTATCATCTGATTCTGAAACTTTTAAAAAAGTATTAGAAAACTTTGAAATTGAAAAGCAGCAACAAAAGAAAACAAAAACTTTTGCAGAAGCTGATAGTTTTACTGATTATCTTACTGTAGTTGGTGGTTCAGTTGTTAATGTTTTAGGTTCTGTTGGCTATAACCTTGGTACTTTGGGTACTGGTTTTTTTGTAGAATTTGCTGCAGACAATTTTATAACAGCTAACGAAGCAAAAGCAAAATCAAAAGGAAAAAGTATAGATCAACTTTTAAAAGATGGAGAAGCAGATGTTGATGCACCAGTAAGAATTGCCGCTCTTCAAGCAGGCTTAGAATATGTAGGTTTTTCTAAAATTATGAAGCCTTTTAAAGTTAGCAAAACTATAAATAAAAAAGTTGGAAAATTTTTAACTAAAAGTTATAAAAACAATAAAAATTTAAGAATTGGTTTAGATATTATTTCTACAGGAAAAACTGAAGCTTTAACTGAAATGGGTCAAACTGGTTTAGAAATTTACAATAAGGAGTTATCAGAAGCAAAAGCTAAAAATGAAGACATAAATGCTTTTGAATCTGTGCTTAAAGGTATGTTTAGTCCAGAAGGAGTTGAATCTGGTTTGCAAGGTTTTTTTGGTGGCGGTGGTTTAAAAGGTGCTGGTTATTCAGCAAAAACATTAAGTAACGTTAGAAAAACAGAAAAAGACATAGACGTTGAGGCAGATTTAAATAAGTTTGTTGATTTAACAAAAAGATATAATTTAGCAAAAGACGAAGATGTTAAATCTTCTATTAAAGAACAGTTAGATGGTTTAGAAAAAACTATTAAAGGTAAAATAAAAAAAGGTAATGACATTTACAACTCTTTATCATCAAAAAACATAAAAGACATTGAAAACTTAAGTGATTTAGCTGATGTTGCTGCTTTTAGAGCAAACAAATTAATTGAAAAATTTAAAGAAGGTAAAATATCTAAAGAAGATTTTAGCGTTGCAATTGAAGGTCTTAGCAATCAATACAAAAAAAATAAACAATCAATAAAAGAGATAATACTAAACAGAAATATAGAGTTTGCTAAAAAAGAAGGTAAAAAGATAGGTAAAAATGTTGATGTTGTAGACAATACTCAAAACTTCCAAAAAATATATGAAGAGATAGTACCTGAAAATCAAATTAAAAAAGATGATGACGGTAACATAATAAATATTGAAGATAGAGATGGTTTTATTTTTGGTGATCAAATATATATTAACAAAACTGTTGCAAGAGAAAAAGGCGCTATAAGTGTAGGTTCGCATGAATTATTGCATGGTATAATAGGTAACTCTTTCACAAGTTTAGACACTAAAGATAAAATTAAACTTGGCAAAAGCTTTATCAGCGTTTTAAACGCAGAGCAAGAAGCTGCTGTTAGAAAAAGATTAAAAGAAAGTTATGGTTTAGAAGGTGATGCTATATTTCAATCAGAAGAAATGTTTACAGCTTTTTCTGACGCTATTGCAAAAAAAGAAATATCTTTTAATGAAAACGTTTTTAGTCAATTAAAAAACGCAATACAAGAAATTCTTAGAAAGTTTGGTATAAATAAAGAGTTTGAAAATGGTAGACAAGTATATAACTTTTTAAAAGAATACCAGTCAAATGTTAAAGAAGGCAAGCTAGGTGAAAGAGTCACTAGTTTTGCAAAAAAACAAGATAAAAGTACTGTTAAAAAAGATTCTAGATCTAGTCTTATTGAAGATATAAACAAATTACAACAAGGTGCAACTACTAAAGCTGAGTTTCAACAATCAAATATATTTAACAATGTATTTAAAGCAATACAGTCTGGCGGTGCTATAAACAACTATATAAGAAGTTTACAAATGAGTCCTGAAAAAACTAGGGAAACTATAGACTCTGTAACTGATCGTTTAATTAACTTTGACCCTGCAGCTAAAAGAAAAGATGGTAGTGTTATTGGACCAGAAGGTCTTGGTGAATTTGTAATGGCTAACGTAGGTTTTGGTAAATTAGATGCTGCAAAATCATTAGCTGTTAAAGCTGAAAAAACAAAGAAAGAAGTTAAAATTGATTCAAAAGAAGCTAAAGAATTAGAAGATAAACCAACTACTAAAACACAAACTAAACAAGGGCCTAAAGCTAGGGTTTTAAAAAGTTTAGCAGACATAAACATTAACAATAGAGAAGTTATATCTTCAACAGCTAGGGCAGAGATAAATGCTTTAATAGAACAAAACCCAAAAAACTTAGAAGAAAAAATAAGTAAAATTATAGACAAAGAAATAACTAAAGCTGTAAAAGCTCAAATGGGTAAAATTTCTAATGTAAAAGGTGAAGTTGTAGTAAGTGAAGAATACAAAGCTTTTATTGCTTTAAATTATGAAAACATTGTAAAAAGTTTAGATGTTACAACTATAAAAAACAATTATAAAACTTTATTTGAGCTAACTGAAATAGGTAAAGAAGATAGAAAAACTAAAAAGTCAGACAAGCCTAGTCTTAAAAAAGACAGTAATTATAGAAAAGGTATTTTTAAAATAGAAACTAATAAAGCTAAGTTTACTAAATTTTTTACAGAAGGTGGTTACACTACTTTACTTGCTAGACAAAAAGGATTAGCAAATCAAATAGCTAAAGGAATAGTTGAAAATGTTGTTAACAATGAAATTATCAACAACTCAAACAATATAGACGCTGTTTTAAAAGCAGAGATTCAAAACTTATCAAACCAACTAAACAAACAAAAAAACGAAGTTGTAGGAAACTATGCTGATCAAATTAAATTTAGCAACACTCAAGGACAAAAAGCTTTGCAACAAGCAGGTAATTTAGTTAATTTAACTGGAAATAATGCAATAACAGATGTGTGGAATTTAGAAACTCAACAACCTATTAAAGGTAAATATATCCCTGAAGTTGTACAAATTGTGTGGAACCAAGTTTTAAAAGGTAATATTTACTCAGACAAGTCTAAAGCACTTGTTGATATTATTAGAAAAATACCTAAAAATATTATAAAAGGAAACTTAGGTACAGCTTTGGAAACTTTTAAAATTAACGTTGGTGTTCAGGCTGCTAAAAAATATGAAGGACTTACGATGTTAGGTGAGTGGGTTCAAGAAGGTGGTATACCTGATTTTTTTGCAGATATATTCGGTAATGCGCTATATGCAGAGGCTAAGTTTGCAACTTCAAGAGGTGGTAAGGTAAGTACAAATTTTACAAATTGGAAAACTGGTAAGTTTAAAATAAATAAAAGACTAGAAGGTAATATTGAGTTTGTAGAAAAAAGTGTTAAAAAAGCATTAAAAAACTCTAAACAGTTAGTTAAAGATTTAAAAGATTTAGGCTTTGACCTTGCAGATCAAGACACAGTGGTTGATTTAGAGACGCACGCAGAGTTAGGCGCTAAAAAAGCTGTTGTTTCAGACACAAGCGTTGTTGTTGGTGCGGATTATATAGGTAGAATATATGCAAATAAAGAATATCCTGTTTATTTAATAGATATAGATGGTGCTGGCTTGTACTATATGCCTGGCGACCCTTTTATAGAGGCTTTAGCTAAAGAGTTGGGTATACCTAAACTAGAAGGTAATTTTCCTTTAATAACAAGAATACTTCCACAAAGTGTAAAAGAAAATGGTGAGAAAATAGGTTATAAATATAAGCTTACAACAGAACCACTTATAGATCCTAAAAACTTAAAAGTTAAATCTGATTTTTCACTTTCAGATATAAAAACTTTTGACGCTATAATGAACAGTAAGGCTGTTGCAAATCTTAAAAAAGAACAAGAAGCTAAAAATAAAACAAAGTTTAGTAAATCTGTAAATTTTTCAAGAACTATTAACGATCCTAAAGGTATTACTGTTTTGGATTTTGACGACACGCTAGCTACAACTAAATCACTAGTTAAGTTTACAACACCGGAAGGTACTACTGGAACTTTAAATGCTGAAGAGTATGCTAATTCATACGAAGGTTTATTAGACAAAGGTTATGTGTTTGATTTTTCTGACTTTAACAAAGTTGTAAAAGGTAAGTTAGCACCGTTGTTTAACAAAGCTATAAAACTACAAAGTAAGTTTGGTCCTGAAAATATGTTTGTACTAACGGCAAGGCCACCACAAGCACAAAAAGCTATATTTGATTTTTTAAAAGCTAACGGTTTAAATATACCTTTAAAAAATATAACTGGTCTTGGTAATTCTACTGCAGAGGCAAAAGCGCTATGGGTTGCTGATAAAGTTGGTGAAGGTTTTAATGACTTTTACTTTGCTGATGATGCGTTGCAAAACGTACAGGCTGTTAAAAACATGCTAGATCAATTTGATGTTAAATCAAAAGTACAACAAGCTAAGGTTAAATTTAGCAACACTTTAAGTGATAAATTTAATGATCAATTAGAAAATGTTACTGGTATTAAATCTTTTAAACGTTTTGAAAGAACTAAAGCAAGAAAACGTGGTGCTGAAAAAGGTAAGTTTAGATTATTTATACCACCATCTCATGAAGACTTTGTTGGGCTATTATACAACTTCATGGGCAAAGGAAAAGAAGGTGACGCGCATAGAGATTTTTTAGAACAAGCTTTAATTAGACCCTTAAATAGAGCGTATAAAGAAGTAGATACTGCAAAACAAGCTGTAGCAAACGATTACAAAGCTTTAAACAAACAAATGCCTGAAGTTAACAAAATGCTTTCTAAAAAAACACCAGATGGTGATTTTACATATCAAGACGCGATAAGGGTGTATTTATGGGACAAGCATGGTTATAAAATACCTGGACTAAGTCCTATTGATCAAAAAAATTTAGTTGATTTAGTTAAAAGCGACGGCAGTTTGCAGTCATATGCAGAAACTTTAAACGTAATATCTAAACAAGAAGCATATGTAGATCCAGGCCCTAATTGGGAAACTGGTAATATAAGAATAGACTTAGTAGACGCTACAGGTAGAGTTGGTAGAGCTAGTTACTTTGCAGAGTTTCAAGAGAATGCAGACATAATGTTTTCTGAAGAAAATTTAAACAAAATTGAAGCTGCTTACGGTACTGCTTTTAGAGAGGCTTTAGAAGATATGTTACACAGAATTAAAACAGGTGTTAACAGACCAAAAGGTTCTAGTGCAAAACCAAATATATTTATGAATTGGTTAAACGCTTCTGTTGCAGGTGTCATGTTTTTAAACGTAAGATCTTCTTTGCTACAACAAATGTCTAACGTTAACTATTTAAATTTTGCTGACAATAATATACTAGCAGCAGGTTTAGCTTTTGCTAATCAACCACAATATTGGAAAGACTTTGCAATGATATTTAACTCTGACATGCTAAAGCAAAGACGTGGTGGTTTACAAACAGATATTAATGGTGCTGAACTCGCTGAAGCTATTAAAAAAGCTAGACCAGGAAACTTATTTGACCAAGTGGCTATTATAGTTGGTAAAGCTCTTAGACTTGGTTTTTTACCTACACAAATTGGTGATAACATTGCAATTGCTACAGGTGGAGCTGCTTTTTATAGAAATAGAGTTAACAAATATATTAAAGATGGTTTAAGCAAAAAAGAAGCTGAAGCAAAAGCCTTTACAGATTTTCAAAATATAACGCAATCAACACAGCAGTCTGCAAGACCTGACATGACATCACAACAACAGTCAAGCTGGATAGGTAAATTAATATTAAACTTTTTAAATACACCGTCGCAGTATAATAGAATAATTAAAAAAGCAGGTTCTGATATTCTTAACAGAAGAATAACACCACCTAATACTTCTTTAATGCAAAGTAATATGTCTAATGCCTCTAGAATATTATATTATGGTGCCGCACAAAACTTAATATTTTACAGTTTACAAACAGCGTTGTTTGCTGTAATGTTTGGCGATGAAGATGAAGATGAAGAAAAAAGAGCTGAGCAATATTTAAAGAAAAAAGAAAGAGTTATAAATGGATCTATTGACACTATATTAAGAGGTTCTGGTATATACGGAGTTGCAGTTTCTACTTTAAAAAACATGGCTATTAAGTTTATGGAGCAAAGAGAAAAAGGCTACAACCCAGATGAAAGTGCTGTTATAATGGAAATGCTGAACTTTTCTCCTGTTGTAGGTATTAAAGCCAGAAGAATTGTTAATGCTGAAAAAACTTTAAATTACAATAAAAAAGTAATTGAAGAAATGGAAACACTTGATATTGATAATCCATTGTGGTCCGCTGTTACAAACTATACACAAACTATAACTACGGCACCTGTAAATAAAATATACCAAAAAATTATAAATCTTAGAAACGCAGCTGACAACGATTACACAGCTTTGCAAAGAATATTATTTTTTAGTGGTTACACTACCTGGAGTTTAAACCTTGGTGATACTAAAAAAATGAAAGAAATAAAAGAAAAGGTAAAATCTAAAAACAAAAAACCTAAAAAAGCTAGAAAATCTACAATAAAATTGTCTTTATAGGTGTGAAAAAAATAATATGAAAAAACTAATAATAATATTGCTAACAACTTTAGTTGCTTGTGCAGCACCAAAAGAGTGTTGTTCACAGAACTTTAAAAAGTATTTTAAATTTGCTACGTTTTATGCTGCGGCTAACGGTGGTAACTCTGTATCAGATATAGATGTATTTTCTGTAACTAATGGTTTAGAAACCGTAACAGTAGAAACTCCTTACGATTACAACCTAGCTTTAGGTATACGTAAAATTGCTAGGTTTGGTTATGAGAACAGGGCAAGTACATTTTACGATGGCACAGAAGAATCATGGTCAGACGGTGCTAGTATTGGTAAAGTACGTGGCTTAGAATTTTTATTTGAGGTAGATTATAAAAGACAACAAGGTAATGAATATTTAGATCAGCATCATTTTATAAGATTTGTAGATAATAAGTATATACTAAAAGGTGAATACTTAGAAGATGGTTTTGCTGATATTAAATATGTTGAAATGTCAGAAAGATATAGATATAAAGTTAATGACAAATTGTCCTTTAATGCTGGGCTTGCTCAAAGGTTATCCGAACCGTACGGATATGATCCCTTGGCGGAGTGGATGCTAAGCAATGGCAATATACATTACACTTACCTAGCACTGCAAGAAGGCTATAATGTCGATGTAGCTGCTAGTGAGTATTTTTCTCCTAGTGGAGAACTCGTTGCTACAAGCAAAGAGGTTTGGGAAGAGGTTGTTATACCTACAATGTTAGCTGATTATACCGAGAGAAAACGTAATGAATTAAGCCAGATAATACAACACTCTGTTGTTATAGGTTTTGATTACTATCACTATACAAAATCATTTTGGTCGCATGCTTGGGCTAACTTAATGCCTTGGCACTATAATGATGGCGGTGAGTTTTCTTACCATACTTACAACGATGGTCAGTGGTTAGATTATAATGGTGGCTTAATACTTGGTTACAAGGTGAACAAGTCGCTAGGAACGTTTGTAGAAGGTAAATATAACAAATACTGGAATCGTAAGTGGTATGACTTTAAATTTGGAGTAAACTACGTAATCTTTTAACTATAACAAATTTACAAAAATGGCAAGAGAATTAAACGAAGATACTGGCTTTAATATAAGCATTAAAACACTGATAGCAGTTGGCTTTGCATTGTCTGGTATTATAGGTATGTGGTTTGCTTTACAAGCAGATATAGCTGAAGCAAAAGAGCTTCCAAAACCTGATGTAACTCGCATGGAGTTTAACATGAAGGATATTAACGTTAGAAACACTATTATGGAGACTAGAGACGACGTTAAAAAACTTGAAGAAAGATTAATCAGAATGGAAGACAAAATAGATGATTTAAGATAATATGAAATATTTTTTAGTAACATTAATGCTGGTATGTAACAGCGCTTTTTCACAAGTTGTTGTCACTCAGTTTAATGCTGACTGGAACTCCGCTAATGACGTTGAATGGTTTCAGAAACTAAATGATTGTGATTTAGCTAAAGTAGATATAGTTAAAGAAACAAAGCTACAAGAAAAACATAAAATAGTTATAGTACCTACTATAATTATATTTAAAGATGGCGAAGAAATAAAAAGGTATCAAGCAGATCTTAGCTTTAAAATGCTTGCGACAAGAAAAGAAATACAAAATTTTATTAACGAACAGATAATGAGTGATTTTTAATGAGAAAACTTCTAGTTTTTCTTTTAATGTTTTCTTGTGCTAAAGAACAAGATGACTTAGGATTTAGAACGTATGTAATACCTGAAGGTGCACATAGTTCTGGCAGTTATTTTAATCACCCTACAAATTCAAGAATAGACTTTGATTTCATGTTAGATGAGTCTGCAATTTATACTAGTGAAATACCAGAGAATCAATACGACGTAAATAAGATTTACGGCTTTAGCGATTTTGGTGTTAGACATCAAAAATACTCTATAAGATTAGGTTGGAGGTATTTAAACAATGAGCTAGAACTTTGTTGGTTAAGACACGAAGAAGGTAGACATACAGCTGCTACTATAAGAACTATAGAACCAGATGTATCTTACAATGCTACGATAGATATTAAGACGTTTTACTACATTATAACTATAGATGGTGATACAACTATGGTTAGAAGAAGACCAGAAGGAAACTGGGGTTTAATTAAAAGATATTATTTATACCCTTATTTTGGCGGTAATGAATACGCGCCACACGACATTACAATTAAGATAAAAGAATGAAGAAATTACTACTACTTATATTTTTATTACCAATATTTTTGTTTGCGCAAGGACCTTGCACGCCTACATTAATTAATATAAACTTAGATCAATACCCAGAAGAAACTACTTGGGATATTCAAGACACTTTAGGTAATGTAATTGTATCTGGTGGTCCATATAATAACGCACCAAACTACGAGCCACAATTTATTGTAAATTGTTTACCACCTGGTGAAATGGCTTTTACTATATACGACTTGTACGGAGATGGTTTAGAAGGTAGCTTGTGGGGTGGACAAGATGGTTCTTATTATATCATGCAGTGTGGCGATACGTTGGTGTATGGCGACTCTGCTGCTTTTGGTTATGATACTACACATGTGTTTATATCTGCTCCTTGTCCTCCACCACCAACAGTTCTTGGTTGCATGGACGATGATTACTTAGAATATAATCCATTAGCTAATGTTAGCGATAGTAGCTGCAGCACACTAGTAATTTATGGTTGTACTGATAGTACAATGTATAATTACGACTCTCTAGCAAACTCAATGGAATACATCGATCAATGTACTTACGACCTTATATTACACGATTTAATAGGTGATGGTTGGGTTTTTGGAACTGTGTTGGAAGTTTACCAAGATGCTGACACCACTGCTTTTTTCATGGCAAATGGTGGTTTTAACGAATCGTTTACTATAGACTTATATGCACCAGCACAAGTTAATGCTAGACTTATTATTAGTCAACAAGCACAATTTACAGCTGTACAATGTGGGTTTACTTTAATAGGACCTGATGGTGATACAGCATTATCTGTTCAACCACCTTTTATACAAACATTTTTTACATACCAAGGAAATACTTACTGTGGTGATATATGTGAAGAAAAAATATACGGTTGTTTAGACAGCTTGGCATTTAATTATATTGACAGTGCTAACACGGCTGATGACTGCTTTTACTACCCTGGTTGTATATCTCCAGCGTACTTAGAATATCATGTTGATACAGCTAATGCTTATTACACAGACATAAACATACAAGACAGTTGTGAAACTCTAGCTATGTTTGGTTGTACTGACACTTTAGCTTTTAATTATGATACTAGCGCTAATGTAGACAACGGTGGTTGTTTGCCTGTAGTTATAGGTTGTATGCAGCCAGTAGCGTTTAATTATAATCCACTAGCTAATACACCTGATACTTGTATACCAGTTATATTTGGTTGTACAAACGCAACGTCATTAAACTACGATAGCTTAGCTAATACAGATGATGGTAGTTGTATTGCAATAGTGTTTGGTTGTACTGACCCTGTGGCTTTTAACTTTATGCCACAAGCAAATGTTGATGATGGTAGCTGCGTACCTGTTGTTTATGGCTGTACAGATCCTACCATGTTTAACTATAATCAATTAGCAAATGTAGACAATGGTTCTTGTATACCTTTTGTTTATGGCTGTATGGACTCAACACAATTTAATTATAACCCACTTGCAAATGCAACCAACAATAGTATTCCTTGCGTTCCTTTTATATATGGCTGCACGGATCCTTCTGCTCTCAATTACGACCAGCAAGCTAACACGGAGGATTTTAGTTGTATTGCCTTTGTTTATGGGTGTATGGATAGTTTGGCTCTTAATTACGATGCACTGGCTAACACGGATAACGGTTCGTGTATTTCTGTCGTTGTGGGTTGCATGGATCAAGCAGCGTATAACTATAATGGAAATGCTAATGTTGACGATCCTGTATCTTGTCTTTACAGCGCAGGTTGCATTACTGGTGATAGCATACCTTACTGGCTTAACGATCCGTGTTACGCCTGGGTTATAGACATTGACGAATATTGCTGTGAAAATGAGTGGGACACAGTGTGTCAAGCCACATATAATTATTGTGACGGTACTTGGTCAGGGCCATTACCTTCAAGAATACAAAACAACATAGCGGTATATCCTAACCCTACAAACCAGTTGATCAATATAAATAAAAATGTTGATGCAGAAGTTTACAACAACGTAGGTGAAATACTAATATCTAAAAAACAAATAAACGTCTTAGATGTGTCCAGGTTAACTCCTGGAGCATACGTGTTACGTTTAAAACACGATAACAAATACATTTACAAACAAATAATAAAAAAATAAAACTATGGCAACAGTAACAGCAGCGGTAACGCTAACTAGTGCAGCAGATGATTTACTAACAAGTGCTTTATCATTGTCTGATTCTGCAAGTATAACAGCTACGCACACTACAGGTTTAGCTAGAAGACCTATAACTTCTACAGCGGTAGGAACAGCTTCAGGGCAGGTAACACTGTACACTGCAGATGATTTCGCTGCAATATCTTATATTTACATTAAAAACACAGATACAACGTCTACAGACTATATATATGTTTTTAACGACACTACATCTGGAGATCCAGTAATGCTAAAGCTTGGTGGTGGTGAGTGGGCTTTTTTACCTACAATAGCAGACAAAACATTAAAGTGTTACGCAACAACTTCTGGAACAGTTGTAGAGTGGATGGTTTTTGGTACAGATCAATAAGAATAATTAATTAATAACAAAATATAAAAATGGCAACAACAACTGCAACAATAACATTAAACAGCGGCGACATAACTGGAGCTGGTTTATCTTTGTCTACTACAACTACTTTAACCAAAGCTGATAGTAATGAAGGTTTAGAAATGACACAAGGTGTTGGGCGTAAAGTTACAACTTCAAATTCAGAGTACGTTCTTTATAACGGTGGTGATTACACAGCTAACAAAGGACATAAAGTTTATTTAAAAAACATGTCAAGCTCTAACATGGAGTACATGACTGTTACTATAAACGCTGAAGAAGTAGGTAGACTTTACGGTGGTGACTGGATGTTTTTTCCTTACGGCGCTCACGATGCTGATAATGATGTAAAAATTACTCCTAGTGCTTCAACATCGATGACTCTTGAATACGCTATATTCCACGAATAATGGCTTTTTCAGCGCATAAAAATATTACTAACAACTCTACTGTAGAGCTTTTTTCTGCTAGTTCAAATCCAGGTAAAATAAGTTCTTTAGCCGTTGCTAACACTAATGACTCTAACGCAACTTTTTGTGATTTGTTTTTAAACGACGGTGTAGACACTTTTTATGTTTTAAAAAATGCGCTTATACCTAAAGGAACAACATTAATTGTAGAGAAAGAAGCTTTTAATTTATCTATAAATCATGGTTTGTACATAAAGCTAACAGGCGATAGCTCTTCAACAAGCTCCGCAACAGTAACAATAAAATAATGAGTATAAGTAAACACATAAGTTATAAAGAAGGCGTGTATAGCAGAACAGCTTTGCGTCGTGGTATAAAAAACAATCCTAACGCAGAGCAAATGGAAAACATGGTTGCTATTGCTGAAGAAGTTTTTGAGCCTTTACGTATGTGGGTAGGTGGACCTATAAAGATTAATAGTTTTTTCAGGTCACCAGAACTAAACAAAGCAATAGGTGGTAGTGGTAAATCACAACATTGTCACGGGCAGGCCATAGATCTAGACGATACTTTTGGTAAAGCTACTAACGCTGAAATGTACGAGTTTATAAAACAAAACTTAGACTTTGACCAAATGATTTGGGAGTTTGGCGACGACAAGAATCCTGACTGGGTTCATGTAAGCTACGTCTCACCTGATCAAAATAGAAAAAGATGTTTAAAAGCTTACAAAAAAAGTGGTAAAACTAACTACGAAATAATTTAATTAAATGAAATATATTGGGGAAACAGTAATGCACAAACCTATTATAGGTAACATTACGTACACATATAACCA
>Ga0208791_1000109_pt1 | contig 44370 bp, 63 predicted proteins | sample 11_taG_FD_184084 | JGI IMG/M metagenome (GOLD analysis project Ga0208791, IMG submission 184084) | Marine viral communities from the Subarctic Pacific Ocean - 11_ETSP_OMZ_AT15265 metaG (SPAdes) (version 2) | ecosystem: Environmental > Aquatic > Marine > Oceanic | place: Pacific Ocean | collected...
TTGGCTCAACCTGCTAAGAGATATAAATAAGGGTATGAGTACAAAGCCTATAACTCCTACCCCGTCAGCTACACCATCTCCATCAGCTACGCCATCTCCATCAGCTACGCCATCTCCATCAGCTACACCATCTCCATCAGCTACGCCAGCTAGTATTCCTCCAGCACCAAGTCCAAGTTTGTCTGTTTTACCTCTAGATACAACTCAACCGCCATCCATTTCTCTTCATTGCGCCAAACAAATTGATGACATGCTAGATGAGTCGATGAGTATGGAAGTTAATGGTAAGGTATTCATCTCTCAGGATCATGCGACTCGTGGGTATATGAGAAACGAAGATTTGTGGTGTGCAGACTTGGACCTCACAGGACTATCTCCTTGGAATAGTAGCGGAGGTCACAAGAAAGCAGGAACTCTAATAACTCCAAGACATGTTATAGGTGCTGCTCATTATGAGTATTCTGTAGGTACTGTAGTTAGATTTGTAGAAAAAGATGCCGGTATTGTGCATGACCGTACTGTGGTAGGAAAGGTACGACATCCAGAATGTAAGAACTACAATCCAGACTTAACAATTTATACCTTAGACAGTGATCTTCCTTCAACTATAAAACCCTACTCGGTATTGCCTAGCGATTACAGTAAGTACTTTGATAATATATATAAGAGCAAGATACCTTGTATTGGATTTGACCAAGAGGAAAAAGCTCTTATTATAGATTGGGCTAACGGTGGTCGGATGAGAACGCCTACAGATTCCAAAAGACTTATTTTCAATGAGAGTAAGATTAAAGGTGATAGTGGTAATCCAGCATTTTTAATCTTCAAAGGAGAGCCGGTGCTTGTAACTGTTTGGACATTTGGAGGTGCAGGAGCTGGTACTCCTATCGCAAATTACATTTCAGACATTAACGGAATGATCACGACCGCTGATAAGCAGGCAGGTGTGACAACTAACTATACGGTTACTGAAGCAGATTTATCTCCTGACTTAACCGAACATTGGCCTACATTCAAATATTTAGAAGGTGAAATCGTAGGTAATCTTACTAAAACTCGTACATTAGGTTTAGACGACTCTGGTGTTATTCATTCACTAGGCTATAAGTCTGACTATCATATTACTACAGACACCGTACAAGATAATATAAGTAAGAGAGAAGTTGGTTATAAAGGTTTTATTGGTAATGTTCATGCATCTGATGGTTATACATATTACCTACCGGCTTATTCTAGTTCGTTGGCTAAATTAGAGAGAAAGACAGGTAAGCTTACATTAGAAGAGAAGTTTTCAGGTATACCTCAAGTACGCTCCGGAGCAGAAGGAGCTAATGGTATTATCTATATGCCATCTTATACTAAGACTTTAAAAATTTATACATATAATACAAATACTGGCGAGACTGGTGTAATCACACCACCACAACCCGGGTTTTATGGTCATGTTTGGGGAGCTGCAGCAGATAAAGAAGGTAACATCTATATGCCACCAGCATTGAGTCAAAAAATTCTCAAGATAGATACTAATGGTGAAGTTTCAATATTAACAGGTGACCCAATTAAATCGGGCGTATCTGGATTTGATGTTAAATATGTAGGTGCTACTTACGTTGAGAGTGTTAACAAAGTATTTTGCTTACCTAGAACTGGGAAGACGATTTTAATTATAGATTGTGTAGATGATTCTTATGAGGAAGTTGACTTACCGGCAGATTATCTCGCAGTGGCTAATAAAAATAAAAACTTTAATGGATACTTAGCTCCTGACGGTTGGCTCTATAGTGCATTCTGGGCTGATACAAAATGTTTCAGAATTAATCCTAACACATACGAAATCCAATGGAGAGATTATAGTGAGGAATTTATGGATGGTAAAGCTACTATTGAAGAAGGTTCTGGTATTATGAGCATTGGTACAGGATTTACAACAGCTGCTATTACAGTTGGCGATAACGTTTATTTAGGTTTAGCTGGAACATCTAAAGCTGTAAAGCTAGATTTCGCAAAGCAGATAGTTAATTTAAAAGAGGATCTAGACCCAACACCATCTGCTACTATCCAAAGTAGCTATTCGTCCTCACCAACACCATCTGCTACTATCCAAAGTAGCTATTCACCGTCACCATCACCAACACCTTCTATAACTATATGTGGTAGCTGCCCATCACCAACACCATCTGCTTCCATCTGCGGTAGTTATAGTTGCAGCTGCAGTACCTATTGTTGTAGCTGCCCATCATCCTCCGCTACTATCTGTGGTAGCTGCTGTACCTATTGTTGTAATTACAACACTAGTTGCTGTAGTACTTGTTGTAGCTGCAGTACATGCTATTGTAACTGCTGTTGCTAAAGATTAACATAACAACAAAAAGCCGGGCAAAGCCCGGCTTTTTTTATGTTGTAATTTTATATAATTTATTTAAGTAAAGGCACTCCTTGAAGCCTTGGCTTTACACCATGAGCTGGGCTAGCCCCACCGAAGATAGTTTCTTCATCTTCTTCTTCCTCATCCTTTTTATCCTTATCATCATCTTCCTCTTCATCATGCTTTTCTTCTTCATCGCCATGACTTTCATACATTACAATATTAACATCTTCTGCTAATACAGCGGCTAATTTACCATTATGCTCAATGTAATACTCCTCAATAAGACCACCTTCAGTAAGATTGTGGTGAAGGATTTTCTTAACGCCCTCAAACTGAGGTGCTTCAATATGAGATGCTCAATCGTGTTCGATGTTACCACCTTTAAAGGCAGCTTCACCGTTATCCTCAACTGGATTAGGAGCGTCAGTTGATTCAACAACTACCTCTTTTGATTGGTGCATAGATCCGTATGCTTCTGCTAGCATATCGACATCTTGTTTAAAATTATTATGTTGTGCCATATTATTATTTAGTCTAATTGCATAGAAAACAATAGGAAACCCTGAGAAATTTCTCAGGGCTCCTGTTATTTATAGTATTATTATTTTACTTAAAACGAACGTGAGAGACTAATTCCGCCGATAAACTCAGCTCCATCATTAGCCCAAATACCTTCACGACCATCAAAAGTATATACCCCTTTTAAGAACGGAGTAAATGCAGTATCAAGAACTTCAAATGGTAAGTTAGGAAGATCAGCAGTCAACTCAACATGAGTAGCTTTAAAATCATCCAGCACGTAACCAAGGGTACCGGTAAGTGAAATACCTTCATATACCTCTCCAAAGTTAGCTCCAATCTCACCATATCCGCTATTATCACCTTCAACAGCAATAAACTGGGTAAGTGATACACTAGCTAATCCAAGATCTTTGCCGAATCCGACACCGAGCTCTGACTCAACATCACCAACTACATCAGTACCTTCTGAGTAGTAGTTAAATGTTACATGACCAACTACATCACCCACTACTGGGAGAGTGAAGTCACGAGCAGTACCTAGACTGAATTCAAACTCATTCTGCAAGTCGTTTTCACTCCATGCGAGTTTTGCATTAGTCGGTACTCCGAAGAGTCCTAACTCAGCAGTAACCCCTAGACGGAAATCGTCATCACCCTGTTTCTGGCCACGCCAAATATCTTGGGTACTATATGTTCCTACAACTCCATAAGATAGTCCTGTCGCAACACTATCAGGTAGAATTGCGATACTATCAGCTGAAGCACTTCCTGCAGAGGCAATACCTGCTGCAGCTATCATTGTCAATACGATGTTTTTCGTCATTACCATCTATTTATATAATATAACTTCCGGTAATCAAGTATATCTGCAGAGAAAGTTCTATTTACCTTTCTTTTTCCAACTCTTTCTTGCAGGACCTCGCTTTTTATACTTTTTATTCTTAATTTTCTTACAAGCTGCATGAGTAGGCCGACAAGCAGGATAGGATGCTCCTTTTTTACCAGCTTTTTTTCGACCGCAAGGGCCACCTGTTTTACAGTTAACCCATCCTTTAAATTTTTTACCTGTACGTTTATCAGTACGCGTTTTAAACCAATCACGTAGATTTTCACTCAACAATAATGCTTCTTTACAGGTCATTTATTTAATATTTCCACCACGGTTTACACATTTCTGAACATAACCGGATGCATAAGCTGATGGCCATACGTCATACTTACGCTTTGCTTTAGCTTGACATTTAGCGCGCGTCTTTGATACTTTTTTCTTCTTTTCAGCATCTTCCTCAGGAATCTCTTCACTTTCAGACTTCTTCTTACCACCCTTCATATTAGCACACCAGTGATACATCTTACCTTTCTCACCACCATACTTCTTGGCTCTCTTACGAAGCTCTGTTACGGTACCTTTACAACTAGCACCTGCACGTTTAACACGTCCTGGACTGCTTTCCGCATCCTCCTCATCTGAATGCTTGGTCTTATTAAGCTTATTACCAGCTTTCTTAGCCGCCTTATATGCTTTACTACCTTTACGAGCACTCTTACCACCACGCTTCTTCTTAGCGTTAATGTTAGCCCATAAACTTTCAGCGAAAAATTCCTTAAATGTTTTCATATTACCACTTTTTACAGCTCCAGTAACCAGCAGAAAACTTATCCTTTTTCTGATCGCACTTATGACGTGCGCGGAATGACTTGCGGCGCTTAGGATTACTCTTCTTAATCTTCATGTTTGGATCACCAAAACGAACAACCTTCTCTTTACCATCTTTACAAGCCTTAACAACAAACTTCTTAGAGCCACCAGATGTTCTACGAGGTGAGTTACACTTCATACGATCCTTGTCTACTCTCTCAGCATCTTCCTCGTTAGTTGTTATATACCTATCATATAGTTGATTAAAAGTCTCTTCGGATTCTTCACTCTTAAGAGCTTCAAGCCTTTCATCTAGAGCATTAAGCTCAATTCTCAATTTGTCGATATCAACTTCCTGACCTTGCTCTGCAGCAGATACTAGAGAAGCAAACTCCATAAAATCATCTGCTAGTGATTGACCTTCAGCATCTTCTTCATCACGGAGACGTTTAATCATTCTAACATCATCTTTATCAATGTCACCTTTTTCGTAAGCAGCATCTACTTTATCTTCAGCATCTTCACCCTTCTTCATTCTTTCAAGTTCACGGTCATTATAATGATCATCTAACACATCACCTTCTGATGGGTTATTCGAAGCAAGCCAGTTCTTATAAGAAATGCTCATAGCTTTATGGTTTTGTTCAGGATAGTTCATATCCTTAAGGACTTCTTCTACTGACTTACCACCCTCCACCTCTGCATGTATTGCACCATATAACTTATCAGCTTCTTGCTCGCCGGATATCTTATCAAGACCGCGCATAGCACTACCCATAGTCTCAGCATCTTCAACACCACGGCCTCCATGAGTAGCTTTTGATCTACCCTGCTTATTAGGACGTGTGCGTCTGTACCTACCTCCAGAACCATCGGAGGCAGAATCTACACCACTTGGCTTCCAATTGTTTTGTGAATCGTAGGAATCTCCTTTAGGAGCTTTAGATGTACTTTCTACTATCTCTTTATAGAGCTCATCAAACTTCATGCATATATTTATGCTTTTAGAGCTAATTCTAAAGCAACTAAACATGCAAAGCAGTTAATTTCTTTATCTACCACAAACGCCGTCTTATACAAATGATCAGCAATGATAGTAATCATTTGCTTTTTCTTAAACTCATCTATCGGCTGACTATAAATATGGTCTAGTAAATTAGCTAGCAATGTATCATAGTCTCCTTGAAAGCGATCTTCCTTCTCAATAAGATGCTTCCTTACCTTTAACGAGTCTTTTTTGATACCTTCGAAGACGCTGTTAAGTAGCTCACTGTCACTCCCATTGCTATCAATGCAAAGCTCGCCATCAATAACTGACTTTTGGATTTCGTTGATAGTTTTTCGGAGGTCAGGGAATGTTCTTTTAACCAACTGACCAAATTTAATTTTCTGTTCATCACTTACTGTTACGCTTTCTTGTTTTAATATATTGAAGCAGCGCTTTGCTGCTTGTTTAATCTCAGGTTTTAAATCGATAGATTGACATCTGGATTGTAGGGCTGGAATAATCTTATGCTTATAGTTAGCAGTAAGAATAAACCGACAGTACTTAGCATACGTTTCCATAGTATTGCGTAGCGCAGCCTGTGCCTGAGAGGTTAGCCCGTCAGCTTCATCTAATACTACTACTTTTACGCCCCCATCAAATGACTTAGTCTGAGCGAAGTTAGTAATATTATGCCGGATAGTATCAATACCAGATTCATCTGAAGCATTAATATAAAGATAATTACATCCTAGAATGTCATTAACAATTATCCTGGCAAGAGTAGTTTTACCAGTACCAGGACTACCTACAAATAATAAGTTAGGAATCTCACCCTTAAATTGTGATACTATTCTTAAAGACTTATCATCGAGGATAAGATCATCTAACTTAGCCGGCCTATACTTCTCAACCCAAATCTTGTCAAACTCAATCATAATCTATTTACCTGAACTACCGAAACCTTTATCACCACGAACAGATTCTTCAACAGAACCCTCTGATACTTCAACAGGGTAGTTAGCATATACCACGAACTGAGCAATACGATCTCCAGCTTTTACTTCATAATTTTTATCAGTTAGATTATAGAGCTTAACGCCAGCATCACCACGATAGCCTTCATCGATGATACCTGGATGTGGTATAATACCATGCTTAAATCCAAGACCAGAGCGTCCTTCTACTTTAACCCAGAATCCCTCCTCAATATAAGCAAACTTAAGACCAACACCAACAACCGCAGAACCACGTGCAGGGATAGTTACACTTTCAACCGAAGTAACATCCATACCTGTATCATTGCTATGATTTTTCCCCGGCAACACCGCATCAACATGAGTCTTTTCAAACTTTAACTTCATACACATATGATATACTACTAATAAAAAAATTCAACTACGTTGTGGATTTTATTAAATATAGATTAAATATATGGGTGGAAGGTTATAATTCATCTTTTGATCCTAATAATGACGTTGACAATGCAGTTGACGATATCATTACCCAATTGAGTACGCAAAATAATTCAGAGACAAAAGCAAAACAATCTGCTGAAGTACCTGGAACAGATGAACTAGAAGAGTATCTTGTTAAAACTACAGCGAGACTTATCGACACTACATTAGATGCTGTGGATAATGTTAAGGACTATATATCATCTGCACCTGAGAACAGAGATGTAGCCTCTTTAGCCGAATTAATGCGTTCTGCTAACGGCGCTATTGAGACAATGCAGAAGATACATGCTAATAAAGAGAACATTCAAGTACGTAAAGACGTTAAGCAGATGGATATTGATTCGAAAAAAGAACTTAACCTCCTTGACAATACCGCAAAGCTTGTAATGTCAAGAGAAGAGGTTCTCAAAGCTCTTACTAATGGTGAAGAGAAAGAAGAAGTAATTGATATTTAAACACTTCTTAACCACCGTGGTGTATTAGCACTTCTACCATTAACACCCCATTTTGTAGCTTGTGCACCACTCCTACCATTACTAATAGCGATATCAATGTGTAAGTTTCCTGCCATATAACCTGGACCAGCTCCAATACTCTCAATACCAACACTCTTAAGTATTTTAGAAAATTGATAGAGCTTATCAAAATGGTTTGGATTTTCTGCACTTAATCTAGTACTTCCATCATACACCCTTATATCAGCAGCCCAACCATCATCATGCCTCTTTGAACCTGTTCGGTTTACACCGTTACGGCCACCATCGCGTGCTGCGACTTGACCACCTGAATAGACAACTATCTTATAGCCAGATTTTGCACTAGCTGCATTAATCATATTAGCTAATTTTGGTTGAATAGGTTTATTACGAGTTCCATTCAAAGCATAACTAACATTAGGGTTAGTTTCAACTAGCTCTTCAGGCATATCACCCATTTGCGCTTTAATATTGTCAATACTACCTTGACAAAGCTTGACCTCAATAGTACCAAGATTATCATGCGCAATCTTTTTAATACGAGTCCATCCAGTATCACTAATAGGCACACCTTTGCTAGCTCCACCAAGTTCACCTAAGTCATTTGCTCTCATAAAATGTTGATATGCACCAACTGTCATATCAACGTTAGATTCTTTTTGACCATTCCAGTCAATAACTTTATAGTAATACCACTTACCATTAGGTACTCTCATTGCAGCAAAAAATTCATTACTAAGTTGTAAGGGAGTTTTGTAGTTCTTACTTAAAGGTGTAACGGTTGGATCATTTGTAAACCGTCTAAATAGAGTCTGACTTATAGCAACACCATCATTAACAATACCAGATTTAGGTGTATTGTAAAGATTTTCCATACCCGTGTCAGTAAGATCATGCTTCCAACCCACCGCAATAGCACCAGTCACATTATTAAGACCAATAGACCTTTTATCACTATCTGATAACTGCCCTTTAATAGCTTTTCCTAACTCGGTTAAACCACCAGAACTCATATATGATGCACCAAGCCTGTATGTATTTTCACCTAGATTACTAATACCTTTCAAAGTCATTTTATCACCAGCTAAAGCAGAATAATCTTCATACCAAATTCGTTTCTCCCCATAGTCTACAAGACCAGCAAAAACAGAGTAATGAGATGTTACACCCCGTTTCTTTGATTGTAAAGTAAATGTCTTTGAAATTGCTACTTTACCGTCAGAGTATCCCTTACCATTAACAGGGGTATTATCATATGGTGGTAAACTGGAAAAGTTGCCAGTCTGCCCTCTCATATTCTTATTATTGTCAGTTACCCTTTGAACTTTATTAGCTCCATCTGCTTCAATAGTTTCACCATTAACATACACTGGATGTGTCCCAGATGGAAACGATGTGTTATCAATGTATGGATTGTATCGATACTTATTCTGATATTTGTCAAAGCACCCTCCTAGATTTTCTTTAACCTTATTAAGGATTGCAGACCCAGTAGTGTTAAAATCAAAATAAGATTTAATATCAGGAGTATATCTATAGACTTTATCTGTGTTTCTAAGGGATTGTCCTCCTTGTGCTAACTTAGAAAGTTCTGATAGGTTCTTTTTACCTGCTAGCACAGCTTGAGTATTAGTCCAAGCCTTGTTGGCCAGTTGAGTAACCTCGACAAACCCATCTTGAAATAGTGCAGGAATTTTATTAAAAACCGCCTGATCAAGTTCACCGATCATATTAGTAAAAGTATCTTTTAGATCTCCTACTCCGAAAGTATTAGCAGCAGATTTAGTAGAAGCAGCTTGAGCCATTCTACCAATACTATCACTAGTATCTAAAAACAAATTACATGGTGAATTAAGACAATCCTTTAGCTGATCATTAAGAGATTCCTGATACCCGTCTGAGTAAAGTTCAGGATTATCAAATCGACTTTTAATATCGCGTACTATTGAGTCAAAGATTGGATTATTAACAATTTTAGATGTATAAAAATCTAAAGTAGACCAGTCTAACTGCCCGCTGTTAAGAACTAAATTCTGTACGAAGTTTTCAGCTACGGCAAGATTACCATTAATTGCGTTGTTATATCCAACAGCTAAGTCAATATCTAATTGAAAATCAGGATCGTCAACTATATCACAAAACGGAGTATTGTACTTTAAGTAATCTCTACTTATTGCAATACCCTGAAGTTTTTCATGAAGATTGTTGCTATAAATAACCATATTAATCTTTTATTGTAATTCTATTTAGCACACTAGTTATATACTTAGACTTAATAAATTTATATGTATTATTAGCCTGTGCTTTAAATATATAGTCAGGTTTATTTAAAAGGTAAACTGTCCACCATAAATTAATCGTACCATATAATTGAAAGGATAACATAGTCCAAGGCTTATCAGACATTAAAGTAATTTCATCAGTAAACTCATCACTTATATCGTCTGGGAAAATTACCTTGTTTAAAAGGTTATAAAAATAAACATTATTATCTTCAATTAAGTTAACATTAAATATATTTTCATACAAATTACGACTTAAAGTGGCTAAATCTGTAATCTCATTTTGGGCTTTTCCATTTATTATTGTACTCATGTTTTTAATTGGTCGCCGGAGCTGTTCCTCGGGTTACTGTGTCGTTAATAATAGATGTAGTAAACGCGTCACTCATCATTGTATTACCGTAATCACCAATTAGTGATGTAAATTCTATTGTTACCTCATACGCCTCCGGTACAGGTACTTGAACTGGTTTAGATATTACTGTTTTATCAGAAAGTATAGGTGTAGAAACAGATGCACGTCTCACAGTACCTAAAAAGTTAATCGATAAGTTTGAAATATAGGCATACGGCATGGAAAACTGACCTGGCACTGAAATTGTGTATAGTTTCGGTGGTGGGCTTTTAGCAAAAGAAGTTTTATAAGATTTATTCTGAAAAGCCAATAACCAAAGTAATTCATAATTTTGCTGTACTTGATTAACATCAGCCCTACGAATAGTATTTAAGAGCGGGAACTTAATTGTTCTCTTCATACCATCGGTAGCATGCTGAAAATATTTAGGCTTTTCAATATAAACACCCGGCTGAGTAATGTTCATTATTTCGGAAAATTGTTCTCCCTTACTCATAGCCCCAGTAATGTAACCACCTAGTACTCCTCCTGTTTCCTCTCGTTTCTCGCCCCATTCACTCGTTATTGTTTGCTGAGGATCATAAAAAGGTAATCTATATTGAAATCCGGTTTTGGTAGTTAGATAAATACCCTCTAACGATTTAAGATTATGAGCTGCTAGTAACTCAGTATCTTCTACCGCATACTCATCAAGCGCATCTTTAAATTTACCAACAGTGCCTTTTATATTACTCATCATACCCCCCTCACTACCTTGAGAATTAAGTTTACCAAGTAATGCTATAGGATCAACACCAAATACATCATTAACATTATCGCTAACAGCTTTAACCCCTTTAGCTGCTGCTTTTAAATAATATATCGCACCAGAAATCAAAGAGCTAATTTTTTGCTCTCGTTCTGTTAAAAATACACACGGTGTCTTATCTAAAACCGCTGCACTTGCTTTAGGTCCAGCATACCAACTAAAATCATTAACGACATCAATAATACCATTAGGTGCTAATTTTGGCTGAACATCCTCGTTAGGTAGTTTTAATGTTTTTATATCTCCTGCGCCAGGTACTAATATATCGACAGATTCGACTACTGTAGATTGGCCTGTATTAACTAAAATTGTACTCATTATGCGTAATATTCTATTGTTGCGAGATTAGGTTTAAGGTTTACCGTTGATGGTCCGCTTGATGTACTTGCTTGACCGGCTCTTCCTAAAGCCATGATACCATCTCTTATACTAGTAAGAATTTGAAGCTGAGCTATATTAACACTCTTAATATCGTTAAAGACTGCTGCATCTTGTATTCCATTAGAATCTTTACTCTTTAAAAACGAATCAAGAGGTCCTCCCGTCTTAAGAGCTAATACATCATCCCTACTATTAATTCTTACTGTCTGACCACCATGAGTAATTACACCATCCTCAACTTTCTTGACCTGAGATGCAACCTCCTCTGGGGAAGATGCTGGTGTTATGCCAAATGCATCCATTACTACACCTCCAAGCTTCGTCATAGGGAAAACTTGAGTCAGCTGATCAGCTACAAATCTTCCAAGATAATCACCAATCATATACGCTGGGATAGAAACAAGTATACCACCAGGAACTCCATTTACTAATGCAGCTGCCATGGCACCGCCGGCGACTCCACCAACACCCTTTACAACTCGATTACCTATTTTTGTCTTTAATTCTTCAATACCGAGTTCTGGGTTATCAGCATATTGGTTTACATCGTAAGCAGTAAACGCAGCTTCAAGAGCTGAACCAACAATAGGAATTTTTGTTAATAACTTTCTAGACCCAGTTTTTAATGCCGGTTTCAAGACTTTACCTAAGGCCGTTTTTGCTTGTCCTACACCTTTTAAAATTTTACCACCTACATATTGTACTGCTCCTTTGGTATACTTTACACCAGACTTAACCATATTTACTCCTGATTGAAGACCTTGCTTAATAACTCCGGGAGCTGCTTTAACTGCTTTAACAGTAGTCTTTATAGCGGACTTCGTTTTATCAATTCCTGACTTGACAAGGTTCGAACCTTTATCATATAGAGTTCCCCAAAATCCCCTACTTGACCCACCCCCTCCTCCACCACCACGCGCTGCATTGACGGCGGCGGAAGCACTACTGGCTACAGCTTTTGCACCTCCCTTAACCATATTAAGAGCTTTAGACAAAAACCCCTTCATTGAATTAAAAGCACCTTTAACTGCACCTTTTAAAGCATTAGCCCATTTCGAATTCCATAGCGCGCTAAACATGCCTTTAATCGCGCCCCCTACTTTACTTGCCGCATTCTTAAGAAATCCTAGCAATCTTCTACCAACTTTTTTAAGACCTCTCCAAATAGCCTTGGCTGCCTTTTTAGCACCGTTAAATAAAAATCGCCCAAACTTTGCCAATAACCTACCAATACCCTTAAAAAGCTTAACAAAAGCACCTTTAAGAAACTTGAGAAACTTACCCATGTATTCGAAAAACTTTTTCTTAATTAAACCCCATAGTAATGGACCTAACGTAGCAAGCAAAGCACCTAACGCGCCTAGCTTCTCAAGTAGCCCTCCTTCAGCTTCCTTAGCGCCGGCAGCTCCTTCAGTAGTTGCAGACATACCTTTAACTTTGTCTTTAGCAGACGTATCTCCAGTTCTTGCAGCTTCTGGATCAGGGTTAATGACATTACGGAGGATTTCGAATATCTTAGTGTACCTCGTCGTCTCATTTGATGTGAGTGTGGCACTTACAGGTTTCTCTTTTTCTCGTGACTTTTTATTACCAGCCTTTGAATCAATAATTACGCCCTTTTTACCTTTAGTTTTTGTACCAGAGGCCTCGTCTTCAATTGACTTCTGAGCAGTAATAATTCTCAAGCCATCAACTATTTGTGATATATCATCAGCCACAAATATATTTAATCTTAGAGCATTAGTCTGCTGCTAAGAATCCAGCATCAATATTCACTACTGCATCATCATCAAAAGTAAGACATCTATCTTCAACTTTTTTAACGCTTGATATATAATCGATTATAGAATTATTTAACGATAAAGGAAGTTCATTAACCACTTTAACTCTTTCATAGACACTAAGATCATTAAAGCTTAAAGATGTTTCACCTAGCTTAATTGCATCAACAAACTTAATAATTTCATAAGTTAATACAAGCTCAATACTTTGCTTTTCTTGCTGTTCTTGTGTAAGCTTGCCTAACTCCGTAATAATCTTTTTATTAATTTTTATATCAGTATCAATAGTTGGTACCTTACATGTGGCTTCAATACCACTATCCTCAATAGTTGCTGTAAGATTAACATCTTTAATGTTATATGTTGGAAGTTCGCTTAAATCATAATCTTTTTCATCGATTAAAAACGTGTTACCGGATGTCGCTTTACGCAATTCAAGCAAAATTGGTATTCTATCACATACTAAAAACTCTACATCATCTTGGCAGTTATCTTTAACAATATCGCTAAATACGTTTAAACTTTCTACTGATCCTTGCACACCATCAAAAGCAGACTTGAGGAGTTTCTTTTGTTGTGTCACATTAAATTTTTTAAATGTAGCCTTTTTCGAAGTTGATGGTACTTTAATCGATACTGTACTTGCATCGTTAACTTGCTTAAGATCATTTAAGAAGGATTTGACATCGGCGTTCATAACTTTATTTATGATATGTTTTCAAATTGCAACTATTGTTGCTGTTGTTGTTGATTTTTCTGAAGCTCTTTATTTTCTTCCTCGATTCTTAGATTATGTTGATTCAATATAATTTTTGTTTCAATAGGTGATAAATCGAAAAATATATTTGAGCCAGGGGTAATAGTATTTTGAAAATAGTATAACAGTTTGTAAAATTGATTTAAATCTGTTGTAAAAATATTTGCAACTAATTCAATAAGACCGTTACTAATAATATTAATACCAAATCTTTCAACTCCTACCGCTTTATTCTCAGCAATAACAGTTACATCGAGCAAATCATTTGATATAGATTCAATATAAGCTTTAATTTTATTGAAAACTTCTACAGGGAGATTGTCAAGGATTTGTGATTGCTCTGCAGCAGGTAATTCATAAAAGGTTAAAGATTTATTACCTATCTTCACCTTCTGTATTGTTGAAATAAATAGTTCATCTATTGTATTATAGTATGAAATAGTAGGTAGATCGAGCGTAACTTCAATATTCTTTTCGCTAAATGTAAGTTCAAAGTCTCTATAGTTTTCTTCTAGCTTATTAAGAAGTGCCACTAAGCTGATATCTATTTGTTTACCATCTTTATCCATAGTAATAATACTATCGACAAAAGTCATTCTATAATATAGAAGTAAATATAGCCTATCGAAAATATTTAAATCATCATCAATGACAGTGTTTTCGAAAAATTTATTAAGTCCATAGTAATCACCGTTGTTAATATATTTAACTATAGTGAGATAGTCCTTATTACTAAGTTCTTGGATTCTTTTTATTTTACTACTAGGTAACTTTACTTCAATATCAAACTTCATGTGTACAAGCCTGGAGTACTTAGCTTGTAATCGGAAAATATCCAACCCACAGTCTTAGTTATATCAGATAAACTAATAGCGTTATAACTCATTTGATCACCACCTTGAGTATTATATGGCGCGCAATTATAGAATGTAGTAGCTTTACGTAATTTATAATCAATTACATTCGTCTCATTTCTTATAGCAGCATTTTGTGACGATCCTAGCTTATCCTCATAATGGTTATCTGCTCGAGTATATTGTGTTACCACAATATTACATTTAATATCAGTATCAGCATCACCATCTTCAATTAAACCTTTATAAGCAGTTGCAACAATCCACGGCTTGATAAAATAATCAACAACATCAATATTAGTTTCTAAAAAGCTAATACTAATTTGATTTCCACTACCATAAGTACCTCTATTATCAGCGTAATATCCGTCTATCAACCCACCAGTTCCAGAACCAACCCCTGTAGTGTTTATAGAAACATTCTCAGTAGGCATTGCAATAGTCTGCGCCAATAAGTAACCTTCTCTATCTTCTGAAAATTTATCAATTAAATCTGGAACAACTTGATAAGCTCTTGGTTGGTACTCCTCAAGCACCTTGCGAATACGATTACCAACTTCAGTCATAGATGGACCAGTCCTACTCTGAAATTGCACTCCCCAAAGATTTTTGAGAGGTATATCTCCAGACCAATCTTGATGGACACGGAGGCGCTGTTTAATAGGTTGTCCCATCTATATTACTGCTCTTTTGTATAGTAGTGGTACGCTATAGTTGCATTAACTTCAACTGTAGCACCAGTACCGTCGGAGATATTATAGCCTATATTATCAATATTACGTAAAGAAGCTCCTACTAGCTTGTATTGTGCAATAGGCTCAAGCTCTTTATCTAACTGTGCGAGCTGGATAAAGAAATCGTCATCAGGAGTACCATATTCACCAGTAGAGTTTAAATCATCAAATAAAGAGCGTGAAGCTCCTTCAAAGTAATTGCGAAGTTCACTATCCGCATCAAGATAAAAATTAAGAGCATATCCATCTGAACCTGGGTATGTCACTGTTCCAGGTACATTTAATGCAAGGCCCATATAAGGTACTGCTACATTTGTAATACTACGTCCAGGTAGAGCTGCTGTCTTGACGTATACAAGATCATTTTCTGTTAAAGCTGGTACTCCTTGAAGTTGCATTTGTGTAACACGGAAGAGAAAATCTCGAGAAAAGTCACGATCTGCTGCAGTGCGGTAGAAATTTTGAATTGTCTGATTAACTGGCATATCAATATTTAGTCTTCCAACACGAAAATTAACAAAAAGAACTACAATTGATTGTATAATATTTTATACAGGTGGACTATTATAGATCTACTGCATAAATATATGTATCATGCGATTAATTTCGTCAGTAAAAGGATTTCTTAATTCAGCAAATGCTCGGGCAGATCAATTGACAGCCATAGCTAAAGGTGCATTATGTTTACCGTCTATTTTATCTAATTTACCAGATTTAGGTAAATCGGTAATGGGTAATATTTTAGCATCAGCCAATAGTATTCTTTCAGATGCAACAGCTGCTATTAGTGGTATTGTTACTGATACAATAGATAATGCAATAGCTAAGATTACAGGCTCGATTGCTGGTGTGCTTAATACTATTACTGGCTTAGTAGCAGAAGTTGCAGGAGCTATCGAGAGCATAAAAAGTTTTGCAGAAGGGCTTAGTAGTAAAGTAAGCGATATTAAAGATTTTACAGCTAGTAAAGAAAACTGCAATTTTGCTGCAGCGAGTTTATTAAATTGTATTGCTAGTCAAGCTCTGGCTAATGTATCTGCTAAAGCTGCAGTTGATGTGAGTAAAGGTCTTGTACCTATAGATGAGTTTGCAAATAGTATATCGGAAAGTATTTTATCACCAGCTGGTGCTATTAACAATACTATTAATAAAACAGCCAACGAGATTGATAGAGCAACTCGCATGGTATCAAAAGCAGATTTATTTTAAAATGTTTGATAGCTTATACATCGGTAAAGTAATTCACGATAGTGATCTTCTATGTAAAGACGACACTGTTCCACAGAATCGTGTAAAGGTTTTTATTCATGGATTAACTCCTTCTATTGAAGAAGATTTCGACCAGCCTCGTGGTAAAACTAATGAAAATACTATGTCTACCCAAGCATTAAATGCTACAGGCCGGGAGTTTTATGCTCATGTGATGATGCCTATTATGGGTAGCGGTACTGGTGCAAAATATAATGCTAATACTGATATTCTAAGTGTAAGTGATACTGGTAACATTACTGATTTAAATGCATGCCCACCTGCTGACGCCTACTCTCATACCCATGATGGTTACTTAGGTGGTAATTCTATAGGTACAGCGGGAGTAAATGTAACAGCTAACGCTTATAGCCCAGATAATAGATCAAACGCATATAAGGGTATGATGGCACTACCAAGTGTAGGTGCTACCGTTGTTGTTTCATTTATTAATAACGAGAGAAGTATGCCAATTATTTTAGGTGTATTGCCAAGTGTAGCTGATGTTGAATCAGTACATGGAGTAGGATTTAACGAAGAAGTCTATCCTAACTATTCAATGGCTTATAGTAATTTAAATAGTGAGTCAATGAATACTGATCCGACGACTCCTGGTAATGGGTCCGATCCTACAGCACCAGGTGGTGGATCAACAATTAAGGAGTCAGCATCTGCAGAGGATACACGACCATATCTTCAACCAGGTGGTGCACCACCACTTGATACGTCTGAAGCTATAGGAACTACTACTACAGCACCTGATGGTACAGTAACTACTACCAATCCTGATGGTACGATAACTATTACTAAACCTGATAAAACAGTAACTACTACTACAAATGATGGTACGGTAACTACACGTAAAACTCTACCCGATGGTACGGTAACAACATCGAAAACAACCGGATCAACAACAAGAACAACAACATTTACAGGTGGTGAGGAAATTATAACCAAGCCACATGAACCACCACCACCTCAATATGTAAAGCGTGGTAATGCGACTGTACGCGTATCAGGAGATTTATCGCGAGCAGAAGCTGAGGCTGCAGCAGATAAAAAATTACGTGAATCAGCAGCAAACGCAAAACGTGCTGAAAAAGCGTGGAGCAAAAACAATAGAATCTCCGATGAGAAAAAGAAAAGCAATATTATTAGGTCTAGGGAACGATATAATAAAATGAGAGGTATAACATATAACGAATAACTAAGATGTTAGATAAAGAAATAAAAAGCCCTACAGAGTTTATTAATGAGCGGGGCCAGACTGTCCTTAACAACAAATCTGGTAGTATTGTGTTTGATGAGAATACTACTCAAGAAAGATTGCAACTTACTCACGCTTCCGGAGCTAACTTAAATTTTAATAATAAGACGGTTAGTACATTTGCTCCTAACAACATGCAAGATTTGACTAAAGGTAATAAGTTTAGCACTACAATCGGTGATAGCTTCAGTCAAACGCAAAGCAATAAAGAAGAGCGTACATACGGAGATCATACTATCATAGCAGGCTCTCCTAAATTTTTTACAGAAGGGTTAAGTGATTCGTGGTTGACTGAAGCACGAGACATAGCTGCAGCTAAAGCAGGACCAGAAAAATTATATGGTGGTGTTGGTAACAATACTGATACAGAGTATCCTATAGATGGTAAAACAGATGCTAATAGTGGCGCTGTAGAAGGAGGTACTTTTGCAACAAATAAAGCTCAAGATAACGTACAGCAGTTAATGGAAGAAAAAGCTGCACCTCTATCAAATATTGAGAAAGAGATGGGTGTAGGTGGTAATATTAAAATGCTCTCTACTAAGCATTTAGTTCTTCAAGCTGGTTCAAAACCTACATCATTCGATTCTGGACTTATTATTAAGAATGGTAGATCTGTTACACAAAAGTATGAATATAAAAATGGTGAGTTGGTAGAGTGTAAAACTAGTGTATCGGTATATGAAAGTAAAGATACGTCAAGTGCAGTACCGTTTGGAGATGTTCAAATTGCAGCTGGTACAAAATTAAGAGCATCAGTTGGATCAGGTGGAATAGGTTTTACATCTAGTGGAGATAATAGTTTCACTGGTACTGGTAGAACTACTATTGGTGGAGCTGAAGTTGCTATTACTGGATCAACAATTGGGGATGCTGGTCGAGTTACTATAGTTAGCGATACAGATATCTATATGGAAGCAGGAGTTATAACAGCTCGTAATGCTCCTAACATTAATGATATAGCTGACAATACCCATACCTTTATAACACCACAAGCAGTCTTTACAGGTAACTTACACGTAGCTGGTGACCTTATAGTTCAAGGTGAGATTATAGCCAATGGTGATATTACAGCTGGAGGCCCTGGTGGAGTATCTCTACTCAAGCATACTCATACTACGATAAAGGAGGGTAAGAAAACCACCCGGCCAAATTAACAAAAAAAAGAGGAGGTCTTTCGACCCCCTCTTAAAGTTATTTGAAGTATTATTAACTTCCAATAAGCTCTTCGAAGCTTGCGTCTGTACGAGTAGCGTAGAAGTTAACTAAGATAAACTCTGCAGTACGTACTGGCTTGAGATAAATGTCAACAATAAGCTCATTCTGATCAATTACTTCTGCTGTATTGTTACGATCATCGCAAACAATCATAAAGTCGTAAAGACCATCAGCAGCTTTAACTCGCTCAAAGAACGGTGTCAATGTATTAACAACTCGTGTCCTCGTAAACAATGTATTGTTCTCAAAGAGGAAGAACTGCATCGTCTTCTTAGTAATCTTCTCAAGATATAAGAATGTACGGCGAACGTTAATACGATCAAATGCACTTGGCTTCCTCAGCAATGTCTTCTGTCCAAAGAATACATTACCTTGATCAGCGAAGTTAGCAATTGGGTTGAGGTTAGCTGTGTAAAGGTCATCACGTTGACGTTGGTTAGGTGTAACAGCGATGTCAGAAGCATCAGTAATAACACCTCTGTTGAATCCAGCAGGTGCACCCCATGGTCCAACAGCAGCATCAGTAGAAGCCATCTTAGCAGCGGCAAATCCAGATGATGGAACCCAAGCATTTAATCCTGTGTAGTTATCAGGAACACTCATCCAGTTAGCATATACAGTAGCATAAGACGTATTGGCTAATTCAAACTGATGTCTAATTGCCCAGTAGATGTCTGTATAGAAGTTCTTAGTAGGATCCTTCTGAACTTTGCTATTTGTACCTGTTACAACTAACTGACGAATTGGATCAGCAATAAATAAGATATCACCACGTCCACCATCTTTGGCAGGTCCTGCAAATGTAGCAAACTTATTGAAGACATTCATATAAGCAGTACGAGCTTGACCACCACTAGAATCAAGATCAGCCGAAGTTCTCAAAGCCTCAATTTGAGTTGTTGTTTTCGTATCGTCGAACCCGGTTGTGGCTGATGAGCTATCCATATACGTATTAATAGTACCGAGACCAGCTTCAGCAATCATACTAATATCAAACTTACGATCGTTACGAATACGATCAAGAGCACGATCAAGTTTACCTGGAATATTACCGATTACTTTCGTTGTAAGATCAACATCACCATAAGAACCTAATGGAACGAGACTGTCTGCTTTGTTAAACCCAAGGGGGAGAGAAGACGTCGCTAAGGAAAGTGTACTCAATCCAGATGCACTTGCTGGGATCGATGATGAATCTACAGCAGCTTTAAGTGCGGTTGTAAACATACGAACCTTAAACTTAGGTGTACCATCATCTTTAAGCTGTACTCCAGTTGTAGCATCTGATACGAACGGATTAACGATAACATCAATGTTACGTGATTTTTCTTCAACAGAATCTAAACTAAAGTTAACCGGTGCACCACCATTGTCTGAATTACGCTGACGGTATTTACCAATAGAGGCATTATAACCTTCCTCAAGAAGGTAATCGAGTTTATTTGATTCTTTCGAAAAAACTGACTGGCGTAATTTAAATACACCTACATTTAATGCATCGTCAAATTCACGTCCACCGATATCATAACCTTCAATACGATCTTCCATTACCTGTGAAACCGATCCGTTAGCAGGATTATTACCAAATTCTGGCGTAGCAGTAAGAGAGAACTCAAACCGTGATGCTGGTACTTCTGTAAAAGATGATGTACCAGTGGCGGGCGCGCCAGTAGTAACTGAAAATACACTCTGTATAGCCTCAAAATTCGTCGCTGGGTTTAAAAGAGTATTGTCAGTTAAACCAACATAATATCCATTAAATTGATTATCAACAACTGATTGAGCTTTATTAACAACAATTACTGCCGCACCACTTAAAGCACCGACAGAATCTAGTGCGAGGCTACTAACAGTTCGACTACCAAAATCAAACAATTGACCATTCTTGAGCTGTAAGTATTGCTCATTAGTAATATCAAACTGAGTTGGCCGGCCTAAGAGATAAGTTCCTGCACCGGAAAGTTCATATGAAGTTTGAGTGAAGCTGCCCCCTTCATCATAAACCGCAGCTGGGTAAGCAAGAACACTTACTTTTGAACCAAACCCTTGACCGCTTGCCGCACCATATGGTAAGCGGTTAACTAGCAAAGAGCCGGTAGAGTTTAAAGCAGCGCGTGCAGAGTGATAAAAATATCTTTCTGCCGGAGTCTTTGGAGTACCGTAGATTTGTTCGAACTCGGAGATATTTCCAAGTCCAATAACTTCATCAGTAGGTCCTTCGGAAGCGAATCCAGCAATATACGTAGTAGTGCCTGTTTGAGCTGTGCGGAGTGATAAATCACTCTCACGAATCTCGACACCTGGAGATTGAATTGTCCTATTAGCCATAACATTATTTATGCTTTTTTGGACAAAAATCTGTAAATTTTTTACCTTAGTGGTTAATAAGTTTTGTATGTATTTGAGAGTAGACAAACGTCATAGAAGATGTAATTTCCTCTGCTGTTCTATAACTATAATTAATACTACCTATTGTAACGGGAAAAGCTTTTGTATATGTAAATTGAATACGTTCGTTATTAAACTCATCAAGACCATACAAAGTCATATCTGTTTGATAATTCTTAAAGTCCTCATCTGAAACTAAATCAGATGCATCATATAAGCCTTCTTTCTCATCATGCATTAAGTCAAGCCACTTATATAATACCCAATAATTGTTAAATCCATTATCAATCGTAAAGTCAACCGTTACTGGTGGGTATGGCTCCCTAGCGTGTGTTGAGTTATATAGATTAGATCCACCATATCTAATTTGTAATGCAGGTACATCTAGTTCTGGTACAACAGCACCATAGACAGAAAACTGAAATGCATCTTCATTAACGTTGTAGGTCTGCCTATCAGTTTTTGAATCTATTTTACGTAAAGCTGGGGGTAATGAAAAGACAAGCTTAAACTTATCTGTTCTGCTTTTATTAAGAAAGGATTGGTCGTTTTGATTTACAGCCATACTGTTATTTAATCTATAGTTGTGTGAACCCTTGATCTATTAGATCATAATAATCATCACCCATATCGTTATCATCACTATTTGCCATGCCCCAATAAACAGGATTAAGATCTGGACTACCACCAGTTACTTCATTATCTGTATATATTGATGTTGGATCCTCAAATAACGATATACCAAAGTCTAAAGGCTCAATAGTCTTTGGGCGACCAGTATCATCTTTCTCTATAATCTCAAAATATTGCTCACATATTTCGTTATCTAGAACATAATAACCATACATCAAAGCCATTACTAAATCATCATGACAACCATGTCTAGCCTTCCAAGTGCCATTAGGATACCGAACAAAGTTGCGGAGCTCTTCTAATGTCTCAGCATCTCGCATCACTATTGATTTAAGATCATTCATCCAATAGCGCATATTAATAATACCTCTATGCTTTGTATTAGTATGAGCAATCATACCTTGCATGCGCTTTTTCCTGTGAGCAGCTCTATTACCATATGATACTAATTTAGGGTAACCCATATCATGCGCCAAGCGATCAACAACTTGAGCACCACAATTGTTACGTTCTACTAACGCAAGTGGGGATCCGTAGTTGCGTAGTATCTTAAAGACTTTGTTACTAAACTCCATTGGAGATATTTTATTGTTACGATAGACTGCTACTTGCCTTACTTCAGCTGGATCAGTAACGTCAAGCATTTGAATAATAGAACTATCCTTTCCTACACCCTCTGCTGTATCAACACCAGCAGCATATATTCTACCCTCTTGAGCTTCCTCCCATACTTTATAGCATCCATCATCTAATGTAACTGCTGGGTCACATATTTGACGCTCCATCATTTCGTATAAAGCGTCATCGATTGAAGCTTCACCAGAGTTAATCCATTCGCAACAGAACTCTTGACGCCACGCTTCGGCTGAACCAATCGTTAACTTTGTACTGTCAGCCCATTTCTCATCACGACCTGGCACTTCATTCCACAATATTTTTCCATATGCCCACCCATTCTCTCCTGTCTCAGCACCATTATATAATCTATAGAAAAGATTCTGAGTACCATTAGCAGTTGAACATACAAATGCTTTAGATTTCTTAGATGAAGAGATAATTGGAAAGACAGATTTCCAAAACTCATCAACCAGATGAGGTTCAATGAAGGCCATCTCATCAATTACTAAACAATTTACAGACTGACCTCGAGCAGCTGTACCTGTAGTAGTCGTAATACCAATACGAGAACCATTTTCTAGAGTCATAGACGTCTTCGCATATTCTTTAACTGGTGACTTAAGCCAATTGGGCAGCTCTTCATAGGCCATTCTAACTCGTGAAAAGATTTCAATAGCAGTGGCTTCTTTGTTCGCGACGAGCAGAATGCGCTGATCTTTTAGGAAGATAGCTTGCCATAAAAGATAAATTGTCATCAAAGTAGACTTACCAATCTGACGTGATGCTAATAAAATATAGAAGCGATTATCTCTCATCGCCCTTAGAGCCTTCTTTTGAGCCGGATATAGTTTAATTTTTTCTTTACCTGAATCCAAATTAACAATATGGAAAAAATTCTCAGCAAAATATAAGATATTGTTTTGAGCTTTCTTAAGAGCTTTAACTTTATCTGGTGTATATTCTCCTTGCCAATTCCTATTAGGTAAATTATCATTACCCATATAGTACATACCTGTATCTTTTTTAGCCATAGACTAGACATATTTAATCTCAAACTTTTATTTTACAACTATTACTTGTTTTAAGTAACGTTTGACATAAATATTAGCATGGCTAAAAAGAACGACCTTACGGATCTCGGCGAGGTTTATGGTAACCTTGGTAATGAGGCTGCTGTTGTTGCTGAGAATTTAGAAGCGCAAACAGTTGGCGATACAAACGCCAATACAGGTAATGCAGATATTCAACCAGGAGGCCCAACGAAAGAAGGTGGGTTTGAAGAATCAGAAGTTGATATTAAAAAGGTAGGAGACAAAAATCCATACAATGTAAAAGGACTTTCTTATGGAGATGATAACTGTCCCACTCTTGAGACGGAGCAACCGAAAGAGCAAGAGGCTGGAGAAAAGAAAGATGATCCAGAGAGTTCAACAGAAGAAGATGAAGAAGAAAGTTCAGCAGAAGTACTTGAAATTGCGCGGGAGGGACTAAATAAATATATGGCCAATAAATCTATTTTTGATGAACTCTATGCCAAAGTCATTAACGAAGACTTCGGAATGGAAGAAGTTGACGACCTTGATGCTCTCGGTATTGAAGATGCAACTCCTGATGAGGATCTTGCTGACGAAGGTGACGATGCAGAAGAGGAAGTAACAATTACACTTGATAAAGAACTTGCACAACACCTTTGTGATATTCTTAAAGCTGCATGCGGAGAAGAAGTTGACGACGATGCTGATGAAGCTGCTGATGATACGGAAGCTGATGATGCAGAGCCTGAAGACTATGAGATGGGTATGGAAGCGGAAGAAGATAACGAAGGTGAGCCTACTGCTTTCAATACTCATTACAATGATGGAAAGAGTAATAAAGTCGGTAACACTGGAGAAGGCTTCGGACAACCTAAAGTTCAGCCAATGAACAAAGTACATCACAAGCCAGCTGCTGGACCTTCTGACAAGGGAGGCGAGCCTAAGTCTCATTCCGGAAGTTATAATGATGGAAAAAATAACAAAGTTGGTAATCAGGGCGATGGTTTCGGCCAGCCTAAGGTAGAGCCAATGAACAAAGCTGTTAAGGCATAATTAACTCTAGCATATAATTTAAGAGACTCGTGCTTAAGCACGAGTCTTTTTTTGTATATTGATACAACTAGCATAAATATATACATGCAGACATTCAAGGAGTACTATCAGGGTAATCAAATGATGAATGCTAATGCTACATCTGCACGTAAGGGTGGTAAAAGTATTATGCGCTCTGGTCGTAAACATGAGAATCTAACAAGAAAAGAATATGGTCATAAATGTCCTCATGTTAGAAACCTTATAAACGGTGGTGCTGGTTCAATCAATCTATTAGGACAACCTCTTACGAATTCTTTACAGATGTATGGTATGGAGTTTGAGCCAGGTACAGTAAAGGGTATCGGTAACTCTGGTGTAGAGATCGAAATGTTTGAGAATGAAGAAGGTCACCCACAAGCTATTCTTCGCAAAAAAAATAAAATAAATGGCTTGTAATACTAACAGATTAAACTGCTCACCAGAAGAGGTGATGATGGCCGCTAGCTTACCTTGCGGTGAGTTAGTGAATGCAGATAATTTACAGGCCGAACAACTAGTATATGATTTAGCCTATCGTGATTTGATTAACAATCATGGTATTAATATTAACTATTATATTAAACCGTTTAGTTTATCTGCTGCTAATATGCTATATGGTGAGGAGCCCACAGCAGTATTCGAAGCTGCATCTGGTATGCAGATGTATGTAGAGCTTTCTCAAGACGCATTAGCGCTTACACAATTTGGCTTTGATCCTGGTGATGAATTCACTGGCTTTTTACACATTGAGACATTCCGTAGTGTGATGAGTGGTAGTGATTCGTACACTACTTTAGAGGACGTTGAGCCTAAATCAGGTGATCTGGTTGAAGTGACTGGTTTAGGTTGTGATAGACCAGGAGGTCGTTCTGCTAATATATATGAGATTACAGAGCGTAGGGATGAAGATATAGCCACTATCAATCCTATACTAGGCCATTATGTATATCGTATAAGGGCTAAGAGATTTGAGTACTCATTCGAGCCTAATGCACCTCAAGAAGCTAAAAACGAGCAAGTATATGATGATTCAAAGTTTGGCACTCTCAGTACTAATATTAGTGAGGATAGTGTATCAGATGCTAAGACTTACAATTGGGACGTTGATGAAGATTCGAAAGAAAACGTTTACGATATGGATGTAAATGATAATGACATCTACGGTTCTTATTATTAATAAAAAAAAGCCAGGAGTTAACTCCTGGCTTTTTATCCATAGGCTACTAATTATTTCTTCTTACGATTTTTCTTATTTGTATCACGTTTAGCAGCACTTGGTGGAGTCTCACTAGTTACTGATTGTTCTTGGACTGGTGCTTGTTGTTCTGGTTGTTCTGGTTGTTTGGGTTGTTGTAAGAGCGATCCGACAATCCCATTCACATCAAACATCTGCGATACATCATCATACGGACACTCATGTATAGCGCCTGTAAAGTTATAATCATATAAGTATGAGTCAATAGTACCCTTAGGAAATTCAACTGGTGCTTTAATATTGGTATGAATATCATAACCAAACACTTCTGGCTGTGTAGCTACCCAAACCACTGTTGATGGTTTACCCATAGCAGCAGCAGCATGTTGGAAAGAAGAATCAACAAACAAGCAGCGATCAGCAAAACGAATCATATTAAACAGATTCTTCTTAGGCACAACCTTTTCGTATCTAATTACATCGTTCAACTTATGGTGGAAGTCATAGCAAATGTGAATAATTTGATAATGTTCTTTTAGTTGGTTAACTAATTCTTGAGCAACCTGTGGATGAATATCACGCGACCATGAATATGGATCAGCTTGATGTTCTTTACCTGGACCTCCAAATGGTTGGAAGAGTAATATTGGTTTCTGTTTAGGAATCTGCGCTAATTCCGGATCTATATATCCTGTCTCACGCATATTCATTGGTAAATTAGGCACTTCTCCTTTGTAATTAATACCTATCATCTCACACCAGCTAATTATAAGATGCTTCTGTTTCTTAATATGGGATGTTTGCTTATATGGCTCTTGAGAAAATACCACCGTATCCTTACCATAGACATAATCTTCATAGAAGTATGGTACATTACCTAATCGATATACTCTCTCAATATCCTTGTTGCCGAGAAAGATCTCGGGCCAAGCACACACTACAATAATTTTAGTAGTTGGATGGTTATTCTTATATGCCTTTACCACCGCGGTGGAGCAAATATGTTTACCGATCCCTCCTTCGATGTTAAAGACTGCAAATTCTGGACTTTGTTCGCTCATTACACAATAATTTATATTGAGTCGAGCAAAAATCAATACCTATTAACTAGATATTTTCAAAGTACCGCCATCATTCCATACAACACCACTCACTCCTGGGTCAGATGTAGGTAAGGTTTTGAGGTATAAACTTTGAGCGTGGAGCATTGCTCCACTAACAGACGTAATACTCGTACCACCTGCTATAGCAGATTGGCAATGAGTAATATAATTATTATTACCACCGAGTATACCACTCTCAACCCCTGTAGTACAAATTGAATTATCATCACCCCCACCTATGAATGAAAAGTTAGCACAGGTATCATTATTATTACCCCCAGCTACAGCTGAGCCACCACCGCATGCGTCGTTATAATAACCTCCTATAACACCAGCATAAGATCCGCATGCAGTATTTGAAAACCCGGCTTGAAGGTTGGTAAAACAGTTAGTGCCTTGAAAGCAATTGTCCTGGTTTTCATGTGCGAATTCAGCAGAGTTAGATTGGAAAGTAGAGTAAACACTATCCCATGTAGCACTAGAAGATTGCACTGTAGTATAAACTCCTGAAGTAGATGCATATAAAGTTTTAGTAACAAACGAATCACTTAACACATCACCAATATTAGTTATTGTTGCTACTTTTGTACTGGAGCTTTGAACTAATGCAAACTGTTCTGTTCCAGCTAATGGTGTAGTTGCTGCTGGGAGATTACTAATTTTGATACCGGCCATATCATTATTTATGTCAAAGGTAGTTGATTAATACGAACTTCATTATAATATATTTGTAGTAATGAAGGCTCCTATCACATTTAAAGAAGAAACCCATACCTATACGCATAACGTTACAGGTGAAAGGTTTACATCTGTTACTACTTTACTAGGTAAATATAAGAAGCCATTTGATTCTGAAGGTGCAGCAACTAGAGTAGCGAAACGCGAGGGGGTCACGAAGGAGATGATTCTTGAAATGTGGGAGAAGGAAAAGAATAGAGCTTGTGATAGAGGTACAGAAATTCATAAGCTGCTAGAAGATTATATTACTTACGGTGATCAAGCGGATGATTGGGGTTGGCTCTATAAGAGTTACGATAAGACTCGTGATTGGAATATTGATAAGTTTGATAAGGTGTTGTGTGAGCAGTTGGTATGGAGTGAAGATTTTAAAGTATCAGGTCTTGCTGATCTAATCTATGAACATAAGGATGGTACATTTACTGTTGGAGATTTCAAGACTAATAAGCGTTATAGATTTGGATCAGATTTTGGAGAGTGGATGCTTGAACCTCTAGACCATTTATCTGTATGTGAGCATTCAACGTACACTATGCAGCTATCATTGTATGCTTATTTATATGAGCAGATGACAGGTAAGAAATGTCGAAAGCTTGTTATCTATTATTTGAATAAGGATAGGTTCATAGCATATCACGGTAACTATATGAAAGCAGAAGTAAAAGAATTACTAAAACACTTCTTTTATAATGGTTAATTAATATTCTTAAACTAAATAGCTTTTATAAATGAAGAAGTCAAAAGTTATTTACAAACTTGAAAAGCATATTGATCAATCGCTAGAAGCACTATACACTGTTCGTGATGCTTTAGAAGAGGTAGAAGATATTGAGCTTGATGAATTAGTAAATGAAATCGTTGAAGAATTAGAATGCGATATAGCAGATAAAGTTGATCAAATACGAGAGCGGTTAGACATAATTTTTGAATAATGAAAAAAAAAGTACTGATACTAGGTAAAGGATATGTTGGAGGTTATATATTGGCTAATATGGCCAAGAATCCTGCTATTGAAGTCGAGGCTTTTTCTAAAGCAGAGTTAGATTATACCGACGAATACTACCTTCGTGACTATATGAAGGAGCATCGCTTTGATTATCTTATTAATGCGCAGGGCTTTACTGGTCGACCTAATGTAGACCAAGCAGAGACAGAAAAGGAGGCTTGTTGGAAGTATAACGTTCAAGTACCTTTGATGTTTAATACTGTATGTAGAGACCTTCATGTGCAGCCTATTCATATCACATCTGGTTGTATCTTTACTGGCTACGATAAAGCTTGGAGTGAGGTTGATGAGCCTAACTTCGGAGTGTTTAACTCCGAGTCATCTTTTTACTCTACAAGTAAGCATGCCTTTGAGTCCTTAAGTGATAATGGTATCACTATTCGTATTCGTATGCCCTTCTGTGATATTCTTCATGATAGATCTTACCTTACTAAGATTCATAAGTATGATAATCTTATCCAAGCAGTTAACTCCAAGACATATATTCCTGAGCTTGTAGACTTTATTGAGACTATCGTTGAGAGTGAGCGTATCGGTCATGATGTTGTTCACTTTACTAATCCTGAGCCTCTTGCTACTACTGATGTTGTAGACATTATGAGAGGTTTTGAGCTTGAGAACCTTAACTGGTCTTGGGTTGATATTGAAGAGCTTGATCTTGCTGCAGGTAGATCTAACTGCGTCCTCGATACTACAAAGGTCAAGCAGGAGTATGGTTATACTCTCTCTAATGAAGCAGATGCACTTAAAAAGGCTCTTGCTGCTATTACTGCTTGATTAAATAAGTACGTATGAGTATCAATATTCTTAAAGACAATGCTCTAGACATTGATATTGCTCTAATCAAAAAGGTTAGAGTTGAGAAAGATGGGGAAATTGTCCCAGAGATATTGGAAATAGTAGATTTAGAGTTAAGTGCAATAGTAAATTTTACACTCAGAGATTCATTAACTCTACATGGTTATAGCGGTTCTTTAACAGTTAATAATAAAAGTAAAATTCTCGATAAATTACAGATTACATCTGGTATACCTGACGATGTTTATGTTAAATTTATTATTTCGTCTAAAGATCTAGATGAGTCGCCTGAGCGAGATAAGATGCAAACAGACTTAAGAGGGTTATGTTTAGTTAAGAGCACTGAAGCCGCATCTAGTAATATTGAGGACAATATTGTAATACTTGAGTTCGAAGAGGCAGTTATAGCTGAAATGAAATATACAAAATGGGATAGTATCTATATTAATAATCCAAATTATAATGGTACGCCGATTGATATTATAGAGCTGGTTGATATTTTTTATAACTTTACCTTAAAAGAAGAAAGTATTGTTGAACGTATAACGTTACCATCTCAAGGAAGTGATGTTGGAAGCAGTCAGGCTTCTCCTCTGGTAGAAGAAGCAAAAAGTGATTCTGATCGTGCAGATGATTTAACAGTTTATACAAATAATTTCAGTGAGGAACCATCTATAAAAATTCCATATCTTGAAAGTCAAGAAGTAGACGAAGATGAAAAAGATGCAACAGTGTATGATGCTTTTAAACAACAACTGAAAAAAACTACAGTCAAATATGGTAGCAGTTCAGATAGCTATCTGTTACCCACATTTCGTTTTGTTAATGCTACTGACGGTCGTCGTATGAGGTTTGCATCTATTTTCACAGATCGTCATCGTGAGTTTATTAAGGCAGTAGAACAGGGAGACGCAAGAAATTTCTCGTTTGGAACAGATTTTAGTGATGTTTATCTAGAGAAATTCAATATAGGTCCTTTAGCGCAAGCACAAGGGATAGTTGATAAAAATACTTCTTGGCAAAATACAATTGAAACTCATGATATTGTACCTCCAGACGTGCAAACATTAAGAGAGGAGAGGTGGACTGATGTCGGTCTTGTTGGATCAACTAAGAAGGATTATAATGCAGGTACCACCGATATAAAGTTTGTACGCTATGGTGATGCGATGAAGATTTTTGCAGAAAAAAATCTTGATATTGGAGAATCTGGTTTAAATTTACCTCTTCTACCTCTAAAAACAATACCAGAAAAGAAAATATTTAAAAAAGGTGATTTCCCGGATCGGGAGATGGCAATGCAAAATCGTGCTTTCAATAGGATAATTTCAAGCTATGTGTTAGTCAATGAACAACTACATTTTACCACTAAGGGTAAAGTATATAGGCTGCCTGGGAAGTTTATTATTGTCGATAGTGGTGAAGCTATTGCAAAAGAAACGCCACAAGATATTAAAGATAGGCTAAAACAAGTCTGGTTTGTAACTAGCGTTACACATATCATTGACAACGGTGAATATACAACTGAATTCATCTGCAATAGGTTTTTTGGTGATCATGGTTTAGATACTGTAAATGTTTATGCTGAGACAGGTCAAGCCTTAACTTCTCCTGGATCATTTGAGAGCGCTTTTGATCAGGGGTTAGATAACTTAGGAGGCTCAGCGAGTATCGGAGCTAAGGCAGCCAAAGGGGCTAAGGCAGCCGCTAAAGGAATTAGTAATAATGTTCAAGAAACCATTGATAAACTTGCCAAAGAATCAGGCGTCGACGTTCCTACAGAAACTGATACAGAACAGGCAGACGGTCAAGTTAGCGCTGAAGATCTTCCAGCTGGAGAACAACGCGACGCTGTAGTAAATAATGTAGTCGACGAAAACGTCATATCAACAACATCAGGTAACACTGGTTCAACTTCTACTACTGGACCATCCTTAACAGATGAAGGATATAGCTTAACTAGCGGACAATATAATGTACGGGCAGATAATCGCGCTGATGCGCAAAAGAAAATTAGGGAAGCTGAGGCTGAAGTATATCGTCAGACAGAGCTTTTAATAAATAAAAGAAATGCTAGCGGGAAGGAGCTTTTCGATGATGAAGCGGCTGCTCTAGAGCATAAGATATTGAAAGATCGTGGCGTTATATCTGGAGATTTCGATCATAATGCTTATGGTCCTGCTGATGAAAGAACATATAATCCTGCTGATTATAGTTGATTTTCATACTATCAGATATTAATATAATTGTAGTATATGCAATATAATCCGTTAGCTGACTCTCATAAGAGTAGTGTCTATAAGAAGCTTAAAGCGCAAGGACATAAAGATGTAGTTGCTTTTACTGCTGGTAACTTTGATATTATTCATCCAGGATATACAGCTACCTTTGAAGAGGCTAAGAGGCATTGTGATAAATTTATTGTCTTCTTGCATGGTGATCCATCATCTACTCGTTATACAAAGTACAAACCTGTAGTACCTTACTATGATCGTTACAAGATGCTCATGTCTATTAAGCATATTGATGAGGTATACATGTATCAGACTGAAGAAGAGCTCTATGAGCTTATGAATACTTTTGATCTTGATGTTCGTATACTTGGAGAAGATTATCTCGGTAAGTCGTTTACCGGTGATGACTTATATCATGAAGTTATATACACTACAAGATCACATGAGTGGAGTACAACGAAGTTTAAGAATCGTATAGCAGCGATGACTATGATTCAGAATGAGAAGCTACGTGATAGGGTATTAGCCTTACTCAATGATGAGGATGCATCAGAAGATATACTCAATGGAGACTTTACACAATTAGAGAAATGAAAAATTACCTTGTAACTGGAGCTGCAGGATTTATAGGCTCCCATGTTGTTGATTTACTATTAGAGCGTGATGATGTTAAAAAGATTTACGTAGTAGACTTTCTTGGCGAAGGTTCTAATATTGCAAACCTTTCAAAGGATCCTAAAGTAGAGTTAATTGTAAGGGATTTAACTAGCCATACATGGCAAGATAGATTACCTCAAATCGATTACATTTTACATTTAGCTGCTGAATCGCATGTAGATCGATCAATTGAAGACCCATTAGCATTTATTAGAAGTAATGTTATCGGTACTACTAATGTACTTGAATTAGCTAAACAAGATGGTGCACGTATGGTGCATGTTTCAACTGATGAGGTATACGGCCATCTAGGTCCTGATGACGATTCATTTACAGAAGAGACTAGCATGTCACCTAGGTCGCCTTATTCTAGTTCGAAAGCTAGTTCTGATCTTATTGCATTGTCGTATGGTACAACATTTAAGACAAATGTATCAATTACCAGGTGCTGTAACAACTACGGCCCACGACAACATACTGAAAAACTCATACCAACAGTTATAACTAGCTTGAAGCAAGGTAAGAAGATTCCTGTTTATGGTGATGGTAAAAATGTACGAGAGTGGATTCACGTTGTAGATCATGCTAAGGCTATTATTGAAGTACTATTTAATGGTACTCAAGGCGACGTATATAATATTCCTGGTTCGTGTGAGTTGACAAACATGGAGTTAATTGAGAAAATTGTTAAGGCAGCAAAAGGATCTAATGCTGATGTGCAGGAGTATATTGAGTATGTACAAGACAGAGCTGGTCACGATTTTAGATACTCGGTATCAACTAAGCATAACCTATCGGCTGTAGCAAACCAACGGGAATTTAATTTGGATGATGTAATTAAATTTTATGCATAATAATAGTTGCATTAAATAGGTGACAATATAAAATAAAATTATGGGTAAAAAGACATTTCCTAGGAAGCCTTTTAGGTTCGGTAAGTTTATTATCGAATATAAAGAGGGTACCAAAAACCCTGTACATTTTTTAAAAGAAGAGATTAATACGGAAGCAGAAGCTGAGTCAGCTGCTAAACGTTTAGAGGATCAGGGGTATGACAGAGTAGTTATCAAGCAAGTAGGTTAATGATAAATAGCGAGGATCTGGAGAACCTTATTTGTATTCACCGTAAGCATTTTACAGATTTTGGATTGCCGGAAGATGGTACTTTAGTAAGCATATATTATAAATATAATAGTAATGTGTTGCAAATTTTTGATTATTCTATACAATTTATTATAGACGGTAAACCAGGTATAAATGTTGCTAATCAAGAAAGTACAATACCTGACCCTCTTTACAGTTACTTATTTAAGAATACTTACAAAGAACTACACGACAACGTTTTAACACAAATAAAATAATAATGGAAGCAAATATTAATAACTTTTTATTTAAACTAGATAGAAGTAATAATACTATTGAAATATATTTTGGTTCTGAAGCTGAGAGAGCTCACGGCTTTATCAGAGTCAAACCAGACATAACCGAAAAAGAGTTTCACTTTGAAATCTCTGATTGGTTCATTGGTAATGCAAATAATTAATTGCATTTTAATAGTTAGTATGTAAACTATATCTATGAAACTAACATTAACTATTATTACTTTAGTAGCAATTGCTATTGCCGTACCGCTTATACTTAACAGAGAACCTGTCTTTAAAGGTAGAGAGTATGATGGAGAATCTCTTACAGCTAATCTATTTGCGAATCCAATTACATTTACTGATACAGATGGTAATTTAGTTGATGGTTATGCAGTAAGATATTATACAGGTACAGATCAACTATACTCTAAAGCTAGTTTTAAAGATGGAGTTATGCATGGACCGTTTCTCTCTTTCTGGGATAACGGCCAAATGCAAATGACAATGGAATGGGATAATGGAACTCGTTACAAAAAAATGCGCACATGGGATCGAGATGGTAAGAGATTGAGAGGGACTGGAGAAGAGCAAATGGCGAAAATCAGAAGTTTGGATAAGCAACTAGGTGTCTCGATGGATGAATTAGAAAAGATTAAATTGGAGTTTGTTGAATAAGGAACTCCGATATAATAATAGTATGAAAAAGACGATACAACTGGTGGTCATAACAGGACTAACAACTTGCTTTGGACTTGCGGCATGGCATGGTTATAAAGAGCCTAAGATTGAAGTGCAAGTAAAGGAAACAGTTAAAGAGGTATGTCCAGAAAATGCTGAAGCGTGCGTCTCTTTAACTAAATGGCAGCTTAAAAAGATGCTAAGTATGTTTGGAGATGACTCGCACCCAGCTGATACTCTTAAATTTAATACTATTATTAAGAAAGATTCCGCTGGATGGAGATTGTCATCTACTCATCTCGCAAAAGGGGCGGAAGCTTTTCCTCTACCATCTGGAGAGTTTTTTGTAGTTGACTCATCTTATATCGATCATGCTGGAAGCTTTAAAGATTGTGTTGAGTATGCAGATAGCTATAAGAACTTTCACGATTATGTAGTGGTTAGTTCCAAATAGGAACCCCGATATAATTAAGGTGTAATGAAGATTGTATATTGTGCTTGCGGCTGTCTTGTTAGACCAGCTCGTGTAGAAGCTGGCTTTAGTAATTGTATTAGATGCGCTAACGAGAATCCTGTAGAACCTCCGAAAGGTCGTATGGTTTATACTGGTAAGGTTGGAGCAGAGATTGAGATTATGTCTGCAGAGACTTGGAGAGAGAATAAGGATAGATTTTGTCCTAAGGGTGCTCGTAGCGCTGTTAAGAACTTTAGCAAGAACGTCTGCGCTTAGGAACTATAATATAATTAGGTATGGCAGCAAGAAAAGATAAGCAGGGTCGTAGAATGATTAGCGGTCATTACGTTAAGGATGCCTACTTCTTTATGCAAGACTTGCAAGAGGCTCTGATGATGAATGATGTTACAGACTTTACTCAGACCGATGCTCGTTATGCTCAACGCCTTGTAGAAGAGCTCGATGAGATGAGACCTTTGATTCAGTCTCTGGCTAATAACTTAGAGGCTAACTCTCCTGCTGAGATTATTACTAACTGGCATGATCTAAAGTAGTTAAGGAACTCCGATATAATAATAGTATGAACCCAACGAGAGAAGATCTTATTATGCTCGGTTATCTTAAGCCGGGAGATGCCGTCGCTAGCGCACCTAAACGTGAACGTCTAACTTTTTTGACTGATTCCGATATCGAGTATGCTGAGCGTCACGGACTAACTCCTCAAGAAATGATTGACTTTAAAGAAGAAGTAATGATTGAGGAAGAGATTATTCGCGATCATCATATGATGGCTGATAAAGATAAAGCAGAGATTTTTAATTCTCCTCAATCACAATACTTGGCATGGTAATAAAGAGCTTTAACAAAACGACAAAAGAGAGAGTAGGTGACTGCTCTTATCGTTTTAAAGATTCCTGGGAATTGCATCAGGTGGGAGATACTTTCATTTTAAAAATTGAAGGTCAACCGGAGGAGATTTTAGAGTTGTCAGACACAGCTGTTTATTATTATATCTCTAAGAATAAAAAGAAAACGTTAAAATTATTAGTAAGTGATCATCTCAAACAATGGTTGTATACTCAATGGCAGTCGGGTGATGTTTGGGACTACGCTCCGTACTTAACAAAGCTTGAAAGGGATATGCTTGTTTATGGTAATGCTCGTTGGACACAGCTAAATGCAGTTGAAGATCATGATGAAATAGATGAGAATAGCGCTGATTGGTATATGTAAGGAACTTTAATAAAATAAATATATGAGCACAAAATGGGCAGGAGGTAAAGGAGATAAAGATAGAACTTCAAATTATAGAATGTATACTTCAAACTATAATAATATTTTTAGTACAAAAGCTGTAGCTACGGGAGATATCTGGGGTGAAGTAGACATTATTGAAGGAGATACTATTATGTATACTAAAGAGAGTGGTAAGATTAGAATTGTAGTAACAATTGAAGCTCCTTTTAAGTATGGTGAGGCTGGTGGTAATGCTGGTCATCCGTTTTATGTTACTAAATCGAAATTTGAAGAAGAATACAAACCTTACCTAAAGGAACTCTGATATAATTAGGTATGGAAACAATAATTGTAGGAGTTGTAATTGCGATGATATTACTCATTGCAGCGCCATATATGGTATGGTCAGCTATTATTCTTATACCTAGACTATTTTGGGCTTGCTCTAAAGTAATGACATGTCTAATTTTATTAGGTATATTTGGATATGGTACCAGCATGCTTATTGAGCATAACGCTGCAAAGATGGAAAAAGAAATTAAAAATGCTCCTCGAGCAATTATTATTGAAGAAAACTAACATGAGCAGTCAACTAGGTAGAGATTATTTTTTAAAGGATCTTCAGCAACATGAAGATCTTAAAAAGGAAGTAAAAAAAGATGTAACAGTAAGTGAGGATACGCTTAAACAGCTTGAATCACTTGGATTAATTAAGAAAACAAAAACAGATGTATAAACATATTAAAGAAATGCTACTAAGTGGACAAGTTATTCACGTTGAATTCACTAAAAAGAATGGTGAAACTCGGAAAATGAATTGTACCACTAATTTAGATCATATTCCAGAGAGTGAGCATCCTACAGAGGATAGAGCGAGCTACATTAACGAGGAGGTTGTAAGAGCATATGATATCGACGTTGAGGGATGGCGATCATTCCGCGTAGATTCGGTAAATGTTCTCGAGTCAAAGGAACTCTGATATAATTAAGGTATGAAAGATAAAAATGATATCCCACAAGAAGTAATCGATTATTGCATTGACAATCACGTATCGGTTGAGGAAGGAATGACTGCAGTTATCGATATGCGACTAGAAGCAGTAGAGAAGAACTTTGCTACACTTAAAGGTGAGGTCAAAGAAACTATTGATAAGTTTGAAACAAAAGTAACTGCTCAAGAAATTGAAGATGTAGAGTCGTTTCTTAATTCTCTTGACCAACAAATTCAAGACTAATGTTTAAGCTAATTACAAATTTAATTAAGGGTAAGAAGCGTGAGCTAAGGTATGTAAATTGTTTGCATCACCGTACATGGCTGCAACGTCAAGTAGAGGAAGAGCTCCTTAAACAAGAAGTGAAGAACAACATTCAAGATTGGGGTAAAGATAAAGAAGAGGAGTGGTACTCAAAGTATCTTTAGGTGTAAAAAGCTGGCTTTATTTCAAAGCTATCCGATAATTGATAAGATAAATATTATGACAATGAACAAAAAAATGACGGCAATCGTAATTGCTGCCCTGACACTCACTGCTAACGCAAGTGACCATCATGATGAGAAAAAAGGACCTAAAGGAAAACCTACGAAGGTTGATGGTAAGCGCAAGCTTCCTCCTGCGATGGCCAAGTTCGATAAGAACAAAGATGGAAAGCTATGCGAAGTTGAGCGTAAGGCGGCCCGTGACGCTTTTATGAAGCGGTTCGATAAGAACAAAGACGGTAAGATTGACGAGAAAGAACGTAAAGCTGCCATGGCTGAGCGTCGTAAAAATGCCAAAAAACCGAAAGGTAAGGGCAAGCTTCCTAAAGGAGCAAAAGGTAAAACTAAACCTACGCAAAAGAAATCCAAATAATGAACAATGACCTGAGTATGTCTGAAAACTACTCCTTTTTTAACACAGTGAAAGGGTTCATTCAGGTACACGTAATAGCAAAAGATAGAGGTTTTAAATATGAGAAGATACCTAACACTCCTGATTTCAGTGATGAAGGTGCCGCTCTAACATATTGGGAAGCTAATAAAGACTCCATTAATGATGCTAATTTTTATGATGATCATCTCGTTATTATTAGAAAGGAGATTCATAACGTATGCACGACAAAGTTAAATTAGATAAACTAGATAGAGTTATATATACTAAAACTGTTGAAGAGGGATTTATTTGCGAGAGTTGGTATGAATATAACAGTGCAGGTGAACAAATTCTCGTAAAATTGTTTGAAGAATCAATCCCTACGGATTATATTGAGCATATTTAAAATAAATATTTGAGAATAAGTTCCTCTTCAGTAAGTATCTTTTCTCCCTCTTCCTTTATATCTTCAAAACCCTCTTCATACTCTTCATAATAAGAATAAATGTCATCAGCATCAGCTTCATAACTAAATGACGATGAACCTTTTGTTGTTTGTACAACCTCATACTTATCCTTTATACCAGCTACAATTAATTGTTTAAGTAACTTAGGACCAGTTTCCTTTTCAGAACGAGTTAAAAAATCTTTAACTTGATTACTAGTAAACTTACCTTTAAGCGTTAGAATAGGATCATCATAAAGGCCCCACACATGAATAGCTAAGTACTGACGAGTTAAATTAGCACAGTCTCTAATAACATAATAAGCAGACTTCTTCTTAATCTCAACACCAGTTTCAGGTTTCCTATGCGCCCTCTCAGCAGGACCATACAGCTTAGCGACCTGTTCTTTACTATTATTCAAGATTACTTCTTCAAACATACGGTTATTTAATCAAACATATAAGGAACTTCGATATAATTAGGTTAATGATATTATTAGAACCATCGCCAGGCATTAAAAAGCATACTAAAATTGACTTCAATCTGTTTAGTCAACTGCTTACTACATTACTAGAATCTAATCATAAACGAGATATCAATATTGTAGCGAAGGTTCATAAGAGTAAAATAGCCGGCACTTCACTATGTACTCATGTAGATGGTTGTAGATTTCTGATTAACTTAGACGTCTCAAATATTAAGAGACGTTACATATTCGGCTCTATATTGCATGAGCTTCGCCATTGCGTGCAGAAGAATCTATTTGGATATTGGCCTGATACTCACGCTATGAAAACATGGAAAGATTATTGGTATTCAAAGGAGGAGATAGATGCTCGTAAGATGGAGAAACTTACGACGCAAATGATTAAAGCCTATGATGCGATGATAATTATGAGTGAGCAGTTTAAAAAATATAATCTAAACAAGATAGGATAATAAAAGGAACTCCAATATAATAAGTTATGAAAGATAAAGATCGACCATTTTTTGAGAACGTAGTTGCTGTTTGCATTATTACTCTCCTCCTAACCGTTACTTACTTATACCTAACTAAATAGACCTATGCCTGAACCAGCAGAATCAAAAAGCAATAAGCACTTCCGCATCTCGTTAATTAAATCTATCTTACGAATTGGAGGTTGTATCGCAGCATTAACTCCATTAGGAACTAACGAATCAATCATAGCTCTAGCTGTATCATTCCTCGCGGCTGAGATCTTAGGAATTTTTGAGGAACTCTAATATAATATAAATATGAAGTACGACATTGTATTCAAGACAAAAGAAGCATTCACAGCAGCTAAAACTATCCTCACTCATCATTATGCTTGTAGGTTTAATAACCTTGATGATTATAGAATTGAATTCTATCTAGAAGGAAGGCGAGAGACAGCTAGAAAGATGCTACTAGATGTAAATGCTGTTGAAGAGGTTGATATGACCTTTGTAACTGTTTAATTAAATAGTATGAAACTAAGTATATTACTCACATTCGTAATTGTTACAGCTGTATTGATCATAACTAGTTGTACATGAAGTACATGCTAGACTCCCAGTTGGGATAATAAATAACTCAGACATAATTGGATATGAAAAAACTTTCAGGATTAGGAATATTGTTAGCAGGTGTAAGCGTCGGCTATATTGGCAAAGATATGTCATCTGTACTAACAACTCCGCAATATTTTATCGATGTTAAAGTGCCTCTTATAGACAGACATAACAAAATAGAAGTTGTAGTACCTCCAACACCACAACCTATTTTAGTAAAGCCACTCTTACTACCCATGATTACTCCATCAGAAGTAAATCAAGATCCACCTTCAATTGATTGGAATTATGAGCTATTGTCAGGTGTTAAGCATTTCGAAGGATATCATCCTAAGGCTTATACCTGCGCAGGAGGCGTTCGTACTATCGGGTACGGGTGTACTGATAATAGCGTAGTAGCTATAGGTAGTATCTCTAAAGAACGAGCATGTAAAGAGTTGAGAAGAGAGTTACATAAAGCAAAACAACAAGTTAGTGATATTGTTAAGGTACATTTGAATGATCATCAGCTAGCAGCATTAACATCATTTACTTTTAATTGCGGTCCAACTAACTTAAAGAAGCTGGTAAGCGGTTCGAGTAGATTGAATGAGGGTAATTATGAGAGTGTAGCAAAGTTGTTACCGCAGTATAGGCGCGCCGGAGGGCGTGTACGTAAAGGCTTAGAGCGTCGACGAGTATGGGAACTAGCCTTATGGGAAGGAAATATTATTAACCCAGAGTCTTAGAGTAGGTTATATAAAAGGAACTCTAATATAATTAGATATGACAAGACTTCAATCAAAGAATAGGGATGTATATCGCGTTCAAAGTGGAGAAAATTACAAGCTCTATACAAAGAACGGTAAAAAGCACAACCTTAACGGGCCTGCTTTAGTAATAGAAAGTGATGATTACTACTACGTTAAGGGTGAGCGCTTTACTTGGTCTCAATGGACTGATTATGTTGCTCTTTATACAGCATATCAAGAAAATCCATCTGTAGAAAAAGACTGTTTTGTGAAGGCATCTGATTCCCCTGATGGAATCTTTATTAAGGTGAAATCAGAAACTAGTTTATAATATGAACAAGTATAGTAGGGTCAGCAAGCCTGCATTTAGGAAGCGGGGTGAGATAGTTTTACAAATCTCGGAGTTAGCGGAGCAAATACGAGCTGGGGAAGAGGATCTGCTTGAGGAATATAATACAGTTGTTAAACAATATGCTGATATTACTCGACAACAAGCTCCAGCAGAAGAGACTGATCCTATAATGTGGGATACATTATGCGAGGATTGGGGCAGAGTTCCTACAGAAACTATACAATATGGAGGTAAGAGAGCAATGAATTATTTAGAGATGACCAAATTTATGAGGGGCTATTGGAGGTAGATAAGGAACCCTAATATAATAATAGTAGAACATTTACAACAATACAATATAATAAACCAAATGATAACTAATAAACTAAAATCCCAGATCTTTTTCGCAGCATCACTAGTATCAGTACTAGCTTCAATCTATCTGTATACTAATGTCAATTTATGGCATGGAGTATTTGTCGGGTTATGGGCTCCTACTCTAATGGGTCTATCTAACCGATATAGTATCAAGGATGTAGACGCAATGGCGAAAAAACTTTAGAGTAAGGAACTCCGATATAATAAAAGAGAAGAAGGAAGGAGACCTTCTCACAACAAACAAATAAAAAACTAACTATTATGAGTACAAAAAATAACCGTAAGAATGCCGCTTGGCTTAATAACCGCAATGCTACAAAGAATGCTAAAGTATTTAATGTTACATTGTATCGTGATGAGCGAGGTGAATTCCATGCAGTTGGCGGTGAGAGTCTAGTTCTCAACCGTAAGACTGATCAATGGGAGAGCGTTAATACCCGTGATCTGACACGTGTTATTAACAAGACCGGTATCAAGTCCCTCTAATAATCTAATAACTTTCTTTCATGCAAGCGCGGGTAGTCTTACGATTGCCCGCGCTTTTTTTGGGTGGATGTTAAAAGGAACTCCGATACAATTAGGTATGACAAATAGAGATATTGTTGAAAAGATCGAGAAAGATTTTGATCAAGTTGATGAAACTAAGTGGTATCAGATTTGTCTGATGTTGCTAGCTCGAGCTCAAGGATAAGGAACTCAGATATAATTAAAAAGAAGAAAGAAAAAGATTATGGGATTTATTACAAAAATTGACTCACTAGAAGATATCGACACGTTTGAAGTTGAAAAAGCTCAAGTATTTTATCAAGGAGATGTACCAGTACCGGATACATTTTCTCTACGTCGAGTAGATAATCATCACCATCTTGGTATAGTTGGTAAAAACTATCGCCCTATCCAGATGGATGAAATGATTGATGTGCTAGATAAGGCTTCATCACAAGTTGGAGACATTGAGCATGTTGGCTATACTACATCTAATGGAGGTCGTAAGGCTCTTATTCAATCTAAACTGGCTGATAACATTAGCGTAGAAGGTGATGAGATTATACCATACTTCTATACACTTATGGATAATTCCGGAATGGGATCAAACAAGACGATCCCATCTACTGAGAGAATTACGTGTGATAATGCTCTTCATCTAGTTAATAAAGGATCATCAGCAATGACTAGTAGGCATGCGAGTACTTTTGATCAACGTGTTGAGCAAACTGTGGGTAGTATTGTCAATTCGATCAATTCTGCTCGTCAATTCAGCCAAACAATGGTCAATCTGAAAGGTCAGAAATTTACTCGAGACCAGATGATTAAATTAACGCAAACTCTTATTCCAGTTGAAGAAGATGAATCTACAAAGCGTATGGTCAAGCGCGAAAAGCTTGTAGAATTGTTCGAAAGCGGGAGAGGGAATGTTGGAGAGACTAAATGGGACGCTCTTAATGCTCTTACTGAGTTTGAAACTCATACCGGAAAGCAGAGTTCCACAAAGCTTATTCGCAATCTAGTTATGGGTGGGAATCAGATGTCCCAAAGAGGCCTAGAGCTGCTTGCAGCTTAAGGAACTCCGATATAATTAGATTGTAAGCACGATAAATATGAACTTAGGAATCAATTCAACAAAATTTACGAAGGTATCCGATATTACTATCCCGGATGTTTATTTCAAGAGAATGTCAACTGGAGTTAAGGAGTTCGATACGATCTTCGGGAATGGTATTCTCCCCGGATCTGCCGCGACTGTAACTGCTCAGGCGGGTTGCGGTAAGACTACTCTACTGCTTCAGTTACTAGAGAATCTTTCCAATAACGGGTATGCTACCGGTTATGCTTCTGGCGAGGAGAATACTTTTCAGTTAGCTTTTACTTGTAAGCGACTTAACGTTAGGAATGTAAGTATTGCTAACGAGACTGATATCGATGTTCTCGCTAACGCGATGAACGATCTAGATATTATTGTTATTGATTCATTTCAGGCTTTAACTACTAAGAAGAAGATGAATAGCCGAGAGCTTGAGAAGTACGCTGTATCTACTCTATGTAAGAAGGCTAAGGATGCTGAGTGCGCTCTTGTATTTGTAATGCATCTTACTAAGGGAGGTAAGCTTAAGGGATCTACTCTAGTTCCGCATTCGGTTGATGTGAATATTATGTTGTCTCATGATGCTGATAGTCCTGATGATACTGCTCGTATTATTTCTACTTACAAGAATCGATTTGGTTCTACTGTAGATGTAGAGGCTAATATTGGTCGTACTGGATTTGATATCAAAGGTAAGAAAGCTCGTGAGCGAGTAATGTCTAAAGCTGCTCGTAAGTCTAAGTTGCATAATGGTATTATGGAGATGGATCCTCCGAATATTACAGAGAAAGGTATTATGAGTAAGTTCAATCTAACTAAAGGTCAGGCTTATGTTGCTCTTAAGGAGTTAACTGATACTGGAAAGCTGATAAAGTTTGGTAGGGGTGTTAATGCGATTTGGAAAAAGTCAAATATGGCATTAGCTAATTCTCACTAATGGGTAGCTAAGGTTTCGACGCTTGTTAAAGCGGATGGGGGTTCGATTCCCCCGCTATCCACCATTTGGAACTCCTGTATAATAAGTTTGTCAAGTGAGTATAAACACGGTTAAGCGATAGAATAAGACGTTAAATAATGAACTATCGTGGGAGAAAGGGTGCCCTCAGAGAAAGACCCTAAATTTTAATAATATTCAAAGGTGAAAATTTTATTG
>Ga0208791_1000110_pt1 | contig 43974 bp, 31 predicted proteins | sample 11_taG_FD_184084 | JGI IMG/M metagenome (GOLD analysis project Ga0208791, IMG submission 184084) | Marine viral communities from the Subarctic Pacific Ocean - 11_ETSP_OMZ_AT15265 metaG (SPAdes) (version 2) | ecosystem: Environmental > Aquatic > Marine > Oceanic | place: Pacific Ocean | collected...
AGATAATAAGAAAAGAGATTATATTTGGAGTGCTACCAAAGAGGTTGCTGAATCTCCTGCCAAATATGGAGAATTTGGAGCATTCCCTTTACGATATGTAATTACAAACAACGATATGTTCTTTTCTCTTAAAGATTGTACAGATGAGCGTCCAGTAACTGAGAAAATCAAAAGAGCCTTCAGTGCACTTGACGGATTTCAAGGATTTCATCACGAACTATCAGGGGGACACGATGGTTTGTTCAAGGGTGGTATGGTAATGCCATTCAATATCATGTCTTCATCAGTTTCAACAGGATACACTGGTGATGTCAGTGGTACCTTAGGGGCAGATGGAGGCTCTATCGACATAACTAACGTACATTCCGACACGACTGATTTGACAAATGAGATTCCAATGCAATCTCCCTTTACAGAAAGATGGGTTGGTGGGCATCAATCTAGACACGCTCCCTTAAACAAAGGTTCAGATTCTGAATCAAATCGTGGTGAAGGCTATAAAATCTTATTAAATAATATTGAAAATGCTAGTGGCTCAATTGGAGTCGCCGGCGCCGATTACCCATATCCGTACTCAAATCAAGCAGAAGCACCGCACTTTAGGATCGATCAGGCAAAAGCACGCTATTATCGTGATGAGAGAGCCAAACGCCCTCTGAACATCAAGAATATTCAAACTTCTGGTTCGCAAGTAGGAAACTACCAAAAAACATACCAATTCGTACATACTTTTGGAAGATCAACAAACAAGACTAGGTTCATTGATATTGCTGAATCAAATTTGCACAACACGATTAATTCTAGATTACCAGAAACTAATTTAGAAGCAAGTTTGGTATCTAGAGGCGTTGGTGGAAATGGGAACTTAGCATCCAACTTCAACTCTTCAAGTCTTTACTTGGGAGGAGTCAAGAGCACAACAGAGAACTCTGTAACAGGTGACAGCAAGCATGTCATTGCAAACAGATTTTCTGCCCCCGGTGGGTTTGAGACGATGTCTGAAGTATTTTTAGATATGTACGGTAAAGAAAAGTCTGCATACAACGCACTTCCATTCCGCAATCTACAAGTAAGAGGGTTGGGATCTGGAGAGGCTGGAACCATACGCCTCTTCGACATTCATGGTAATCGCTATGGATTGTTGACTCACTTAACAAGGCACTCTGCACAATTTGGTATAGACTCGGTATTAGGAGCAGACAATCCTGCATTCCACAAAGTGAATAGAAACCCAAAATGGGATGCATCGGAACAGGCTAAAGACAATGATAATTATTGGGTACAACATCAGATACCACAATCTGACTATCAATACCAGTGGGTAAAGCAATCACATTCAGCGTCTGCTGCAACCTCATCGATGTCTGGACATATCTTATCAGGGCTCTCAGAGCCTAGTGGGAATACCTCAAGATTCCCTCACGAACATAACCAGAATACGGTTTTGAGCCAAAGCGTGATCAACCAAAGAATTGATGGAGTAACGTCTTACGGATATCCAACTTGGGAACAGATTCGTAACAATGATACAAATGCAAATAACCGTCTCAAGAAATCTTACGGATATAATCTAAACTCAGAAAGCGTAGAAGAATCTAGAGTAACAGAAAATATCCCAAACACAGCAAATGTTCAATTTAAGGAATCTGAATTTACATTCAAGTACCCTTATGTCAACATGAAGTATCATTTTGATAGTATGAAATTGAGATTTGACTCTGACATGCAAAAGAACGAAACTCTCTATGATTCATTATATGGGTATTATTCAAAGAACACTGACGATGTAGAAATTCTTAAGAAAAATATTAAACAAATTATATTCCCAAGATATGTCAAGCACACAAAATATAGTACTAGGCATAGGCATTACTTTGTGTCCAAGTTTTGGACTGATGGTGAGAACGAACTGTATAATACTGATACTAGTGAAACTGGCTCATACCATAGACTAGATGAAGTTGGGCGTCGTAAAACTAACGTCACTGCATCTCTTTTTAAAGAAGGTAGCCTGAACAAGCAAGTTCAAATCCTTAAGAATGACGGGTATTTAACCAATGTTATACCGTCTCAATCAATCTGGAACATGGATTCTAGAACAAACTTTACTAGTTCAAATGCACAGTCTGCAGCATCAAACTCCGCAGGAGCACCCGGTGTCCTTCAGAGCCAAGATCATCACTTCCATAATGGCTTAAGTGAGTTTCAATTGTTAGAAAGCGGCTCTGTTGCGACAGGCTCTTTTAAGTTAAAAGGCGCTACTAGGTTTGGCTCACTTGCATCTGGCTCTTTCACAGTTCAAGGTATGCAACCAACAGGTATCGCAGCCTCTGGAGCATTTGAAATTACCGGAGCAAACGTACAAGGGACTGCCGCAACCGGCGAGTTTACTGTGTTAGAGACGTTTACTCCGCCGGTAAGTTCGTCATTCCGATTCACCGCAGACGAAAGAACAGTTTTAGGAACAAGTAGTACAGCATCTTTCGAAGTAAGTGGAGCACATTATGTTGGAACAACTGCCACGAATACATTTACAGTTTCTGACACAAGACAATATACAGCAGCAACACATCCGACTGCTACATTTAGAGTTTCTGGTTCAAACATTCCAGAGGTTAGAGCATCAGCATCAGTAACTCTCAAAGGAATCCATGAGTCTCCAACGGCAACAACTGGGACATTTACTTTAGATGGGGCGTACAACAGCGGAACCGGTTCATCTGGTGGTTTTACTTTAGAATCTATAAAGAGATACGGGGACAGAGCAGGAGTAGTCACAACTTTTAATAGCGTAGATGATAATGCCGCCACTAACAGGGACGCAATGGGCATAACAATTGCTGGGATTAACTTTAAAACACAAAATGATGATACCTCTAGGACTGATGATTCTACAAATAAATGGATCAAGACTTATAAAGAAAGAAAATTTGCAGATATGGGAAATAGCGGATACATGAGGCATACTACTTTTTCTGGCTTTACGGCAGGAAACGGTGTTGCAATATTTTTTCACATGGACATTGACACAGGTGGTGCAGGTGAAGATCCTACTGTAAATGATACATATGATATTGTTAAATTAACACGCAGCACGTTTTCCGACAAGTCAATTGAAATATTATATGAGAGAACTGGAAGTGGAATCTCCGCGACGCACAAACTTGTCTGTAGAAGATATTTTAATGACAGTACTACTGATTATAGAGAAACCAAATTCACTCTTAGTTATTCTAGTGGCGGCTTCCGATCATTTAAGTTAACTTTTAATGATTCTTACAATGACAGTTGGAACTTGTGGATCGATGGATCTAGTATAACTGGAGTCACCACCGAATCGGGCACGGTAAGCAGCGGAGATAACGTAAATGCATGCGCTAGTTATATCTATGTTGGTGATCCGGATTCAGACTTTAGTCTCAAGATTGCAGATTTGGCAATTTATGACGTCGATCTCTCCGGAGAAGGCGTTCCAACGTCTGCTGAGCATTATAATAGCGGTAAGTGGTTTGATCATGCCAATTTCACATCATCAGGGAATAGTACTGCAGAAGGGCTTGTTTCTTATTACACGTTTGGAAATAACGCTCTAGACACTATTAGCAATGTTAATGATGTTGCGCCCAACTCAAACAATAATGCATTAGACAGTAATATCACAACTGCACATATTTCTTTTGATTCTTTCGATAACGCATCAGATGATACATTCAATCAAACAAACTTAAGAACACTGAGTGAATTTATTGAAGCATGGGAATCGAAACTTTCTACTGCACTAGGTTCAAACTTTACAGTAACTTATGATAACAGTCGTCTGCAAGTTAGAAGTACAAACACTGGCTATGATTTTGACGTTAGTCTGATAAGTCAAGTCGTAGACGGTACATATTACTCTACATTCTCTCAAGTCGAAATAGCAAAATCTACATTCTCAGAAACACCAACTGTTAATGAAATAAAATCTAATGATCAAGTTGAACTTCAAACCGGTGACATATTTGAAATTCGGCATGTTAGTCCTATTGATGAAGGTAACGTATTTACAATTGGAAGTTCACCATCCACTAATCTCTATGAGACATCCAAATCCCAAGCGTGGAGATGGGCATCCACATCACTACAGAGGGTGGATCTTTACAATACGAACTATTCTGGGTTCAACGATACATCAACAGACATGACTTTTTGCGCATGGCTTAGGGCAGAGTCTAACACTAGTGGAAGAAAACAGATAGCAGTCTTTTTTCAGCAATCTAGTGATACAACCCCCTCTACGAAGAGCCTAGATATATACCAAAATTATGATGACATTATTGTGCAGTTAGAACAGAATGGCTCTTCAAATAACAAGGCGTATACTTTTTCTAATGTTTTAAGCACAGAGAGATATCAATTTGTTGCTATAGTCATAGATAGAGGCTCAATTACGACTCAGCCAGTGCTTTATATTGATGGCGTAGAGATTACTGCCACACCAACATCAACAGGTTCAGGTACTGGTGTTTGTGAAGAAATAAACTCTATTTTCATCGCGGACTACCCAAACACTAGCACAAATTATGAATTTATAGGTGCTATCGCTCAAATTTCTATATGGAGCGATAAACTAACCTCAGACGATATTTTGGAGATTTATAATTATGGAAGATACCGTGAACTCATTACTCATCCTAAATTTATTAATTGTAATGACTGGTGGTTGTTCGAAGGGGGGACTAGTTCTGAATTGCCTTCTTTAGATACCGACTTAACTACTCAAGTTTCAAATGAAAATACTTTGTCTAGTCTTTCCGAAGTTCCAACTGGAATCACATCGAATAACAACACAGTGAATCAAAATGATTTAACTTTAATTTCTGCTGCCGGAGTAACCGATGTTATTAAACTTACATACGGTATTATTTTTGAAGGAAAAATCTATGGAGGAAGCGTATGGACTACCAATACGGCATCTGCTGGTGACTTTTGGGATCACATGGACACTCAGATTGAAGCAGACTCAAATTACGAATCTGTTACAAGAGTGTCAACAGATTCAGGCGCACGAGCAGATTTCACAATTATTACACCTGTAGGGCAAGAAGCAACCAACACACCATCTTTTACACAAGATGGATCATCTTTCTCAGATGCTGTGCAATTCTCAGGATATGTCGCTCCTTCTGGAATACTAAGTTCACTCGAAGCAACAAAAATATATATCAGAAGAAGAGATTCTTCAGGTGCATATGATAAGGCTGGAAGTCTTTCTGATACTAATAATTATGTACAAATTAATTTTCAATTTAGTATATTTGCGAGTGATGCAACATCTCCAAGTCACAACCACAACCCGGTGAACATTACTGTATACGGTGATACCGATACCGATACGGATGCTGAATTGTGGGATAAGGTTCTTGAAGCCATAAACAACTCTGTAAGTCTAGACGTTACTGCCACAAGAACTAATGGAACATTCACTTTAATTTCAAATACTACTGGAGACGGTAATACATATTTCATAAGAGAAGATGACGAAGGAAATCACATATCAGGGATTTCCAACACTGGTGGGACAGAACAAATAGGAGTCTCTGATGCTCAAAGATTTGAGATCCCTTATTATGACTCTAGTACTAGAACTTTTGAAAATCTGACATTTGAGATTGATATTGCTACTGGTGGGACGAATGCATTGACAAATGCGTCCCATATTGCATTACCAGCCCTGCCTTCTAGCGAGCAAACATGGCAAAGTACATACACCATCAGTGAAGGAAATAATAGCCAATTTTGGAATGCGATTACTGGAACGATTGCTGCAGCCGATAGTGGTAAGGTAGGCGACAATTACGATATAGCCTACACAGTAGACTCTAGTGGCGCAGAACCAGAAGCAAAGATAGTATTTACTGTCAAAGAAGATGCATTTTCTTCTGACGGCGTGATTACTTCTGGATCTTGGGATAACGAAAATATAACTACTGCCGGAGAATCTGCTCCTTCGCATGAAGATTTCTCTGTATATTCTGCAGAATGTGGGGTAAAAGAAGGCGATTTCTTTAGGCTAACTGTTGACTCTGCAACAAAACAATTCGAAATCGACTCTGGCTCTTTTGGAGACGATGGGAACACTAGGAGAATTGACGCATATGGTGTGTCTTCAGCAACTTTCTGGAGTAATTTAAGCACAGCATTAACACAAGAAATGGGATCTGGATTTACAGTTAGTTATACTGTTAATGATGATACGAATAATTGTGATGATTATTCAGACTTCACAATTACAAAAAATTCTGCTGGATTATATAATTTTGACATATCTAAGGTAGGAGATTCTTTTTCGAATGAGACAGATACTGACGGTACCAATGCTTTTGGGTTTGGAACTTCGACTGGAGGAAGTAATAGGCTACAAATCGGTGGAACTACAGTTGTTCAGGCAGCAACAGATAATACATATCCTAATGTTGATAGAGATCAGTCCCAGACTAATATAATTAATAACATTATTTCATCAATTGAAGCGACTTCTCCCGGTACAAATTATACAGTAACCTCTGCTGGAACTGGAAATAGTAGAACATTTACTGTCACTGCCAACACAGTGGGTACTGCGGATAACAGAACCCTAACAGGAAATGGACAATTCACTTCTAATGGGAATATTATTGGCGGTACAAATATCAGCGGATCTGTTAGTGGACATTCCATATCTATTGGAACAGAAACTTATACCCTTTCAACTACCACAAGTTCACCTTCTAGAACAATCGACATCACCGATAGAACAGATGAATATGTGTGGAGTAACTTAGAATCACAAATCGAAGGAACTAGTTCTTTCAATGTCTCTAGAACTAATGTCGGCAATGTTGCAACATTCACATTGACTTCGAAAGTCACAGGCTCAGATCAAAACAATGCAGACGAGCCTATAACATCTGCAGATGCTTCTTTTGATATTACACAAACTGCTCAAAATGGAACTAGTGAAACCGGAGCCATTGACGGACATTATATTAATTTCTATGCAGATTCTGGCGCCGCTAATGGCTATAGGGTTACGATTGATAAGGACAACTCCAACACTGGTGGGCTCAATTATTCGGCATCTGTTGCAGTAAGTGGATTTACGACAATTTATGTTGACTCGACAAGAGCCTCAAATACAGATTTCTGGAATACAATTGAAACTGCACTTGAAGCAGAAGGGTTCGCTGTGGCACAAGGTGTTGACAATCCTAGGACTTTTACTGTTACAAACTATGTTACTGGAGCCGCAGGCAACGGTGGTGCATCTGGTAACGGTGGAACAAGTGGCGGAACATTTGTCAAAATTGACAATGCGTTTGCGACTGGAAGTGATTCATCTGGTGCAGATTTGGGAGACACAATAGAAATAGATGGTACAACGTTTACGATCACTCACACATCGACATCATCTGCAAGTCAGGTACAGGCATCTGGAGTGACTGATGCTGAATTCTGGGAAAGTCTTAGAACTAAAGTTAATGTACAAACAGGTTATAGCGCAGTAACAGGCTCTGACAGCCCTAGAACTTTCACAATCACATCAGTATCAACTGGCTCTTCAGAAGATCCTAATATTAGTGTAACTGGCGATACATTCGCAATAGTTGATGCAGGTACTGCAGGGACAGATGAGACTGGTGCAGAAAATGGCGATACTATAACAATTGATGGGCAAACTTTTTCTATCGATATTAGCAGCGGACTAGGTACTGGATCTACAGCCAACTTCCATAATGCACTGTCACACTCGATTAAAACTGACACAGACTTTGATACGATTGCAATTACCAACTTAGGAACTGGATATCACAGATTTAGTTTGACTTCTTCTGTCACTGGTACGGCAAAGAACGTAGCATTCTCTCAGAATACAAATGGTTCTAGAGCCACATTCCAGAACTTGGCAGGTGCCGCAGGTGGAACATCGCCAATTGGTATAGGCGATTTGGACTATATTAGATTCCATACCGATTACGACGACGATGCCTTAGGAGAGTTTATATACTTCAGAGCGGATCTTAATGGAGATGAGACTGACAGTACTGCCAACAAATATATTGACGTATCCGGATATACAGGAACTGACGCCGAGAAAAGCACTAAATTTTGGAATGATTTATCACAATCTATCAAGGATCATACATTATTTGACACTATATCGATCTCATCTAGTAGTAATGTCGCAACGCTTAGTATCACTTCTTCTGTCACTGGAGCATTGTTCAACAATGATCTGTACAGTGTGTACAATGGTAGTGATGGAATCGGATTCACAATAACTAACAACACATCGGGCGGAACTGATGAGTCAGGTGCTACATCAGGTGATACAATCACGATTGATGACACGATATTCACAATCGTCCATAATTCGTCTCCTACGTCATTGCAGATCAATGCAAGTGGTGTAACTGATAATAACTTCTTTAATGCGCTCACGGCTGCTGTAGAAGCCAATACGGACATGTCTGCAACCTTTACTGTGGCATCAAATACTGGTTCATTTGAATTAACCTCATCGGTTACTGGAACGGCGAAAAATATATCTATTACTGAAACTGGCAACTCTTTTGATGAATTAGTCGGACTGTCTGGCGGAATTAACGGAGTATTCAGAGGAGTTAAATTTGGTGAAGTGATTCCACAGCCAAGATACGCTTATCCTCACACTCTACAGTCTCCCGGCTCTATGCGCAATCCTACGGCAAAATCTAATTTAGGATTAATTCACGAAGGTTATAAACTCAGATCTAACCATTTTGCGCTCACTCGCTCTTTAGGACATAGTACAGATGGTATGTTTGATAATACTTCACGATGGACAACTCCTGATTTATCAGGACTTACGCCAATGGATAACAACTACAATGATTGGTATGAAAGAATCAGAGGTAAAAACAAGCACTTCTCGCTAGTTCCAGAATATAGAATAAGTTCTCATATTGAGGGCATCATTCAAGACGGAAATGATGAAAAGTCTTATTTTGCGCAAAATTATTGGCTTGAGATCACTGGTGCATCACTGGACGACGGCATCACTGTTGCTAAGAATCAAAGAGGAAATTCATCAGAATTTTTAAGAGAATACTCTACTAGCACAAACATCAGAGATGTAGAAAACTTTATTGAAGACAATACTGGTGATTTGGGATTGGTTCCATTTACTTTGACTTTGACTTGCGACGCAATCAAAAGTTTCTTACCGTACGAAGGTTTCTACCCTCAGTCTAGAACTGTGCAGATGTGTGAAGCATTCGCCGGATCATATGGTAAAGGAATCTCAGCACAAGAAGCGAACCCAAGTGACACAGATATAGAATTCCCAGACAACAATGTGCTTGCTCAAGCACGTCCAGTTTTTGATGCTGTTATGTCTCCGGGATTGCTTTATAACACCATTAAGTCTGGTATGGCAGTAGATTACCCTATCGTTACCTCAAAGATGGCTACAGCAAGCCTTAAAGATCCATATGGTGGAACTAACCATATGATCAGTAATGAATTATTTGATAGTAGATTACCGTTTGAGACTTTGCTATCACCTGAGTCTTTTATGTCAAAAGAGTATATTGTTGACATGAACCCTCATCCGAGTTCTTCTTTCAACCTTAAGGCAAAGATTGGTGAAGCATCTGATTCAAACTACAAATTAATGTCTAGCAATTTCTTTTCAGAGGTAATGGAATTCTTTTTGCAAGAAGGTAAATCTTCTAGAATTGTATCCAAGCCAGAAACTGATCCGGACTTTGGTATTGTTGTGGCAAATCATGCTGGAATGTTACCGACATATCGCTCCATCTTCAGAGTATATAAATCTAGAAAAGAACATCCTTATATTGAATTCAGTGGTGCAGCCGATGTTATCAACAATTCGTCTGACGTTTCTGGTGCATATGATAAGTATTATAATCGTCCTCCTAGTGGAACCAATTATTTCTTGAGCGAATATCAGGGATTAACTGGATCTGCTCTAGAATACGATGTACAGAAAGTCAACTATCCACGCCCTCAGATAAATTCATATGCTGAAGTGGAGACAATAACAATGTATTCTCAGCCAAACGCCTTCGGCCCACCTTGTGCTGGCGGTGTTGCTGTAGAGTTTGTCAGTGTTGTTGGTGATACAATTACTACCGGAGAAAACAACAATACAACATATATGATGTATGATTCCACTAATGGTTATAATGCGCCATTCACTCCTCCTTATTATGACGGAGAAGCATGGGCTATATACACCTTCACTCCGCAAAAAGCAGGAAAGCATACATTAAACGACATCTTGCAGAACACAACTGTCGATTTCTTGAGATACGAACTCAATCATGAATCCGGATCTTTTGGAGATAGAGGGACATTTGGGCCGCAAGGGTTTACCATCAACGAAAATGCAATGCAAGTTGACGCATCGTTCAACTTATTCAAGCAGGCTAACATAGATAACCAAGGTAATTCTTGGGTTATTGAGTCTAAATTCGAGACTCCAATATTAGACTTCTCCAAATATTTAAACAGAGAATACAATGCAGAATTTGAATCTGGCGTAACCTCTGATGATATATACACCAGTCAACTAAGTTTGTCCGGTACTCGTCAGGAGCCAGATACTTTAAGTTCGATTCATTCGTCCTTATCTTCAGTTCATCAATTAAGTGGAGTACTGAATCCAATTGGTATGTGGCATCAATACGGAGAGTTCCCAAAAGAGGCTGATAAAGGTATCTTCATGCAAATGATTGATGTACCAGACGGCTATGAAAAGTCTGGCACTAGACTAACAATTCCTAATCCAAAATACACTGTAGTCAAGCCTGAGATATCTTCTTGCGACGGCGCAGGGCTGGACGCAGCGTATAACACCAATCCTAGAGATACTATGTATCCATACTTCGCGAGACAAGAACTGAGAAGAAGATTGGTTGGCGATGATGAATTCGCAGTAGAAGGAGGCTCGATACAAGTAATCAATCCAGACTCCGGAATGATTATTGACACAGAGTTAAGATATGTAGACTTGCAAAATATATTTGGAGTCACCTTGGACAGTACAGCATCAGTCGCTGACAACTTTAAACTGTTTGACGTATTCAGAGATACGGGAAGTTACACAAAAGAAATTCTAACAACTAATTCTGACTTTACATCTGCATCGACAGTATTTGCTGTGAAAGTTGATGGAACTGCTAGTAGCGCAAACAACGCTTCTTCTAGTTCTCCGTTCAAAGGACACTGGGCAGCGTCTTACTATCACTACGATCAAGGAAACTCTTATGCTCCATTGCTGATTGTTCCTAAGAATTATTCTTCACTTGAGTATGATTTTGGAACTTTTTCCAAAGGGCAGTTCGAAGATGCATTGTCAGACTTTTCAATTGGGAAAGTATATACAGAACAGTCTACTAGATTTGCTGATGCAGATGAAGTTGATTGTGTGAAAACTTCTACCGGTGTAGTACTAGCGCCAAGTTATCTCAATGATATCTTGCAGAAAAATAATAATGAAATAACAATTGGTAATCTTTCGAAGGTTAATATGACTGATGCTTCTCGCGCATCACTTGGAGACTTGATAGGTAGCAGAACAATCTCTTCTGTCTCTACTCCCTCTAGTCTGACACAAGAAGCGGCAAAGATCAATAGAGCAATCAATGTATCAAAAGCAAATAGCAATACTTTTAAAAGTTCAAAAGTAAGAAGAAAGACGTTCAGATTGATTCCAGATAGTCCTGCAGTATCTTCTTTGGTATCTAGTGACACTTCATCGTATGATTTCCCAGAGCCAATGTTTGTTCGTGGAGCAATTAGATACAATGCTGGTGCAGGAACTGCCTCTTCAGACACAGTACAGCGCTCTAGAGACTATTTTAAAACTTTAGTTCAACATGCCCCTCAATCAGACAAAAACATAACTGCAAACCCTTCTACCGTCAGATGGGGACAGTTCTTACATGACGATTCTCAGCAGCAGATCAAATCTCTTGCTAAGTTGGTTGGGTTTGAACAAGAGCCTGTTAAGATGGGCGTGACTGCTAAGTCTAGAGTGATCAGAGAAGCAGTAGTTGCTGTGCCATATATCTCTAACAAGGACGGTATACCAGAATATCTGAATCTCAAATTGACTGACGGGACTTCTCAAGATCCAGAAGTATTGAGACAGATGGAAAAAATGAAAGAATATGTCTTTCCACCTCACTTAGACTTTATCAACTACGATGTCCAGCCAGTACCCATGTATATTTTCGAGTTTACTAAGAACTTGGAAAGAACCGATCTTAATGGGTTGTGGCAAGGAGTTGTTACAGAAGAGACTAAGAAGGTAGAAGAAGAGCAGCAATCAATATCACATGTTCTATCTCCTGAGGGAATGCTAGGCTCGTTGAAAGATGTTAGCCCGAATATGAGTATCTTGAAGAAGGTACGTTGGAGAATATTCAAAGTCAAGCAAAGAGGTAACTTCTCTTACGATGAAAAGATGAACAGCGATATAGGTAAATCAAATAAGATAAACTCCACAGTTGGTTATAACTGGCCGTACGATTATTTCTCATTAGTCGAGAATGTCAAATTAAGCGTAGATGTTGAACTTAAAAAGCCACAAGCACTTCAAGGTGCAGCCTCTATAGCACCTGAAGGTGGATACTCAGGTACAGGGATTACAAACCCTGTTGGATTTGATGCATCTGATTTGGAGATAGGCACACTGGTTCAGACATCTCAAATTGAGATATCCGAAAATGCTGGGCAATCTTACTTGGCTGCAGAGTTGGCAGAACAACAGGAAAGTACTTTTAATTACAATGATGCTAAATTGGCAGTCTTAAGAGAGTTTAAAAAGATTATTCGAGCAGATCTAAATTCTAGAAATAAAAATTGGAGTGATCTGAACAATAGAAGAAAAAGAAGATATGTAGAAAGAGCAAAAGAAAACATAGTAGGGCTGATAGTTTATCAAGATATGGTAGACAAGTTCCCGAATATAGAAGGCTATGTTAGCAGATTACGTCCAAGAGACTTTTAGGAGACAGTAGATGACATTTTTTAACAAGAAAGAAGAAATATTAGAACTCAAATTATCGTCATACGGAAGGCAAAAGTTAGCAGCAGGCAGTTTTAAGCCTACATACTATGCTTTCTTTGATGATGATATATTATATGATGGTTCTAGGGGAGGAATCTCTGAGGACAATAATAATATTGAACCAAGGATTCAAGAAAACTCTCCTTCTCTGAGATGTCAGACTAATTTTACCGATTTAGAGGAAAAGGTGAGAAAGCAAACGCATGACAAAATTGCTGATACCTATCATGAATCAAATGTTAATGATCGAAAAACCGATCCATCTGTTTTTCAAGACTATGATGGCTTGAGAAATGTATTGCCTTTGGGCAAGTCGCAATTAGGGAACCAATATACTGCCGCTTGGAGAGTAGAGTTCATGGAAGGCGATTTTAAGAATTCTAGATCTACAACATACGACTCAGCCTCAAGTTGCTCAGCGCCGTTTTCGTGTCAAAAGCCTATCATTAACATACCACAAGTGCAAGCAGACTTAGAAATTCAGCCTATTCTTGTAGAAAAAGACTTTAAAGGTATATCGGATCCACAGACAGATAGATTTATAACTGAAGATGATGATGGGTTTTTCATAAGATTGGTTGATGATTACATCTTATTAGACATAGTCGAGGCTAATGTCGATCTATATAATGATTCATTTTCTCTAGAAGTGTATGAGATAACTGAGGATGAAGACAAAAAAGAGATCTTAGTCCCCAAGATGTTTAAAAAGCAGATTCAATCAATCGTCAATGGGATATTACTGGATCAAGAAGAAATTGAAGAGCAGATATCAGAGGCTCCTATAGATGATAAGTTTATTGAATATTATTTCGACATTTCTGTCGACAATGGAATAGACAACAAAACCAAGAAAGATAAGATTTTCTATCGAGAAAAGCGTGGTAATATATTTGATAGTAACATTGACACTCAAGATTATCAACAAACTCCCGGAACAGAACTATATACTAGTGATAACGATGGAGAGGATTGTTAATGGCATCATGTACTTTAGACGATTTGGTACCAAGTTTTAGATGTAACCGCATTTTCTTGGAACCTACAACTGGAAACTATGAAGAATATCAAGTAAAGATTGATGCTTCCGTGTTCGATACAATAGAGGATGATGGAGGAATCGCCGATTACCTCTTGTCTGACACTTTCAAGAATAACATATTAATATTTACCACATTTTCGAGAGATAATAGGGTTAAAGATTTTGTAGCATTTCTAGATTCTTATTGGAACCCAGTGAATAAAACTGGTATAAGCCCTGCAAAGCAAAGCCTTATTTTTTATGCAGTTATGATACCGGCTAGCGCAGGGACTAATGACTCTGACTACATGTATGACGAAATCCTCAGAACTTATTCTGCCGTATTTGAGTCCACTAGTGTTGTCAGAAGCCTTTCTTTTTCTGAGGGCGTGAAAGAGCATATTGATAGACTTAAAGAAGGATTTGAAAATCAAGTTTTAGAAATCAAAGGATTTACGTTCAATGATTATAGCAATGATTTGATTCAAAGTTATGGACAAATTGTGCAAGATTCAAATGGCAATCGATTTTATGATCTTAAAATTCCGAGGGAAGAGTTATCTTTCACCAACAAGTCTGATGTAGGAACGTGCTATTCACATAGTATATGTGCGTTTGATGCGGCTTCACTGATAGATGGCGTTCAGATCCCAATTAATTCAAGCACCGTAGAATTTTTCTTTAAAAACATAGACGAGTGTCACATCTTGGATAATAGTAGGGCAGCATCCTCGTCCGTGCAAGATTTCAGAATATCAGAAAGAGTGCAAGAAATCATACGCCCAAATCGTGTAACAAGATACGATCAAATAATTGATGAGGTTTCTTTGGCATCTTCTGGTAAAGGAGTTCTGAACTCCGGAATAACATCGGACTTATATCCTTCTTATGTTTCAATTGTACCACAGATTCCTGAGGGTGATAATTCTCTATCATCTGACAAAATACGCACCCACAATAGGTTTTATTTAAACATAAAAGAATTATGTCGTAGAAACTCCAATGTTAGATTTATATATGACAATCTATCCAAGAATGGGATAGCAGGAATTCTTCATGATTTTGAATTGTTGAGTATCAATATACATAGGGTACGTAAGGACGCTTATGAGATTGTAGCGCTGCAGGGTAGAGATATATCAATTTCAAATACTAGAATTACAAATGATGTTACGTTGTATGAATTCTCAGATTTGGGGTTTACGAAACTAACTGACGGTGAGTATACCTATAGATTAAAGATAGATTTTTTAGATCCAATGTACACATTCGCAGAAAAGTTCCTAGAGCCGGTAAAAAATCTTTTAGCCAGATTCAATAGAGCAATCACGTACATACACAACAATCCTCAAAACTATAATGAACTTAGAGATGAGTTGAACGCTCAGGCTCAAGTAGACTTAAGGGCAATATTTCCACTGGATGAGACTTTGTTTCTGCAGAGTGTATCTTTGAACACTTTATTTATAGCGCTCACAGGACAATCATACTCTTCGATAAGAGGGTTTTCGAGTCAATCTGATGAGAATGATATACTTGACATGTCTTTTTTCGAAAGAAGAAAACTAGAAAACTCGAAAAGAGTGATTGAGGATCTTTTGTTTGCGTCTAGTAAATTCTTTGCCATGGCAGAGATTAATAATATCTCCACTAGTGCAACCAAGAATCAAAGTAAGGTACTATCCTACTCTAGAACTTGGGATGCCAATGTGTCTCCCAATGCGTTTTCGGAAGGCGTGATCGCCGTTATTGCGCAAAACGCAGTTGAATTATCAGAGTTAGATTACAAATTTAGGATGGATTTCGAAAAAACAAAACACGACATTACGTTCAATGTTGAATCAAAAAATTTAGGATTTGCGACTCCTTCATTATTGGCAGGCTTTAATCCGTTTTCTTCTGAGAACATAATAAGAAATTATCTGAATTTGTTCGCAAACGTGCTAGAGTCAGGTGATATGGTAGAAGATGAATTGGCTAGTGCTTTATTAGGAGAAAACTCTATAGGCTATGACGGCTCCGTGAATGAACTTAAGAATGGTTCTGGAATGTTTGAATCTTTTTTAACTACTTTGGGTGGGACGATAGAGAACGATACATTGGGAAGTATAGATACAGAGATATCATCACCTAGGAACTCAAGAAAATTATTCTCTGCTGGTATTGATAATGGAGAAAATATAGCAAACTCAATTAATTCGAATTATGGACAAATCGAAGTTATAACTGATGATGATCTGGAAGAGGTTGATGAGAAAAGAGATCAAATCAAGCAAAATATATTTCTAGAAAAAGTCAAAATCGAAGACGTAGTCATGAGAATGTTGGTTAATCGAGATGGATACAGTATACTAGATAGAAAATCTTTCAAACAGGGCGAAAAGAATAGTAAAAGTTTTGATTATAACTTCAATTATTCTAGCAATGTCACAGGAAAACCCCATCCCATAATACATTCAGTGTCAGAAAAGTACTTTAGACTGTCAGAAAACGGTGCAGGTACCGAGGTAGCAATGCCATTATCTAGGTTTGTCCTAGACAACACATTCATGGTTTTTTATCTTGCGTCTTTCGATGAAAATATGAATCCTGACTGGAGACAACTCACAGATATCGAAAATGCTAGAACTATTGCATCTAGAGAAGACAATCAGTCTGGCGGAGTACTGTGTAAATTTAAAAGATTTCAAGACTCCAAAATGCAAATAGGACAAGGTTCTACATCCGATAGGGAAATATTATCTAGATATTTCTATTTATACTTAGACTGAGAGCGAATTAAATGAAATATTATACATTACAACAAGACTTGATACAAGTCAATGGCACTTCATACGACTTGAACCATAGTTACATGGCTCCTTACGAAAGGAATGATCTCTATCTCAATTTGATAGACGAGCAAACTCCACAATCTCCAGACACCGCTTTGGACATAGGGATAGGGCAAAAACTATATGCAGACATTGATTATGAATATAATTATTTTGCTCCAGAGTACCAAAGACTTACAACAGAATTGCACAGACAAGATCAATTATTCCTATTGCCATCGTTGAACGCTTGGTTATTATTGGAAAATCGTATGATCAATGAAGACATAAGAAATTTTATGTTCACGACTTATAAGCGAAATGGGGAGATAGATAATCCGGATAGAACCCTTAGTAAGGACTTTTTTATGTTTAGGGGGCAGACACTGGGATATCTAGAATCAAACGACGCATTATCAGACGCTATCTTAGTCAGCAAAAAAGAACTTCCGGGATATAGCCGGACTGAGTTTATCGACAAGAGAGTGTCCAAGTTATATGCAGATGCAGAAAACAAAAGAGAGATGTTCCCCATTTTTTCTAAACTAAAGATAACAGGAGTCGAAAAGACAGAAATCTGCAATCTTTTGGAACAATATGAATTAGAAGTTGAATTTATAGATTTTTTAGTTTCAATGCGTGATAGCGCCAAGTATACTCAGCCAGTAGAATACACGTATGCGTTTGGAAGAGAAGAGGGTACAAAATCTTCACTCTTGCACGTATACGAATATGAAGGCTTCATTGATTATCTAGAGACGGTAACAGATAAAGTAATCAGTGTGCCTAGCGAAGAACAGACTACTTGTGAGTATTTCGAATCTTTTCTCAAAACACAAGTCTTTAAAACAAAAGCGCTAGAGATGATTGACAACTTGCCTGCTAGCAATGCTTATCCAGTGGCATTTCGATTAGAGAAATATGATTATGAAGGCAAGCCGTTCAGTTCACACTACTTTTTTAACTATACGGAACTAGAGACATTTATGTTTTTTGACACCCAAGTGGCATACAGAGAACAATATACTTATGATGTTCGAGTCATAAATATGATAAAAGTTCCAGCCATCAGTGCTGAAAATTTTAGTGGCGAAGCGATGTCTGTTGTGTTTGTAGAAGAGCCATATTACAGAGAAGATATATTTATTTTAGATTCACCACCCATATCACCGGATGTCGAATTAATAACATACAGGGGAATAGACAACAAGGTTTTGATTTTGTTTAACCAGATGATAGACAAAAGAGCAGAAGTCCCAGTCTATATTAACCCTTCTGATACAGAATATTTCAAAGAACAATACCTATCTCAGAAGATAGAAGAAGGCAAACCAATCATATTTGAATCAGATGATCCTGCAGACTTTGAATTCTTCAGGCTGAAAGAGAAGCCAGTTGAATACAAAGACTTCTCGAACGAAAATTATAAACTTATTCAGTCCAACGATGCGTACTCTTCTGCTTATGAGGATACTATCATGCCAAATCAAACATATTACTATATGTTCAGGACTCAGGACAAGAATGGCTTTGTTTCGAATCCTTCGCCAATTTATGAGTTTATATTAATAAAAGAAGGAGAGACATTATATCCTAAGATACGGATTGTATCTTTGGCAAAACCAGAGCCTCCAGCACAGAAAGAAAAAAGTTTTAAAAAATATATCAAGATAGGCTTATCGCCTAGACAGTACCTCCTGCCAAAATCAACATCATCGAATTTGCACAGTGTGGAAGGTAAGCACATAGATATTGGAGTGTCTGAAGATAACATTCTGGTATCCAACGGTTCAGCAGATGCGAAGTTTCGTAAGTTTAAATTTCGTATACGTAGTAAAAATACAGGGAAGTTGATAGATATTAATGTAACGTTCAAAAAGAATAAGGTAATAAAAGCATAAATGATAATGTTTTACTATTTATGATGAAATACTATTTACATATTAAGAGGAATAAAGTATGGGTTTTTTAGATAATTCTGGGGATATCATCCTAGACGCTGTTTTGACAGACACAGGTAGAAAAAGATTAGCAAGAGGTGATGGTAGTTTTAACGTCGCTAAGTTCGCTCTAGGAGACGATGAGATCAATTACGGACTTTATAATAAGAACCATGCAAGTGGATCTGCTTATTATGATTTAGAAATATTGCAAACTCCAGTCTTAGAGGCATTTACGAACAATACTTCAACAATGAAGAGCAAATTGATTACAATATCCAGATCTAATCTTCTTTATTTACCGGTTATTAAATTAAATGAAGATAAAGGAGTTACTGGGGGAAGCAGACATGCTACATATGGTATGCACTTGATTGCAGTGGACGATGATACGATAACATCTGTAGGCTCTAATACTACTGGTGTTGTGAATGGCTACTCTTTAGAGAGCAATACGACTAGCATCTTTTTCGATCAAGGACTTGACACTTCAGATTTAACATCAACTATCAAAATTGATCCGGACTTAAAAGAAACTCAATATATTATTCAGATGGATCACCGTTTGGGTTCCATTGGGGCTTCTGGTGAGTCTAGTGTTGCTTCGTTTTCATTTTTAGATGATGACAATATCGCAACCTACTACTTTACAATGGGATCTGGTGGAAACAACTCTGGATTCGTAACAGAAATTTCTGCCAACGACGTCGCAGGAGATTCTTCGGTAGCAGGTAGAAGAGGTACTAGACTATCTTTTGCAGTTAAAGCATCTGACAATCTTCAGAACAGTACTTTCCTATTTGATCAAATAGGGCTTTCTTCTAATATTACTATCGATGCTGTTAATTATCAAGCAATCGATACTATAATTAGAGTTATGGGTGCAACAACTGGCTATTCGGTTGAGTTGCCCGTCAGATACATCAAAAAAGTTTAATAAAGGAAAGGAATTAAATTATGGCTACAACTTATAAATCATTATCAACAAACGATATTGTCACTACAAAGACACTATTACACGAAGCAATTCCTATTACTGGAACAATCGTCAGTGGAACTTATGTTAGTGGTACTACAGAAAAGAACATTAAAAATTATACTCATGGCATGTTTCAGTCTGTATATGATTATCCTTACTTGAGTTCTTCTGCAAATCATATTTTCGATGTAGCAATGGGATTTCATGCTACTTCTTCATTGAGTGGTACTAGTGCTGGACACGTTCAGGTTTCTAAAAAAATCAACATGTACAACCAAATGGCACAAGTTCTTATGGGCTATGATGAAAATGGAAACATCAGGAGATTCGACGAAGACGGAGATCTCACTGGTGGAACCAAGATGAATGAAGTATTCTTCATAAACTTTGCGAGACTTCTTTCGAAAGACGAAGTTAAAAAAGGTTCATTTAATTTAGAACTAGGTACATCTGCTTCTTTTGATCAATCGAATGGAGTATCGGCAGAAAGGATTAAACTAGTAGACACCAATGCACAGAACGATTATCGTGTTAATTCTCCTGCTGGAGACTACGGAATTCTATATGCGGATTCTACAGTAGGAACAAACTTGACTACAGATGACGGCACTCAAAAGGCAGGACTCTTGTTCTATCAAGCCGGTATCGCAGTTATTACGGCATCTGTGTTCTTAGATGCAGCAGATGGCGGAATGCTGACTAACGCAGCAAGTTCTAGTGAAATGAACTCTGGCGCACAGACAGTTACGCAACTTTTTGTATCTGGAGCGATATCAGCATCATGCGATTCTCTTAGACAAAGAATGTATAATGTCGAATTCAATAACACAACAGAACTAAACTCGACTGTATATTTCTGTCGTGCTCACCATAATGAGTTTAACTATTCAACTAATCCAACTTACTTGAGTTCATCTAAACTAGTTGTCAAGAATAACGCTTCCGATACTCCTGTATCTTATATCTCAACAGTTGGGCTTTATTCAGCAGACAATGAATTACTAGCAGTAGCAAAATTATCTGAGGCTCTCAAGAAAGATCCGTCAAACGAATTGACATTACGAGTTAGATTGGATTACTAATGTCCGTAGAGGGCTTACGTTTCAAGAGGCTGGTTAAAGAACTATCGTTTCTTAAATCGGATCTAGAATACCACAGGGCAGAACACGTCTTAAGACGTGCTTTGTTCTATGAAGATCTAGAAAAGTTCATGGAAGATACAGAGTTTGTATTCTCAGAGAAAAAGACAGTGCAAAAGATGAAGGACGTCTATAAGCCGAAAGAGAAAAGTATGATAGTTAAAAAGGATACTGAACTGGCTAACCAAAACAAAGAGATGTACAGGAAAATAGCGAAGAAAACACACCCTGATATACATCATGATTTGGATAAAACCTCTATGTTCAAGAAAGCATCCAAAGCAATGCAAGAGGGTGACTGGTACACTCTATATGAGTTGTCTGAGACTTTAGGCATTGAGGTAGGAGAACATACTCCAATGCACTTAGAGTGGCTTAAAACGGAAATACAAAAGTCTAGAGCAGTAATAGAAGGCATAGTTATAACATACGAATGGATTTATTCTGAGCCTAACTCAAATAAACAATTAGTTCTAACTAATTACTGCAAGTTAACATGCAATAAAAAATGAATATTTATTGCGATTCAAACGTATAAGAATTATGAGTATATTTAAATTTGACGAAAAAGAAATATTTGTTAACAGTTTGAAACTGTATCCAAAGTATGAGTTTACTGCTTACTCTGGCACGTTATACATAAACAATCAAAAATCAGATTCTGGCTCTTTCAGTGCGCAGAGTTTAAACGTTCCATCGGGATATATCTCTTTATACGAGATTAACAATGATAAGTTGTCAGGTTCAAATAATTTTATATACCCTTTTATAACGAAAGATGGCTCATTGCAGTCGTTTGCAACTGTTAGTACAACTCAGTTTGCACAATCATTTGCATATGGGGATGTGATAACCGGCTCATACCCGATGTCATCATCACTGTATAGAAACTATTATTCACAATCATCAGATAGAATTCATCTAAACGCTCTTCAGAATACCCTGAACCATTATAGAAACATATCCAGTCATTATGAATTCAGTGGAGCATTGGGAGATAAAAGTACTCAAGAGGCAAATCTGATAAGCATACCTTCTATCTTCTATGGAAACAGGATCAAGAAAGGTACTATGGATCTTAAATTTTATATTACCGGTACTTTGGTTGGACAACTACAAGACATAAAGAAGAACGGAGAGTTAATTCAAGTTGCTCCCTCTGGATCAACAGGCTCAGGCTCATGTGCCGGAGTCGTACTTTATAACGAAGGATTTGTGGTGCTGACGGGATCATGGGCTCTAGACAGTACATTGAGGAACTACATTAACGACATATCTCTCAAAAAGGCTACTAAGTGGATTTATTGGGGTTCGGGAATTAGTGGATTTGACAATGATCCGATGACAGGCTCTCACAGCAGCATATCATTTCAAGGCGAAACAACAACGCCAACTATTTCTATGTACGCTCATGCGCCAAAGGGTGAACTAAATCATTCAAATAATCCCACATTCCTTCAGAATGATCAAAGCCTGTATCCGTCTGGAACAGTCCAATCTGGGACACTATATTTGGAGAATGACAGAGCATTGATCAAAAACACTGTATACAGTCCATACGATAACAATGAAGAGACTTTTGAGAAGCATACTTATATATCCAAAGTAGTGATTTATGATGAGTTTATGAACGTATTAGGCGTCGCCAAAGTAGCGAAGCCTGTGAAGAAAACAGAAGACAGAGAATTCAGTTTTAAATTAAAATTAGACATATAGGAGAAATATGACTTATATACTAGGGCTTGACATAAGCACCTCTGTCATAGGAATGGCAGTAATGGATTTGGATAAAAACCTTATCGAATACAAAAACCTTAAGTTATCTTCTAAGATGGAACTAGAATTTAGATGTTACAACTTTAAGAGAGAGATCTACGCACTCTTTGAGAAGTATGGTTTTGGTAGAATATACGTAGAGCAACCTGCAATGATGTTTGGAGGAGGTAGAACAACTGCTCAGACAATGTCAAAACTTCAGAGATTCAATGGAATGTGTTGTTTTGCCGTATACAACGAAACATTAATAATACCAGAATTAATCCACGCAAACACAGCAAGAAAAAAAATGAATATTTCGGTACCCCGAAACGTAAAGAAGAAGAAGACATATATTGTCGAACAAGTAAAAAGTAAATATCCTAGTTTCACTTACGAACTCACAAGACACGGAAATCCAAAACCGGGTACTGATGATATAGCAGATGCTATCGTAATTGCACATGCAGGAGTTTGCTTATACAAAGAGGGGTTAAATGTTAGCGGAGAAGATCAAACTAGTAAATGACGTTTTGGGTTATCCCAAAAGACAATCATCGGAACATCTATATACATGTCCATATTGCAACCATCACAAGAAAAAGTTTTCTTTAAACTTTGAAAGAAATGTATTCAAGTGTTGGGTTTGTGATGCGAAGGGAAGAAGCATAAGACGTGTTATTCGTCGCTTCGGTTCGTTCACACAATTAAAAGAATGGGATAAGTTATCTGGCGTCACAGATCATTCTAGGTTAGAATTTAATCTGTTCGCCGAAGAAGAAGCAGAACAAGAGCAGGTAATATCTCTTCCAGAAGAATTCAAGACTCTTACTGGCAAAACATCAGTAGTTGATAATATACCCTTATCTTATTTACATAATCGTGGATTAGAGTCTTGTGATCTACTAAGATACAAGATTGGGTATTGCAGTGAAGGAGAATTTGAAGGTAGAGTCATCATCCCTTCATTCAACGTTGATGGGTATGTAAACTATTTTATCGCTCGAACTTATGATGGGCATTGGATGCGCTATAAAAATCCCAATGCTTCTAGAGACATTATCTTTAATGAACTAATCATCGATTGGGATTCAGACGTTATTCTAGTCGAAGGAGTGTTTGATGCCATATGCGCAGGAAACGCAGTTGCGCTATTGGGTTCTACACTAAGAGAAGAATCAAAACTGTTTCAACACATAATCAGGAACGATTCAAGTGTTTTCGTGGCATTGGATCCCGATGCGGAAAAGAAGGCTATGAAGATTACTCATACTCTTTTGAAGTATGACATTGAGGTTTGGAAGATTGATATACCTGCCGGAGAAGATGTATCTTCTATTGGTAAGGAAGCGTTTGCAGAACTCAAAAATAATGCAGTTTTGATGAGAGACAACCAAGACTGTATTCTCAGGAGAAAACTTATGTCTCTATAACACAATGAACAATATTCTATACACAAAGGAGGGAACATGTTCAAAACAATACACATTAACAGGAGGGAAAATGGAAACTTTTAAAACAATCATGATAGATCCGCCATGGAACGAGAGAGGAGGAGGCAAGATCAAAAGAGGTGCAGATAAGCACTATCCCTTGATGAAGACTCCAGATATCATAAGAACGATATTACAGTGCGAGTATTGGAATAGTTTAGAAGATGATGCTCACATGTATCTGTGGGTAACAAACAACTTTCTATCAGAAGGACTTACGGTGATGGAATCTTTAGGGTTTCGATATGTCACCAATATAGTGTGGGTGAAAGATAGAATTGGACTAGGGCAATACGCTAGAGGAAAGCATGAATTGTTATTGTTCGGTACTAGAGGTAAAACACATACTAGTGTCAAGAAAGATAACAACAAACTAGAATCAGTGATCAATGCAAAGAGACAGAGGCACTCACAAAAGCCGGAAGAATCTTTCACTTGGATTGAGTCTAGATCTTACGGCCCATACCTTGAACTATTCTCTAGGAAAGAAAGAGAAGGGTGGACAGTATGGGGAAATGAAATCACAAACCAACAGGAGAAAAAATGATTAAAATAGCACACATCGCAGACACTCATATTCGCAATCTTAAGTACCATTATGAATATAAGGTTATCTTTTCGCAAATTTATGAAACCTTACGAAATGAGAAGGTTGATTATATCGTACATTGTGGAGATATAGCACACACCAAAACACAGATCTCACCTGAGTTTGTGGAGATGGCTTCTGAGTTCTTTTATAACTTAGGAGAGATTGCTCCAACATATATTATCTTGGGGAATCACGATGGAAACCTTAAGAACAGTTCACGTCAAGATGCGATCACCCCAATCATCAATGCTTTGGATCACGATAACTTGCACCTATTGAAGAATTCAGGTGAAACAGATATTGGAGACGGCGTTGTATTAAATGTACTTTCGGTATTCGATGAGGATAATTGGACAGAACCAACAGATGACGACAAGATCAACATCGCTCTATACCATGGAGCAGTACAATATTCTAAAACAGATACAGGATTCTCTATGACTCATGGGGATCATGATATTTCCATCTTTGAAGATTTTGACTATGCAATGCTAGGCGATATCCACCAAAGACAATACTTGAATGATCGTAGAACTATATGGTATGCAGGCTCTACGGTTCAACAGAACTTTGGGGAGACAGACGACAAAGGTATTCTTATTTGGAACATAAAAAACAAAAAGAGTCATACAATTAAGCCAGTTACGTTTAATAACCCTCGTCCATTCTTATCATGGAATATCGAATTAGATGTCAATGGTAATCCCGACATATCAAACTTTAGTCCTCCGGAAGGGGCTAGGATTCGTGTGATTGCTGATAGTTCTTTGTCAATTGATCAAATCAAGAAAGCAACCGAAGTTGTTAAACACAAGTTCAATCCAGAATCAGTTACATTTCTTAACAGAGCAGTGAGCAGGAACTCAGTTGAATTAGGTGAAGGAGAGTCCGAAGTACTTGATCTCCGAGATATCAAAGTTCAAGAAGAGTTGATTGAAGAGTACCTAGAGCCTTTCAACCTATCTCAGGATGAATTGGAGAACGTATATCGACTGAATAAAAAATATAATGATGCAATATCCCAGAAAGATGATATATCACGTAATGTTAATTGGAGTCTAGAGACTGTTCGATGGGACAATCTGTTTAACTACAGTGAGGGAAATGAAATTAACTTCCAGAACCTCAACGGCATTGTAGGCATCTTCGGTAAAAATTTCTCTGGTAAGTCATCTATCATTGATTCAATATTGTTTTCAATGTTCAACTCGACATCTAAGAACGAGAAGAAGAACCTCAATGTTATCAATCAAAACAAGAATAAAGCATTAGCAAAACTTGATGTTACCGTTGGGGAACAGAAATATGTCATTGAGCGAGAAGCAGAGAAATATACAAAGAAACTAAAAGGTGTAGAAACCTTAGAAGCAAAGACAGATGTAACCTTCTATTCAGAGTCATTGATAACAGGCGATATAACGCCCCTCAATGGCACTACAAGGAACGAAACAGACAAGGCTATACGAAACCACTTTGGTTCACTAGAAGACTTCCTATTGACATCTATGAGTTCACAAAACGGTGCCTTAAATTTCATCTCGGAAGGGGCATCAAAGAGAAAAGAAATCTTCGCAAAATTTCTCGATTTGAACCAATTCGAACAGAAGTATCGTCTTGCTAAAGAAGATTCGGCAGAGGTTCGTGCTATGTTAAAGAAGTTAGATGGCAGAGATTTTCATCAAGAAAAGAAAGAACAGATAGTTCAATTAGCAAAAGTCACAAGGCGGCTAAACGGACATGAAGAAGATTGCAGAGTGTTAACGAAACAAATTGAAGAATTGAATGGTGAAGTAGCCCTGCTCGAATCAACAATATCCTTAGTTCCCACGGAATTAATTGATATAGCAAAGGTTAGAAACAAAATTGTTTCGAAAAAGACACAAGTGGCAGGACTTAATAATCATATTAAAGAACTTACCGAAGAAAGAAAAGAGAAAGAAGAGCGTTACAAGGCTTTATGCAACTTTGAAGAAAGTTTCGATATTGAAGGTTTGAACTCTAAGAAGGTTAAGATTGATGAATTGCTTAGTACTATTGATGATGTAACAGCAGATATCAAGGTAAAAGAGCGAGAATACAAATCAAACGCTTCTAAGAAGAAGTTGTTAGAGGGTATACCTTGCGGTACTAGTTTCCCTAAGTGTAAGTTCATCAAAGACGCAAACATCGCAGTTGCACATCTTCCTGCCATCAAGATGGAGATTGAATCGGCTAACGACAAGATAGCAGCGTTTGAAACTAGTTTAAGTCAATTAGATCCGAACAAGGTTTCAGAACACTTGGCAAAGTTTCAGAAGTTATTGGACAAGAAAGTCTCAGTGTCTTCTAGAACTACAGAGATCGGATTACAACTAGATCGTGATGAAACAACAATCAAACTCCTTACTAAAGAGATTGAAGAGTTGGAGAAAGAACAACAGAAGTATGAAGACAATAAAGAGGCAATTGAGAACTTGGAATCCATGTTGACACAAAAAGATTCTTTTAAGTCAAAGTTGAAAACTACTAAGCGAACTCTAGCCAAATGCGAGAAAGATCGTTTAAACTTCTATAAGCAGACAGGATCTATTGAAGAGAAGATTAAGAACCTTGAAGAGTTGGCAGAACAGCATGAAGAGTATCGTTCTCAATATTCTGCATATGATTTATATATGCAATGCATGCATTCAAATGGTATTGCTTTTGATGTGATTAAGAAAAAATTACCGGTAATCAATGAAGAGATTTCAAAAACAATTGCAAATATTGTTGATTTTAATATTTTCTTTGAGGTTGACGGTGGTAAATTTGAAATATATATCAAGCACCCTAAACATGATCCTCGTCCTTTAGAGATGGGCTCTGGTGCAGAGAAAACTATCGCTGCCATGGCTATTCGGATGGCATTGCTTACAGTATCTTCTATGCCCAAAGGGAACATATTTATCCTTGATGAACCGGGAACTGCTCTAGATGAAGAAAATATGGAAGGTTTTATTCGTATTTTGGAACTAATTAAAGTAAACTTTAAAACAGTTTTACTAATTAGTCATCTAGATTCATTGAAAGATTGCGTAGACATGCAAATTGTTATTGATAAAAAGGATGGCTATGCTCATGTTAAACAATAGGAGAAGATATGACTATGGAAGAAATCAAAGAAAAACAAGAAGCGATGGTAGATGCTTGGCTTGGAAAAGTCACAAGTCGCAAACTTATGGTTTGGGTTGCTGCAACAGCCCTCATGGGTTTTGGGATGGTTGAGTCTGCTGATTGGGTTATGATATCAGGGCTTTACATTGGTGGACAATCTGTCATCGATGCGATTGCTAAAATGAAGGGAGCATAATGGTTTTAAACTATTTGCTTAAACACTGGAAGGAGTTGCTTATAGCAACTCTTTTCCTCGTTCTCTGGATTAAGTCTAGAGTCGATTACAATGCATTGAGAGAACTGGAGCAACAAAGAACTGAAGCCCATGAAGAATCTATGCAAGAATTAAAAAACAACTATGAAATAAGAATAAAGGATCAGAAAGAAGCATATGAAAAATATAAAGAAGAAATTGACACTATCTTGGAACACTACGGTAGTAGGGTTGCAGACTTGGAAATCAAAACGTCCGAAAGGAAAGACGAGTACCAAAGCATCCTCAAAGAAAAACCAGAAACACTAATTAAAGAAATAGAACAAAAATTTGGATTTAAGTATGTTGAGTAGTATATTAATATTGTTCATGGGTGCTGCCCAAGCAGACAACGGCAAGTTTACATATGTGGAACTAGAACAGCCATGTCCGTTCAAAGGCACGTTATTGGACAACGAAGCAATGTCTCATTTATTGACATTGCCTGAATTTGAACAAGAAAGATGCAATATACAAAAGCAAAAAGAATTAGATATATTGCAAACAGAATGTGATCTTATCCAAGATGATTTGCAATCACAAGTAGATTTTCATAAAAGTGAAGTTGCTAGGGTAACAAAAGAAAAGAATGAAGTTATCGAATCACTTGAAGATGAAATAGGAAAGATAAAGAAAAATGACAATCCATACGTATTCACAGTAGGGGTTGCTATCGGGGTTACAGTTACATATCTATTGGTAAAGGCACTTGGAGGAACACCATGAAGATTGACGATCTCAATAAGGTAGCAGCATATGAAAAGGCTATCAAAAAGAAATATGGCTATGATGCAGTTAGGAATCCAAACTCAGGTTGGGATGATGAGAAAGAAAAAGAATATCTTGAGACAACTAAGAAGTTTCAATCCAAAGTTTCAAAATACAACGAAGACAATGATTTAGTTGAAGTTGATGGTTTTTTAATGCCGAAAAGACTACTTAATAGTGAAAGTGATAGAGTGTGTCCAACATGCTCAACTTACTCTTTCGATAAGGGTGATGATTTTTATATGCACAAATATGAATGTTGTCAAAACTGTTTTATACAGTACGTTGACGGAAGAGAAGAAAGATGGCAGTCAGGATGGCGCCCAAACCAACAGGAGAATTTAAATGACTAGATACGGAAAACCAATTAAAAATACTCGAAGAAGAGATCCAAGATACTTTCTAAACGAAGGGGTAATGCCTGCAGGATTTGTTGAGGTTAGCAGAATGGGTGACGAAGACGAAAAGAGGGCAGCAGAGGATTTAGACTCAATGCAGTATACATTTGCCAATATCGATTCTGAATACCCAACTCTGGTTGTAAAAGATGAAAGCGGAAAGGCATTTCTATCTAGAGCAACTAGTAGAGATCCAAACAAAAATGAGGATCTAATCCTTAAAGATTTAAAGCCTAATGGCTACAAGGGAATACAAATTGTCGGCCCTAATTCACACTTAAGAGAGACAAGGAGATAATAAATGGCTACAACATTAGAAATAGTAAGAGGAATTCAGCAAGCAGCATCTCACGCATATGATGGCTCACATGACGAGAAGATCGTCGGTGAAGACATGGTTGCTAAGATTGGATTACGTCGAGAAGAAGGATGTACGATTAAAGACAGTCGAGTGATTGACGGATTTAATGTAAGAGTGCTGGGGAATACATTTTTTCTGATGTACCACACTGAATTCACTAGTAAGCAGGCTCACAAGGCTTCTATGGAATCTGATATAGAACAGACAATGGCAGATATCATTAAGTTCCTCAAGAAGGAATATAAGAAAGTTGCGGAAGGTAGTCTTAAATTGACTCGCCCATCAGAAGTGGATATTGACATGCAGTATATATCAAGACAAAGAGTAAGCGTTGTGGCAACACAAAAGTTTGAACTCGGTGGTGTTGATGCAGAGCACGTTGGATTACCTTCGGAAGAAGATCGCTTAGATAAATCAATTAAAGACTTTTTATCCTTAGGCAGAGAAAAGGCTAAGAAGCCAACAAATTATACAGCGAAAAACTAATAGGAGAACATCGCAATGAAAGTAACAAAAAATTATATCATACAATTGGTAAAAGAGGAATTAGAGAAAACTTTGGACGAGAGCAGGAACACTGCTATCTTCGAAATCGAACCGCAAGAATATTCTCCAACGATTCGGATCACTGATGGTGCAGGCAAAAAGTATAACAAGACTGAAGACTTTGTAGAGGCGTATCCCGAAAGTGCTGGTAGGATTCGCGCATTGACAACAAGAGTTACGGATATGGTTTCTGATTCTCTAGGCAAGATGGGTTCCGAAACAGACATGAAAATGAGAAGAGACGAAATAGAACGGTTTGTTCAAGCGATTGCTAGATTTGACTTGAATGTTTCCGATTATGACATAAGATATTTGCGCTAGATAGGAAACTATGATATCGAAACAACAAGCCGTAGAAGAGTTGATAAAATGTGGCAAGTCTCAAGAATACTTTGTCAATAACTTTTGCCGCATTCCACATGCGGTTCACGGCTTGGTACGCTTTGACACATATGATTTCCAAGATGAACTTCTTGTTGATCTCGAAAAGTATAGATTTAACGTAGTACTAAAAGCAAGACAGATGGGTATATCAACAATTGTTGGTGCCCATATTGCTTGGCTAATGATGTTTCATAAACACAAGAAGGTTTTAATCCTTTGTACAAAACTTGAGACAGCAAAGAACGTTGTAGTTAAAGTAAAAGAGATGGTTAAGGCACTGCCTGAATGGATGCAGATTGCAAAGATTAGTGTAGACAACAGAACTAGTTTTGAACTTTCTAACGGCTCATGGATCAAGGCTTCATCAACTGCTGGAGATGCAGGACGTTCTGAAGCATTGTCCTTGTTGGTATTAGATGAGGCTGCCTTTATTCCAGACATGGAACAATTGTGGACAGGTATCTACCCTACTATATCAACAGGGGGGCGCTGTATTGCCCTCTCAACACCTAATGGGGTTGGTAACTGGTTTCACACCACCTATGTTGATTCCCAGTCAGGAGTCAACGCTTTCAAGCCCACAAGGCTACACTGGAGTAGACATCCAGATAGAGATCGTAAATGGTTCGAGAATGAAACAAAAAATATGAACTCTAGGCAAATCGCTCAAGAGTATGAATGTAATTTCAATGCTTCTGGAGAAACAGTCATTGCTCCTGAAGATATTGACAGGATTGATACAATGGTATGTGATCCAAAGCACAAAGTGGGATTCGATAGGAACTATTGGATTTGGGAAGAGTGTCAAGATGGAAAGAAATATGTACTGACGGCAGACGTCGCTAGAGGTGATGGTGCTGACTATTCTGTGTTTCATGTGATTGAAACAGATTCAATGGAAATTGTTGCTGAATATAAAGGAAAGCCAAACATCGATGACTTTGCTAACATGCTATATTCCGCCGGTAGAGAATATGGTGGTTGCTTACTAGTCGTAGAGAACAATAATATTGGATATTCTGTCTTAGACAAACTGATTGACTTGGAATATCCCAATATTTATTTTAGTATTAAAGGCTCTAATGAATATATTGAACAAGTTTCTGCAATAGGTAATCCAAGTGCAGTACCGGGTTTTACAACTTCTATGAAATCTCGTCCATTAATTATTGCAAAATTAGAGGAGTTCGTCAGAAATAAACTAATTACTATTAAATCTTTACGTTTATTAAACGAATTGAAGACTTTTGTATGGTATTTGGGTAAACCTCAAGCCATGAAAGGTTACAACGATGATTTAGTGATGGCTCTTGCTATTGCATGCTGGGTTCGAGACACGGCAATCATCGCTTCCAAGAGAGGAGAGGAGTTGCAAAAAGCGATGTTAAATTCTATGGTGTATACAAATACAGTTCTCAACACGAACATCAGAGGACAACAAGGATATAATAAAGCAAATTCAACATTTGATTCTACTCCCAAAGGAGGAGTCGAAGAACATAAACGTAATTTAGATAATTTTAGTTGGATTTTCAAAGGATAATATAATGGCTGACAACAAAAAGAACCCAAGAAACTCACAGAGTACTCTGTATAAAAGGTTGACTAGACTGCTTTCTTCTCCAATCGTCAATAGACGTTCTCAAATGCAGAGAAGATATAAAAGAGCAGACATGGATAAATATAATTTCAATTCCGCAATGGGACTGGACTTTAAAAAGACTTCATACAATCCGTATGACAACATGACTGCAAATATCATGGCGAACCAAAATCGTTATGAAAGATATTTGGATTTCGATCAAATGGAATATACTCCTGAAATATGCTCAGCATTAGATATCTATGCTGATGAAATGACTACTTCTACAATGTTGTCGCCTATGCTCAACATTAAATGTGCTAATGACGAGATTAAAACAATTCTCAGCAATCTTTATGAAGAAGTGTTGAATGTGAATCTTAATCTTTTTGGCTGGAGTCGTTCTTTGTGCAAGTTTGGTGACTTCATGCTTTATTTGGACATCGACTCTACAATGGGTGTTCGTCATGCTATTTCTCTTCCTATCGATGAATTAGAAAGGATTGAGGGAGAAGATAAGACAAATCCAAATTACATACAGTATCAATGGAATTCTGGTGGGTTGACATTTGAAAACTGGCAAATTGCGCACTTTCGAATCTTAGGGAATGATAAATATGCTCCGTACGGAACATCAGTACTTGAGCCTGCTAGAAGAATCTGGAGACAACTCACACTATTAGAAGATGCAATGATGGCATACAGAATTGTACGCTCACCTGAACGTCGAGTATTTTATATCGATGTTGGGAATATTGCTCCACAAGATGTAGAACAGTTCATGCAACGTGTAACAACTCAGATGAAAAGAAACCAATTGGTTGATTCATCAACTGGGCGAGTAGATCTACGTTATAACCCTTTATCTATCGATGAAGACTATTTTATTCCTACTAGGGGTGGTAACTCTTCTAGAGTTGAATCGTTACCGGGTGGCTCATACACAGGTGACATTGATGATGTCAAATACCTTAGAGATAAACTATTCTCTGCTTTGAAGATTCCCATGTCATACCTCTCCAGAGGAGATGGGCAAACCGAAGATAAGGCTACGTTGGCTCAAAAAGATATCAGATTCGCAAGAACTATCCAAAGGCTACAACGATCTGTAGTTTCAGAGTTGGAGAAGATCGGATTAGTGCACTTATATACTTTGGGATATAGAGGCGATGATCTTATATCTTTTAAATTATTGCTCAATAATCCATCCAAAATTGCCGAACTACAAGAACTGGAACACTGGAAGCAAAAGTTTGATATCGCAGGGGCTGCAACAGAAGGGTTCTTCTCAAAGCGCTGGATTTCAGAAAACATTCTTGGAATGTCAGATGAAGAATTCTTACGTAATCAAAGAGAGATGTTCTATGATAAGAAAATGGCATCGATGCTTGAGAAGGCATCTGAAGAGGTTCCTGCATCTGCACCTGACACTGGGGCATCTGGTGGAGGTGGACTTGATCTAGGCGGAGACTCCGGTGGTGGGCTTGATCTAGGTGGTGATACAGGTGGAGATACTACAGCAGCCGCAGATACCCCAGATGCAGGCGGTGATGAAGGTGGGACAGACTCTGCTCTATTGGCATCCCCCGGTAACAGAAGTAGAGATAAAGACGGTAAAGTCTCTAGAGGTGATGGAAAGGGAAGAAGAAAAGTAAAAGCAGTCAAAGATTCAGAGGCTGGAAGAGCAGCAAGGACAAACAGTACTAAAGCAGTAACTGATCCTGTGAAAAGAATGTTCAAAGATCCAGTAGCATCTATTATCAATACCGTATACGAGTCCGGAGAAAAACAGATTTACGATAAAGAAGAGAAGCAACTATTTAATACTAGTCACGATATAAAAGTGCTACTCGAAAGTATGGAGCCTAAAGAAAAATGAAATATAATAAAAAAAGAAACACTGCGTTTTTGTACGAAACATTGATCTTAGAGATGACTAAGGCAGCATTAAACAAAGACGAGGAAAGAAAGAATATCGCTCTCGATATCATTAAAGAAAACTTTTCTAAAAATTCAATCTTAGATGAAGAAATGGATGCTTATCGCTCCATCTTGGAAACTAAAGGTGTTACAAAAGACTGGGCGAACATGATTCTTCGCGAATCACAAAGAACCTACCTCTCACTGCATCCGGGACATGTATTCCAGCAGCAGACTAACGTTATCAATAGAGTTAATAAAGAATTGGGAAAAGATACCTTTGGCAATTTTACTCCAAATTATAAATCTCTTGCTACAATTGGGCAACTCTTTAGTGTCAAAACTCCAATTAAAACTAGAGTGATCTTGGAAAATAATATCATCCAAGAGATGATAAGCCAAGAAGAGACAATGTCAGTTGAGCCGGTTGATAATTTGGTTCTAAAAGTATTCGTTGAGAGTTTTAATGAAAAATATAACAGCCTTTTAGAAGAACAGAAAGATATCTTATTTAAGTATGTCTTCTCATTCGCAGATGATGGCATGGGCTTGAAGATCGCCATCAACGAAGAAGTTTCTAGAATGAAAAAGATAGTAGCAGAAAACAAAACTTCAGTACCAGAACTGTCGGATAAGTTCGAGTCATTGGGGCTAATGCTTGAATCTTTTTCAAGAGAAGCAATTGACGATAATATGCTGTTCAAGGTTCTCAAGACTCAAGAGTTTTGTAAGGAATTAATCTAATGTCAATTAAAATATTTGTAGGCGAAAAGTCCATCTCTAGAGATGCGAATAAACTTAGAGATTACAAGTTCTCTCTCGACATGAGACAGACACTTGGAGGAGACTATGTCATATTTGATCATCCAGATATTGATATAGTTGTCATGCCACAAATGAAAAAGATTGTCGCTTTTCCAAAGGATAGGATATCAGACATGACTTACGATACAGAGTCTAGACTGTTTGACTTTATGTGCAAGAAAGGGGTTGTCGCCAGAGATTCAGTTCAGGGTGGTAATGTCTATGCTTCTTTACAGGGACTATTTGAGACGCCACCTATGCCAACAGCGGTAGAAGGAGCCGAAGCGCAGGATCCTTTAGATCCACTTCAGCCAGTTCTTTTTGTTATTGGCAAGTTCATAGAAATGGAAAAGCCTAGATATGAATATATCAAAAAATTAGATGAAGAAGAAGAAGATTATTATACAGATCCTACAGATGCTAGTTCGACTGAACTAGGAGAGGTTCCACATGCAAGAGAAAAAGGAACAATCCGGCCGGGAATATATTATCAAGCATACATGAGCAATAGATTTTATCGGAGATAAAAGATTATGAAACAATTATTAAATGAATGGAGAGAATACTCCGAACATCATGAACTGTTTGAAAGACATGATTACATTGAGCATGTACTGGGAATCAAACCGTTACTAAACGAAAGTGGTGGACTTTACTACAGTTCAGAGATAAGAAAACTGATCATTGAAGAGCAACTTTTGTTTGAAGGTTTTTGGGATTCTCTGGGTAACTTTAAAGATGCCGCTGTTGATAAAGCAAAAGAGGCAGGAAAGGCTGTTAAAGATTTTGGAAAAGGGGTGTACAACATTGGCGCAACCTTGAAGCAAATATTTAATGATCCCACTAAGATTAAGGGCTGGGTAGGAAATGTGTACAAAATGTCAATGAAAAAAAAATTCAATTCTGTCTTCAAAGTTCTTAACATAATGATTGATAAGTTGCCGAATTTAAACATGCCCACCTTCGCTCAATGGGCTCAAAATACTAAAAACTTTATCGTAGGAATACAAAGAAAAGTATTACAAAGTGATGGGTGGAAGGGCGCTTTATTCGCCACTAGTGCGTCTCTGGCTTTAAATTTTTTATGGAATGAAGTAGGCGAGAAAATTAATGATGCTTTAAAGGCATTAGGTATCTTGGCAACTCCTGAAGGTTTAAAAGATAAATTAGATGAAGTAAAGAAAATAATTAATGAAAAAGTTGTTACACCTATTAAGGAATATATGGTAGAAAAACTTAAATCAATATTGGGAGAAGTGGTTTACTCAACATTCGCTGGATGGATGAGTTGGGCAACCAAGGCTTTTAAAGGAGTTAAGTTTGTCGTAGATACACTAGGGACGGCAATGAAGAGGCAGAACTTTACACTTGGCGGTATCTGATGGAACTGCTCTGGTTTGTATTGACAGCCTATGGCTTGACTCAGATACTAGTATACGGCTCTATATTCAAAAGGTTTAGAGATTTCACCCTACAATATTCTACATTACTATCCTGTCCTATGTGCACAGGATTTTGGGTTGGAGTGATTTTATTCTTCCTTAATCCTTTTACAGAACTATTTACATATGAGTTAAATTTAGCAAATTTTTTAATTTGTGGATGGTTATCATCTGGTACATCTTATATATTATGTACGGTGTTTGATGATGACGGTATAAAAATTATGAGGAAATAAAATGAATATTAAGATCCCCAAGAAAAGAGCAAAGAAAATAATGGAAGAAGAAGTCGAGAAGTTTCTTGATGAAAACAAAGACTTTGATAGAAAAAGATTAGAACAATTTATAGAAAATAATACCAAGGAGAAACAGAAATGATTAAATGGATGCTGCAGCCTGTAAGACGATGCAAGAACGGGTGTTGACTATGAGTAAAGTATTATTAAGAGAATATTATGAAATGTGTGAAGGTGGAGTGTGTCAAGACATGCTTACTGAAGCCGAGAAACGTTACGTCAAAAACGGCGGAATGATATTGACAGGTAAACTTCAAGAAGCCGAAGTTCAGAATGGCAATGGAAGAGTTTACCCAAAAAAGATTCTAGAAAGAGAGATGAAGAACTATACGATGCTAATTAAAGAAAGTAGAGCACTCGGAGAGTTAGATCATCCAGATGATTCAATTATTAATCTCAAAAATGCGTCACATATGGTTACAGACGCTTGGTGGGACGGTAACAATGTTATGGGGAAAGTTAAAGTCCTTAACACACCGTCTGGGAAGATATTACAACAACTTGTCAATGACGGTGTTAAGTTGGGGATTAGTAGCCGCGCTCTTGGTTCTGTTAACGAATCAGATGGAAGAACGATGGTACAAGAAGATCTTCAACTTATTTGCTTTGATTTCGTTAGCGAGCCTTCTACTCCTAATGCATATATGGCATTACAAGAAGCAAAAAATATCAGAATTGAAACAGATATTTTCGACAAGAAATATAAACTAAACAGAATGTTAAACGAAATCTTAGAGGATTAAATGAACAAGAGAGAATTAAAAGCATTAATAAAGCCACTTGTAAAAGAGTGCATTAAGGAAGCATTACTTGAAGAAGGGATGCTTTCAACTGTTATATCTGAAGTTGTTAAGGGAACCTCAGGATTGATTGTAGAACAAAGACAGGAAAAGATTGAGAAAGTAACAGAAAAAGTTTTAGAAACAAATGAAGAAGCAATGAGAAGACTTCAGGAAAGAAAAGCAACACAGCAAAATCAGAAGAGAAAGTTGTTAGACGCTATAGGCACAGATGCATATGGTGGTGTAGATCTTTTTGAGGGAACAGAACCACTAAGAAAAGGTGGGAACACAAATCAAGGAACCCAGCCTCAAGGGGCTTTGTCTAGTTATGCTCCAGACGATTCAGGAGTTGATATCTCAGGATTGTTAAATATTGCTGGTGGTTCTTGGAAAAAAATCAAATAGAAGATAATTATAAGGAAAAAGAGGAATAAACTATGTCATCAAATTATAAACCGGGATTAGGGCACGTAGGATCATATCAGGTATCTGGTATTCCGTTTGTATTTAATACAACAAACGAAACTAAAACAGCGACACTTAATTACGTAACTTCAGAGATTCAAATTAATACTACAGGTGCAGACTGCACTGTACACTTTGGAGATGTCGATTCAACTGTTTATACACTGCCAACTGGACTTTCTACGTTTAGAGTTAAGTGTAAGAAGGTTGTGGTTGTCGCACCGGTAGGTGTAACTGCTAGTACATGTATTTCTCTTACAACTATCGAATCTCATTTTCTTGCTCAGCATGATCAAGATAATTGGGGAACAGTAGCATAATAATATAGGAAATTAAATGTCTAAAAAAAGTAATATAACTGTGAAGCCTCGTAAAAACGAGTCACAGGAAAGAATGGTTAAACGGTTCATAAAGAAATGCAAAAAGAAAGGTATTGTAGACGAAGTTAAAGATCGTCGATATTTTAAATCTAATTCTCAAAAAAGAAATGAAATTAAAAGAAAGAGAAAAAGAGCCCTCGCTAAAGCAAAAGCCAAAGAAAAAGGCAGGGGATGAACTATTTATTTCTGAAAAAACGTTTTAAAGAGGAATAGTTCATGGCAAATGTAGAAAATTATGGTTGGGCTTATGTACATCCCACAGCATCTCAGGCTCAAGCAAGAGGAGTTGACAAATCAATTCAGTTCTTGACTGGTGCACTTGACGGCAATGGTATTGGTATGGGCTCTGGTTCTGCCAATTTTACGTTTGACTATAATAGTTCTCAACTAGTTCTAACCGGAAATATGTCAGCAAGTGGACATGTGTCTGCTTCTTTTTTTCATGGTGATGGCTCTAACCTAACTAATGTCGGCTCAGGGCAAGGATTTCCATTTACTGGAGATGCTGTAATTACTGGAACTTTACACGTAACAAACGCAATCACTGCGTCGAACTATTTGATAGAAAATACTTTTGAAGTCAATAGCAGCGGCTCTTCTACATTTGGAAACACAGATGATGATACACACCAGTTTACTGGCTCTGTTTCATTTGGAGCCTCAGGCTCTAGTGCTGATGTAGAATATAGCGTTTCAAATAATCAACTAAAGGTTCCCGGACTAAAAGTGGCATATAGATCAACAGGATCGGTTGCTTTTTCAGCATCAGTCTCTGATTATGTAGTTGGAGTTGCAGCAAGCATCTCAACTGCCGTCACAATAGAACTACCAGATGCTGCAACTGCAGGTTCTGGCTCACTGATCATTGTAAAAGATGAAGCAAGTGGCGGCTCTAGAACTTCTGGAAACGCAATTACTGTATCTGCTTCTTCTGGAGATACCGTGGAGAATACAACTAGCGTCACTATTGCTGGAACTATGGCTTCTAAAACTTTTTATTCAAACGGAAACACGAAATGGTTCGTGGTGTAGGGTGGAACTATGGCGTACAACTCATTAAGCGGAACGGTAATTGGGCCGGACAAAATCGTAGCAAAGTCAGATGGAAGTTTTACACAACTTACTGGAACTATATCCGGTTCTTACATCAATGGTGAAGGCGATCCTGTATCTTTTGCAGACATTGGCACGAGCGATGGCGGAACGATTGGTGTTGCTGAAGATGGTAGTTATACTGATGGGCTGTTCACAGATTTTCATACCGGTACGTTAGTTGGGATACCTATAGACAGATATAATGAATTGTTTAAATCTTTAGTGCCACCACCAGCACCAGCAATCTCTAGAATAGACGCCATACAAGACGGAACAGATGCTTATCTATCTTTTGGCACTTCTAATGACATGTCAAGCGATGTTCCTGCTTACTACTCTGTTGGAACTATTGCAGGTTTCTCAGCAGTTGATAAAGGAGAACTTTATGAGACAGATGTATCTGGTAATAATTTTAGACGCTCTATCTTTGAACTGGACACAAATATTACTGGTAATATAAATTTTCATGTGACTGCATCTGTACTAGGCTCAAATACAAACTACGAAGCCGATGCATTTGGAAATGCTGAGACTGGCTCTTTACAACTTTTTATTAACAGTACATCTAGTGCAGCACATACTTTAGATCTTTCTACTGCAGTTGGTGCAGGAAATCCCGGTGCAGGAACAAGTTCTTCATTAGATTCAGATGGATCTGGATTTGTCAATATTTCGATCACATCATCTGCAACAGATGCAAATTCAAACATTTTTGATTTATTTCAAAGTAGAACAGCGAAGTACATCGTCAACTCTGCTTCTCAAAGAAGAGGTTGGAACTACGCTTTTGTCAGGCATACACTTGGTTCTACCAATTATAACACAAACTATATCGAATGGGTTAATGATGACAATTCAGTCAACGTTACTATCACTGGAGATACTCTAGCAAATATAACCTTGTCTGGTTCACGATATATATCGGGTGTGGAATATAACACTAGTGCCACTGCTGATTATCAGTTTTTGATTTCTAATTTCTACAGGAACGTTTATACTTTAGCAACGGTAACTTGTTCAGACTCTACATCAAATGCTTCAATCACTAACACTACAATGCCACATATTGGAAGTGATGATGAAACTAAGACAGTCGCTCTTACTCAATCTCTGAGCACTAGTGACAGTATCATACTAAATGAATCGATAGGAGCCACATCTTCTGTTACGCATGTGTTCAAAGGTACTGCCACATCAAACACTAGTATGTCAGGGTTTTTAATTTTTACACCTTCTGTTAGCGACGCTACAGTAACTCAAGAATATTTTAAAGATGAGGCGATATATAGATTGCCTTCATCTTCTTACGATTCACAAGAAGTTGTGACAACTGGCTCATGGAATAGTCAGACTCACATGACAGGATCTGGGAATCATTCCGATGGATTGCAAATTTATAATCAAAGACTTGTATCTCCATTGAATACTACAAATGGTGGAAACTTTTCTACCATCACAAACACAGAGTCAGGGAATCCTGATTACTCATCCACTTCAGGCACTAGAACATTTTATAGAGCGTTTAAGAATACGGGAACTGCCGAAAGGGATATTTCAATTACGATCAAGGGATCATCAACAATTGTATCTTCTCTTGCTTCGCTTGGCGCAAATGCAAACGTTAGAGTGTTTGTCAAGACTCCCGGAAAAACAGATTGGATGAACTTGGCAGATGACTTTATTTTTAATGATGTCTCGGAGGGAGCAGGAGCAAATGAACTAGGATTGGACGCCAATATTGATAGTTCAGGTGCTGTTAACGTGGCAACACTTGGAACAAAGGTTGTAAGTAACGGAGAATACACTCTGCTTAGAATCGAAGCCGATGCTCAATGGACAGGTAATATTACTGAAGTGTCTGTTGTTTTTGGGGCAGGAACTGGTTCTCCAACTTATGGAGTGAGCCTAGATGACATCAATGAAAGCACATCAAATAATGGCTCTACTGCTAACCTTTCTTTCGGCTCTAGCAAACCTGTTAGTGGATACACTAGTGTGGTTGCATCCCCCAACATCAATGGAGAAGTTGATGTTAATGAAACATGGGCACCAAATACTGGCTTGACGAATCAAAGATTAGGTGTATACAATAGGGCATTAAATATCACAGCATTGCTAAATGATTCAGCAGAATCATATAGAATTGACTCAGGCTCAGCAGGTACTTTAAAACTATACATAAACGGCGCAGAACGTCATTCAATAGACTTCTCTTCCTTTAGCAGTGGTAATAGTCTAAACTCATCCGGAAGTGGCTTCAGAGACGTCTCAGCAGTCGAATATCCTACATATTCCAATAGCGTTCATGACTACACTCGTCCATTCAGAACTGGCTCTCTGGTTGTCGATACTGATGATCAGACTAATGGTTGGAACTTTATCAGAGTAGTTCACAGTGGAACTTGGGGAGAGTTATCTTCAAGTTATATTGAGTGGGTTAACGATGACGATTCTTCAAGTATTGCAATCACTGGTGGTGACATATCTGATTTTAACAATGATGGCACCTTCTACTATAGTTCTGGTATCAAGCATTTTGCTACTGCCCCTTCAGCATCTTTTACTCTAACTTCTAGCAACAACTATAGAAATGTGTACGATAATGATTCATCAGACTCAATCGATTTCAATGATACCTTGTCAAATGTTACAATCACGGCAATGACATCCAGTGGTGGCGGCATCAATACCCTAACAGATTCTAATGGAGTCTCTGCTTACCCAACTCTTCTAACTACTTCGGGTGCCGAAACAGGAAGTGTTAACTATAATGTTACTCTTAGATTGACGCCTAGTGTTTCACTAGTAGGAGAGTTTATAACTAGTGGTGATGTCCATACAGCATCCTTAGGAAAAGTTAAGTTTTTACAGCCACCATTTAACGGGAACAATAATACATATTCACAATTTACTACGTCGGACTTTGTATCGTCGTCTCAATCTGGGTTTTTAAGGTTTAGTGGATCTGAATCTAACACCAATGAAACATCTGCTGAATATTTTGAAGGAGAAGGTTATCGACTAGAAAACAGAAATGTCACTTATCTTTCTCAATCGAATGTTACAGCCTCGGCAAATGCTTGGGTATCGACAAACCCAGTCAACAATACTGTGAGTTATGATAACTATGCTGATGGATTAGTCGTGTTTGGAGATAAATTAGTTGCTCCAACCAAAGCAGGAACTAATGGAGATTGCAGAAACGTTTCAGACGGTGGGGCATTGCAGGCACCTGCAGGAAATGTAAACTACTCTTCTTCTGAATTAGATGTCGGAACTAGAACATATGTAAGATACTTTAGAAACAGTACAGGCACAACTAAGACAGGGTTTACGATCACATTCAGGGGCTCAGGCTCCATAGACGATTTAGCAACTGCTTATACAGGCGGAGCATTTAAATTTGAATACAAGATCCCACATACTGACAGCAATAATTCTACTGCTTGGCAAGATGGCGGAAAAGCACTTTCCTTTTCTGGAGATAGAAATGTTGATGGAAACGGTGGTGCTCAAGGATCTGACTCTCAATTTCCTTTAACTATCTCTTCTGGAGGGACTTCACTGAACGTCTCTTTCAATGGTGGAAACTGGCTTAACAATCAATATATGTTGATTAGAATTAAGGCTAGTGCAAGTTGGGATGGCTACTTAGACAGGATAGAGGTGACTTAATGCCAATACAATCAGGAACAGGATCTACCAATCAAACGATGACGGTATCGGCTTTTAAAAAGTTGGTAGGTAAGTCTAATACGGGTAATCAAAAAGCGTTTTATGAAGAAACAGTTGCTTCTTCAATCCAGATCAATACCAAAAGAATTTTCGGTGATGACATCCCTCAGGGTGTTCCAAACCCAACAACTGCTATTGCAAGCGATGATTTGTATAACACATATTCATCATCAGCAGGTGGAAGCGAAATTGTTCAGATTGTTGAATTTGATGTCGTCGGGTTCAATAGCCAGTATGATGGTGATGCTGATAAGTCTTTCGGAGATGTGGAATATTTTGGTGGCGATGAATCACAAGTTTCTGGTGAGCACGGATATTATCTTAGAGTCAGTGCAGATTATAATACTAGTTCTTCCTTCGGAGGCACTGCCCCATTCTCAAGTTCTCAGGTTGTTTACTCATCAACTGGTTCATTACAGTTAGTCCATCCTCAGTTCGGCCCGGCATCAGGTAATGGTTATTTCTTGGAATTGTATACCTCAAAAGGTGGTACTAGGATCAATGATACAGATCCAATCGATTGGATTGTCGATTATTATAATGGTACAATCTTGGTACAGGACTATGATGCCTCGAAGATTCCAACATATGCAGTTGCTTACATATATGTCGGAAAGTACGCTGATCAAAAGATAATTGATGCATCTGGATCTGGTGGCGGAAATGAAATAATTGTCAAAGAAGAGGGTTCTTCTATCTCAACGGCAGCGGAATCTTTTGATTTTGTTGGTTCAGGTGTTACGGCAACTAATTCAGGCAATGATATCACTGTTACAATTCCGGGAGGAATTGACTATGGC
>Ga0208791_1000111_pt1 | contig 43788 bp, 47 predicted proteins | sample 11_taG_FD_184084 | JGI IMG/M metagenome (GOLD analysis project Ga0208791, IMG submission 184084) | Marine viral communities from the Subarctic Pacific Ocean - 11_ETSP_OMZ_AT15265 metaG (SPAdes) (version 2) | ecosystem: Environmental > Aquatic > Marine > Oceanic | place: Pacific Ocean | collected...
AGCCTTCTCAACAATCTTTACGTTAGGTGACATTACGGCATACGCGCCATAGAAAGTAAAGCTGAGTTCATCCAACGAACGCTGGTTCTCAGGCTGTATCATCACAGCCGACGCCAACATCGCGCCGTCGATCTGCTGACAACGAAGCCTGTTACTAGTCTGAATATGAGCAAAGATCCGCTGGCCGAGTCCTCTGATCGAATGATAAGTGCCGTTACTACCCACTCCATAAGTGAAGAAGATATACGCCTGTTCAGGTGTATCGTAGCGACTGACCTTCTTGTAGAGGAAATCTTTAGGACTAGACTCAGCGGAGATATAGTGACTTACACTACCATCGATCTCGCGCACCCAGTAGTGCAGCACGTCAACGGTGGGATTCTGAATGCCAGTGTAGAGATCATTGTTTTTTATCTCTGCCTGCAACGATTCATAATCAGAGTAGTTATTGCCAGACGTATAAGAACGCCCCGAAGTCTTGACGTTCTCCATCATGACTCTTTTTACTTCCTCTACGTTCCAGCCGACCGCCTTAGCGGCCTTCTCGTTCTTAATGAAGTGATATAACTCGTGTAGTTGATACTGGCGGCGACCGACAGCTATATCGATACCATTTTCTGAAGCAGTTGATTGACGTGGAATAAGTATGTCCGCGAAACCGCCGACACGGAACTTCCAGTCTTCCGGCGAGTCGAAGTAAGCAATACCAACTCCGTGCTTAATAAACTGTGTGCAAAGGCGAAGGTAACTGCTGTGAAACTCTGGCCAGCGGCGAAAGAGGTTTGTAAGCTCCTCCGCTACGATGTCCTCCTTTGGCCCCTGCTCGCTTCTCTCGCCCGTTGCAGCCTTTACCTCCACCAGCTTCTCCAAAGAGCTGTATAGGTCAACGTAGGCCGAAAGAGAGATGTCTAACAAACGCTGCGCCTCGCCGAAGTTCAAGTTGGTCTTGAGTCCCTGACCACTAGAAGCTAATTGTGATTGACTGTAAGGCGCAACACCGTCGAACATACTGTCGATCCGAGAACGGTTAACAGCAGACTTTTCATCAGCGCGGAGCAAAGTTGCAAAGATACCAACAGCAGCTTTTACATCCTTGAGACGTGTTTCAACAGGTTTACCCTTTTCATCAAGGCTCCCTAAGTCGAGGCCGTCTAAGTCAATTAAGTTTGACATACTTGGCGAGTATATTGAATTGACAGGCAATGTCAATCATTTGGGTATGCTACCTCCATGATCTTCTCCATGCGGACCCAATGTCGTCTGCCGTCCTCGGTAGATATCCTAACATATTCTTTGCGTCCTATGTCTTTAGTCTCCACAAGAAATGGATTATTACGATACTTTCTGGGTGTCTTACGGTATTTCCAGACCGCGCCATACGGAGTCACTTTGTAGTCAGGATAACCCTTTACAACCTTCATCTCTTCATCCGGTAACCCATGCACCGAAAACTTTAACTCGTCATGAGCAATTTGGCGGTATTTACCGTCATCACACGTCACAGATGACCAGTAGCGATGGTTTCGTATCCTCCGAGACATCGGTTTTCCTGACTTCATACTATGTATATAGCCTTCCGGTGATAGCGCGTAATTAGACGCGCCCTCTATCTGTTTCCATCCTTTCGGTATCTTCATGTGTATAATACGTTAGTAACTCCAGAGGGCAGAAAAAAAACTTTTCTGTCTTACCCTTAGTTCTATAATATATATATTATAGAACTAACGGTCTAGGAAAAAAGTTTTTATTTTGACTTTCTGCTCCGGCTCTCTGCTCGTTTACGTAATATCCTAGACTTGTTTTTCTTGTAATACTCTCTGTTGTAGTCACTTAACTGCTTTTTGTATGAATAAAACTGACTAGGCTCCAGTTCCTCCATAATCTCAAAAGCCCGCTCTCTCCGACTTTTTGTCCGCTCATAATAGTCGTTTTGGTATCTTAGACGCTCTTTTCGATGTTTCTGGTAATACTCTTTTTTCTTCTTCGGGTCGTATTCCGGCATGCCTATATCCTACTAAACGAAGCACCATCGTCAATTTTTTTCTAAATAGACATATGTACACGGCGCGCCGCGAAAAAAAAAGCCGACCCCACCCGTGGCGTATATCTACTTCGCGCGCGACTATTAATAATGAACCCCGAATCACGAGCCACGAATCAAGAATAGCGTTACGGGAATCAGGATTCACCCTTCGGATTAAAGGCTTAGGCGAAGGGGGGCTGTCTGGATCAATAACCCTTATAGGTATAAGGAAAAAGATCGTTGTCTCCCAGAAAAGGTGAAGGGCAACACTGCCCGAAACAATAAAACCAATACAATGAAAAAGAATACAACCGCAAATGACCTAATCGCTGCCATCGACCTTATGTTTGATAGCATAGACCAAGCATCCCTTACCCTATTCAATCGATGGGAAACCCTCACAGCTGAAGGGGAAGACAATGCTGCTAGTTTGGCAATCTTTGAAGCACTAGTGGCCACTAGTAAGCGAAGCACGAATGCTTGCCCTTACTTCACTGAGATTGCAAATATGTGCTATCTCGCTGGATGGGAATGGTCAGACTTCAATGCCGATATGCTAGGAGCATACAAGCTCTACCTTGATTGGAAGGGTGAGAAGATTTCCGCCAAGAAACTCAACAGCCGTGCTGGTGGATGTTGGGGAAGGTTCAAGAAAGATCCTGAGCTTTGGGGCGAGTATGTCGAACCGAAAGAAAAGAAGGCTGAAGATGAACTGGCTAACATCCTGAAAACCCTCCGCCGCGTAAAAGCGAAGCTGGAAGAGATGGGGCCGGATGATGAGGCATCTGCTAAGGTCCAGTCATCATTGAACGACATTCAATCCCTGATCACAATTGGATAAATACTAGTGACCACTAGTAACCCAACTAAAACCATGATAGCAGATACAAAAGAGAAGATCGAAATGATGAGACTCCTGACCATTAGATCAGGATTGAAGTTAGAGTTGCTCGGAATGAGGCATTCAAGAAATGCCACATTCAAAGCTGCGAAGCAAATCACTGGAAAGAAAACGCGTCGGGAAGCTCTCGCAGCGTTGGAAGATATCATAAGATCTAAGCAATGAAATGTCAGCCCCCGAAAGGGGGCGCATTCCCTTCTGCTTACCATACTGGTAGGTAGAATGGAGTGAAGATGCTCCGACTACTAGTGTCCACTAGTAAACCAAAACCAAAACTGAATATGAATAATGTAACATCCGTGGACTTTGAGTCCCTTAGCCGTCGCAATGCAGTGTTAACCTACTGGGGGTTCTCTGAACTCTGCACCATGAAGAAACTATCTCCTGATTTTAGTGTCCTAGCTGATGGAGTTAACAGCCGATCTGCCGAAACGCATTGGTATAACTTATCGTCGCTCACTAATGTGAGTGTCCGAGAATTAAAAGAGATGGCAGATATTATCGTGCCGAAACAAGAACCTCGTTGGGTTAAAGACTACCTCAGCAAGCACTAGTGTCCACTAGTAAACCAAATAGACTATGAACGAAATAGCAAAAACAATTGGCGAGTCCCTTCAAGGAATGAAGGGGCCGGAAGTAATGCTAGTAATCGCTAGCGTATTATCGATGCCTGTCTTCCTTTACATCCTTGTGATGGAGGCAGTCAATGAAGTAAAGAAACGTAGAAATAGAAAATAGAATGACTAAAGAAAACCTGACGGAGGTCTTCCCTAAGACCTTCAGAATAACTAAATGCGAGAGTGGCAGAGCAGATTGCTACTTTGAATACTCGGATAATAACAAAAAGCATTGGTTTACCATATGTTTGCATGGAGCGATTACGCTGCATGGGCATTTCACAGAGTTAGGATATGCAGAGTTAGAGCCAAAAGTTAAATTCCCAAGTTGGCATATCGACAGAAGAGAAAGCTTAAAGAATACTAGTGACCACTAGTAAAACCAAAACCAAATACAACAATGCAAACAAATAACGACAACACAATACCGCCATTCAGCTTCCTCCGTCCAAACCCCGTCAAGGGGTATGGAGAATTCAATGGCTACGTGTCCCTACCTATAGGCCATCCGTGGTATGGTAAGACATATCCTAAACTTCAAATGGTTGATATCCATTATGGATTAACCTACTCCGAAGAGGAGGATGGTAGGTGGGTCATCGGATTCGATACGTATCATGCTAGTGACGATCAAGACTGGAACAGGGAGAAGGTCCGTAAGGAAGCGAATCGATTACTGGAACAAGCCGAAGATGAAGAGCGTTGGGAGCGGGAGCAGGAGGAGGAACGCCGTATCGAGCTAGAGTGCCACGAGAAACGGGAGGAAGGTAGTCATTGGTATCAACCTTACACCGAAGCAGTCCCTCTGGACTTATGGGAACTCTTTCGTGCCATAACGTATGAAATATATGGCAAGATAAATCATGAGCTACTCATGAAGACGGTATCCCATCACTCCACAAGGTCCAATAAGCTAGACGCCTATCGTATATACCCTGAGAGAGGTGACGGAGTATTGACTGCGGGAAGTAGCTTCAAGCTGATCGTAGGTATCCGTTACGGAATGGGTGTTGGTGATTACGACTCACCTTTCGTTACTAATGAAACGGCTGCTTTATTTAACCTAGACCCCCTCAACCGAGACAACTAGTGACCACTAGTAAACCAATAAACAATAAACAATATGAAAGTAAGCAAAGAAATCCAAGACCACGTAGCCAAGCGAGCGGCTGGACACGAAGCCAAAAGAGCTAAGAATCCAGACTCCCTCTGGTTTGTTCCTGTGAAGTATACAGATCCAGAGGCTCTCGCTGAATGGTGTGACCACTACGGTCTTGAGACCGTCGAGCAATATGAGCAAGCGTCAGAATGGGAAGCCTATTATGACATCTACAAAGATGTCAACGGAATCCGCCCACGCTGGACCAAGTGGACAGACCACTCATCGGATGAGTGGGTCGAGATCAACCAGTCACTACTGGATCAGATATGCGACTAGTGGACACTAGTAAACCAATAACACTGAACTATGAAAATAAGAATAAACAAACAACGCAATGCCGACCTCATGCTGTTGGCGGTGGTCATGATCGCCGATAGCTTGGTAACATTATTAACTCTAGCAATCATTAACCCAACGTGGAGGGCAGACCTTATGTTTTCCGACTGGTGGGAAAACCGCAACGACTAACCAATAACCAATAACCAATAACCAATAACCAATAAGAAAAATGAAACTACTAAACGCTGGAAACAATAAGACAATCAAGGGAGAAGCAATCGGATACCGCACTTACGGTATTCACCTAGCCCCTAGCAAGATATCAGGATACAACACCTGCCCTTATGCATCGAAGGGATGTGCCTTAGCCTGCCTCAATACAGCAGGCCGAGGCATCATGAAGACAGTGCAGCAAGCACGCATCGACAAGACCAAGATGTTCTTTGAAGATCGTGAAGCCTTCATGGAACAGCTGATCAAGGAGATCAGGTCCAGTATCAAGTCAGCTAAGAGAGCCGGACTCAAGCCATGCTTCCGACTCAACCTGACATCGGACATCTCATGGGAGAAGCTCACTGTGGTAGGTGAGAAGACCAGCCTCTTCGACAAGAGGGACCAGACAATCTTCGATCTCTTCCCTGATGTGACCTTCTATGACTACACCAAGTCAATGTCTAGGGCTAAGGCATCCCATCGATTGAAGGGTGGCTGCTGGCCTAGCAACTACCACCTCACCTACTCACGGTCTGAAGTTACCAATGACGACTGGATCAAGAAGCTGGCCCACATGGGAGTGAACACGGCAGTCGTGTTCCGTGGTCAGCTACCTGAGAAATACTTAGGACTTGATGTGGTGAGTGGTGACGAGACAGACCTTAGGTTCCTCGACAAGAAGGGTGTGGTCGTGGGCCTTACTGAGAAGGGGCTGGCCAAGAAGGATGAGACAGGCTTCGTCGTGGAGCCTGCACTTACTAGTGTCCACTAGTAGAAACCCATACCCACACAGCATCTATGTCTCGACAGGCATAGACGTTGTAGGGTGTGCGTTGTTTCACGTTGAAACTGACGACCCAAACCAAGCAATAAGAAATAATGAAAGCAATAAAGAAGGCAATCGCCAACACGAAGAAGACAGTAGCAACTAAGATCCGTAACGTAGCGATCTGGTTGTTTAAAGATGAACTCAAGAACATCGTCTTATCAGATGGTGTGCTTGATTACGAAAACCTAGCCCTGTTCATAGATGAGAAATACATCGCCGAGCATATCAGGGATGCCGATGTGGCGAAGCACGTCGAAGTAGATCCTGATGATGTAGCTTACGCTATGGACGTTGATGATGTGGCATCACACATAGACATGGATAGCATAGCCCACGATATGGAATACAACGTCAAGCAGGAGTTGGGTGAGTCTCTTGAAGAGATGCTGGAAGACAAACTCAAGAATGCCACGTTCAAGATGTCGATATAAAAACTTTTTCTCCAGACCGTTAGTTCTATAATATATATATTATAGAACTAAGGGTAAGAGAGAATAGTTTTTTACCCCGCACCCCGAATCATTTACCTTGAATCTGGTATCCGAATCGGCTGTAAGCTAGTATCTACGGGGAAAGAAAATAAATTTGACACAAGATATCATCAACCTATTATCAATGAATCCAGCTGAGAGAATGGTCTCAGCACCAACTAAAACCAAAACCAAATAGAAAGAACCAAATACAATGGAAACAAATACAACAGTAGAAGCCATCAATGAACTCGACACCGTCCTCGTTCCGCAAGGAAGTGAATACAAAATGTATCACGGACTTGAGGTAGAGTCGGAGGGTGAGTTCATAACTCCTCGTGATGCCAAGCGTCACGGTGTGTTCCACCCGATAGAGAAGGCCCGTGTCCACGCTACGTTGGACGGTCTGACAATCCCGTTGCCTAAGCAGCGCGCTCTCATAGCGAGGACGCCGGACGATAGGCGCATCCCGTTGCACATGGCAACGGATAAGTATTCAGTCATCCTCAACGAGGTGATTGCTAAGGCAGTCAGCAAAGCGTTGAGGAAGACTGACTGTGACTCCACGTTGTCGTCGATGGGAACCCTCAACAACCTGAAGATGTTCTTCATGAGTTACAAGATGGGTGAGTATGATGTGAATGGTGACAAGCATAACACCTACCTGAACGTGACGAGTGGTCACAACGGGGAAGCTCTTCGGGTCTTCCTGTCTGGCCTCCGTCTTGTGTGTAAGAACTCAATCATGCAGGCTCTCTCCAATGAGAAGGGCTTCATTAATCTGAAGGTCACCCATCGTGGGGACGTGGATGTGAAGTGTGCTGACCTCTCGAAGAGTATCGCTGGTCTGATTGAAGGACAGCGTAAGCATATCGAAGCGATGGAGATCCTCGCTGCACAGAAGGTGGCCAAGCAGGACGTTGTTGCCATCGTGGCAGGTTACTTCTTGAAGGATGCCATGAAGACTGAGAAGTTCTCAGCCCGCACCATGAACACCGTATCCGGTATCACGGATCTCGCATTCGATGGTAGGGGGAACCGTGGTGAGACATGGTATGATGTCTTGAATGGGGCCACTGAGTATTGGACTAGTGGTGAAGGTGTTGGGGTCCGCACGTCGAATGCTAGCAAGGCATACTCAAGTGAGTATGGCACTGCTGCCAAGCACAAGACACGGTTCGCTGACTACCTGTTGTCTGCTGATGAGTCCTCTATTGAGGCTGGCCGTCGTGTCCTTGTTGAATCCCTTAATGCTAAGTTGGTATGATTGTAAACGGTCAAATTAAATGCACCCAGTATCGTGTATCTCAGATCAAGAAGCTGTCCGAGAAGGACAAGCGTCTTGTGTTGAAGGCATTCAACTCGTTGATCGCCGCGAACAAAGAGCGTGTGTCTTACACTGAGTTCCACCGCAAGCTCAAGCCTGCTGTGAAGATAGCCTCGACTGTCGTGCAGAGGGGGACACCACAAGCGAACATCTTCTCATGGATTGGTAAGCTTGTAGAGGATGAGCATGATGAAGTGAAGGACTGGTTCTTCGTGTGTCATGGACCACCAGAGAACCCGTTCAACCTCAGTCACTAGCCCCGCCATGGGCTATGGTCTTCGGGCCATAGCCTTAGGCGGTGTTGGAATGAACTAACACCTAGTAGAAATAAACCAATGAAAGAAACTGATATGACAAATGATAATGCAGGCGTGCCTGTAATCCACATGAACGGCTCGTCTAAGAATAGCCTCGTGAAAGAGTGGGTCGCCTTTAACAGTGCGTTAGAGGAAGCCTGTAACAAGTTCCCATTTGAGAGCTTCCACCCTCGTAACCATTACGTGAAGGAAGGAGACGGTGAGGGAGAAGCAGAGGCATACAAGGCTGAGATGTGTGAGCATCTCCACGCTTTGAAGCGGTGTGTCCAAGAAAACGTGGCGGGAATTTGCAAACAATAGACCGATGAAAGCAGACGAGAAAAGAATACTGGCCCTCGCAGAGGGGACACAATCGGATGACGTAAGGGAGAGTGACATCCCCCTCGTTCGGGCAGGACTACTGAGCCTGACTAGTTGTTACGTTGAAGACGGCGGACTAAAACGTAACTGGATGTGGGTGGACCCCCACCCTGATGCGCTCCGCTATATGAACAAGCACAAGCGACTGACTCCTGCCCACCGTAGGACGTTACGTGCTACCGTTAAAGGTAAGATCCGCCAGTGTGATGTGGACTACGCCCGTCAATGTATTGAACCAAAGTATTAGTATGGAACAGGAGACCAGTATGAAACTATGCTCCGGCTGTAAGCAGGAGCTGCTTGAGAGCGACTTCAACATGGACGCTTGCAAGCCAGACGGATTGCAGACGCAGTGCCGAGACTGTAAGCGTGCCGCCCAACGTAGAGACTACAAAAAAAAGAAAGGCATCTACGCTGACAGGATGCGAGAAACAAGGAAGACTAAACCTGAGCAGAAGAAAGCGCATGAAGCTGTCCGCCGTGCTATAAGGAAGGGAGTTCTTGTGAGACCTAAAGCTTGCACCAAGTGTGGGGGATCACACATGCGAATCGAAGCACACCACCACAAAGGTTATGCCGAAGAGAACCGCTTGGACGTTATCTTTTTATGCACCTCCTGCCACCGAGCAAGCGAGTAAACATTTAACCAAAGAACAAATAAACCAATGACAATCAAACAATACGTAGACTCACAGTAACATGGACTACCTACAAATAATCGGTATCATATTGTTGATGCCCTTAACCGTTGTGATCCTCTACTTGAATGCGATCAAGACTGAAGACCGCCGCTTCCGTAAGATGAAAGAACGTGCAGATAAGAAAGCTAAACTAAACAGATGAGCGAGAAGAAATATTCCAAAAAGTATCTTGATGCCCTCTTCGAGACTAAGATCAAGAGGCTCAAAGGTCAGCCGACTTACGTTCGTGATCACGTTAGGGCCATCCTAAGTGAGACAGCGAAAGAGTATAACCTGACGCACCCCATTGAGTTGTTTACTAACTCTAGGGACATGATGTATGTTGCGCCTCGGCGGATCTCAGTCGCCTTAGTGAGAGATAAGCTGGGCTTTTCTTATACTACTCTGAGTAATCTAATCGGATACAAGAACCACACGGCTGTGATACACGCCGTTAAAATAGTGCAAGAGGAAATACAGAACAGCCCCGCCTTGTGCAGGACTGTTCGTAATATCCTTGACCGTGTCGATAAGATACAGGCTGAGGCTGAAGAGGATCAGTCGTCTAGTCTGTGATACCTAGCCCTCTTGTTCTTCTCTTCTAGCATAGGAGAGATACGATCAGCTAGCCCCCTCTGTTGGAGTCCTTCAAGGAACCCGACATTGGGGGTTAGTCTATCTGATATGCCGACTCTAAGGAGTCTTGCTTTATCCTTCCCGATTCCCGCACCTTTCATCACGTTGAACTGTTCCCTGTCCTCGATGCCTAGACCTTTGAATCCTTGCATCACGGTATACATTTCCTTGTTCAATGTGATTAGATCATCTGCTTCATCGTTGTAGATGTCGCGGATGTCATCTTCACTGATGGGCTGGTCGCTATACATGCGATACTTTTTAGACTTCACTTCATTCACCCGATCCTTGTGGTCTCGGATGAACCTACGGAACTGAGCTTCCTCATCCACATCGTGGATTCTGAATGGTAAAGTGCCATCGAAGAACTCACCAACAGGAGAGTCGCTAACCTTATCCCAGTCTGTCCCCATAGCTTTGTATGCGTCCCATGCATCACTAATCAGGCGGGGATTGTAAGCTGTGTCCACGACGTAGCCTAACCTCTTAGCGAACGCGACAGAGAACCCGTCCACCTTGTCGATGGAGATCGGCCTGTCTGTCTTGGCATCTCGGTTATCCATTGCATCTTGAACAGCACCTGCAAGGATCTGTTCATCGAGGTATTGGTCGAAGAAGGCTCCCTTCAGGAATGCCCCTACGGCACCGTCGATATTGCCTCTTGTTAGTTCCTGAACGCCGCGTGCAACTGGATCAGCCATGATGCTGAATGGGTTGACGTAAGTCAGGTCGATTGATTTTAGTTCGCCAAACCACCTAAAGAAGAAGAACGAATGCCCCCTCAAGTAGGATGGCATCGACTTCCTAAGTGCTTCGTCTTCATCGTTACCAATCCCCAGCACAAGCAGGGCGAGCGCAGAAGGTACTCCTAATGATAACCCACCTACCATTGATGTCATGGCGATACGTCTCCGCTTACCTCTAGCTTTTATCAATGGGTTATCGCTAGCCATTTCTTCCTTCGCCAGCTCGTATGTATTGAACACGATACGCGGAATTTCAGTTTTGAATCGGATGAACGGAGCAAAGAGCATACCGTAGCTAGACTTCGATAGCTTGCTAATGATCGGTGGGGCTTGGCTCAGTGACTGGGCAGTCCGCTTAACCTTGTCAGCTGCCATGCGCTTGAGTTGCTCGTCTGTTGCATCTTTAAATTTCTTCGACCCTTTACCAAATATTCTCGTGTCGGGATACTTCTCTCTAGCCTCCATCAGGACACCCAACTCGTGCTTGTAGTATTGGATTTTGTATACCCCATCTACGTTAGAGGACAATCTCATGAGTGCTTCCTCTAGTGATTTAAAACCCTTACCAGTCTTGGCGATAGCCCCCTTGGCTCCTGATGCTTTATCGTCAGGAACCTTGTCGAGGATGTTGTTGAGCTTATCGAGGAAGGTTTCATTCTTACCGTCGAGTAACTCCTTGATCATACCAGCACGAAGCTCGTCACCAAATACACCTAAAGCTGTCATCTCAGTAAGCTCCGCGTCTATCTGGTCGGGATTCATTACACCAATAATAGACTTCCAAGAATCCGCCGCAGTCCTGCCCATTGTTGAGAGCGACACACCTTGAGCAGGTCCGAAGAACAATACGTTTCCTAAGATGTTACGGACGTAGAAACCAACGGAGCCGAGTGTCTTGAACAGCATCGACTTACCCGTTAGGTTCTGCATCACTTTAGCCATACCCTCTACGGTCTTACCAGCAGATGAGGAATCAATTCCTATCGGCGAAGGTGTGAGCATATCCCGCAAGTCTTTAACTGTATCAGCTGCGGCATACATACCAGCCAGTGGATCACCTTTGACTGCTGTCTTAGGATCAAGTAAGAGAACATAGTCTCCAAATTTAGCTGGGTCTGCGTCTCTCTTTTCTTTACTGACGATTGAATTACTTTCATCACCCCACTTAACAATGTTACTTCTGAACTTCTGTTGTGCCGCTAGTGTGGACACGGTAGCAAAGGTTCTAAGCAGGAGGTTGGTGGCTGGCTCTCCTTTAGTAGACTCTTCTAAACCATACTCACCCATAAGATTTCTAAGTGCAATCGGTAGATCCTTCCGGCGTGAAAGGTTCTTCATGATCTTCTTATAAGACTTAGTGAGGGGAGTCCCACTTCCTTGGAGTCCAGTGTCATACTGTTGCACGAACACCCTCATGGCTTCAGTAGCTTCATCCTTTGAGAGTCCCATCTGGTTCGTGAAGTATTCGATAGCGAACTCACGAGCGGTCTGGAAGTCAGGATCTTCCAGAACCTTCTGAGCGTATGTCGGATCGTTGAAGATCTTATACTGTCTCGTAAGATAGATACCACCAGTCCTGTCAATTCTAGCCCTAAGCTCTTTCGATAGACCTGAACCGTCTTCAGTCATGATCTTCTGAATAGGTCGGATAAGTTCCTCACGCATCAGAGTGATCTTAGCAGCGAGGTCTGGAGATATTTTTCTGATATCATCCAGTGCTTTGTCAACGGCCTGTTGATGTTCTGCGATGGCTTTTGTCTCAGCCTTCACTTGCAGCCGATCTCTACGGTCTCTGGATTCTTGTTTCTGTTCTTCCTTTTGAGCGTCGGTGAGCGAGTCATCATTCTTTAACTGCCTTACTGTAAGGCGATGTTCTTCCTCAATCTCTCTGTAGGATTTTTCTTTAACGAGGCTGACGGGAGAATAACCTTGAGCTAGATTAATCTTATCACTCAACTCCTGAGTCATCTCACCGAAATCTCTTTCGATGATCTTGTTGAATTCCGTGTGGAATGTTTTCAAGACACGAGTTGATGCTCTCTCAAACTCAGCGCGCTGCTCCATGATCCTTCTGATAGGTAGGTCAACGTCACCTTTGAAGTTCCTAGCGAACCAAGTCTTTGGAGATTTGTAAGTCTTGAACTCCACCATCGAAAGCTCAAGCAGCTTTGGAATATTAGAGAAGTCTACATCACTTGCGGAGGATGCCCCGACTTTAGCTTGAAGAGCTACTCCTTCTGGCTGTCCTGAACCGATGTCTCGCTTCAATATCTCATTGAACTTATTTAAAGATTCTTCAGGGTCGTCAGTGTTGAACTCCGTCGAAGGATCGTAATGAACATAACCGTTCTGGATGAGGATGACCTCATCGTGAATACGGATAAGCATCTCGTCTAAAACACCTGAGCCTTTCTCAGCTCTCCTGCGGTTTGCCAATCGAGCGAACATCGACCTGAAGTATCGTGCAATTATTCTAAGGAGAGAGGGGTCAGACGACCAGAACTCAGCATCCTCTTCAGTTGTTGTTCCAGACAGCACACGCTCCGAGTTCATACGGAGATACTCCTCAGCGAGTTGCCTCTTGATGAGGGCAACTTCCTCCACGTTATCGCTTTCGAGTTTCGCCTTCGCTTCTGCGATTGCCTCATCGGTTCTGAAGTATGTCTCAGCAATAGAGGCGTAGTCACTATCTGAGATGGACTCCTCTAGCTTAGTAATCTCTTCGACGGTAAGAGCGTTATAGGAAGCAGAGTGGATCGTCTCATGCAGTAGAAGTTTCTCTGCGTAGACCTTAGCTCCAATCATATCCATTCCTCTAGTCGCGACCTCAAAAGCTTCAAAGTCAAACTCAACTATCTGTATCCCGTCCGAATTAAAATTGCCTTGGTTCAACCGAGCAATACCTCCTTCATCCATTAGACTAGATTCCTGTAGAGACAGACCTCTTGGAGTCCTACTCCGCAAGTGGGCTTCGACTTCCTCGATCTTACGCCTATTCTCAGACTCGAAAGTGACTGGCTCATCAGAGGCGGTATCTTCTACAGTATCATCAACCGCTTCCTCAGATGTCATGCGGCTCTCCCGCTGCTCCTGTTGTTCGATGATCTTCTCTTGAACTTTCGTAATAACTCTTCCTGTATCTTCAGCAACTCGTGCGGCTTCTTGTGTAAGAGGAGGGCGTTGTGCTAAGGTAGAAGACTTGGTTAGGTCGATGACATCCTGTAGAGCCTTACCATATTCAACAGCTTCAGTCTTTGATACCTTACGCTTTCGGAACATGGACAAGATAGAATCAATGATCCTCTTGAAGAAACCACGTTGATCAGCAGGAGCTTCCAGTAACTTGATGCTAGCTTGAAGCTTAGGTGACAATAAGAACTTAGCTAAGAACTCGTCGAAATCTACGAAGGCGTCTTCAAGCATAGGATCTTTAATACCACTGGCGCGATACTGTTTCTCTGCCAGCTTGTAGATCCGGTTGAGTCTTTCGACAGCGGCGTTCTGTTGATCAGATCTCTGATCGGTATTTGATTTAGTTACGTCAGACAAGAATGCGTGGACATATTCCTCAAGCAGGACGTTCTCAAGTCCGAGCTTGTTGCCTGTATCGATATTGATTGCTACCCGATGAGTCCCATCATTACGATAAGCATACTGTCCGGCGTAGTCCTCTGGGCTATCTACAATGTAGAAGTCTACAGTGCTGATGAAAGACTCATCTTCTAAAAGAAGGTCAGCTACTAACTTATGTGATGGGTTATCTGACTCAGCGGATATAGTCTTGAGTGCAGCGATAACTGTCTCAGGACTATTATGCTCAAGCCCAAGTCTTTCGATCTCCGCTAGGTTATCTGCTCGCATCAACTGGCGCTCCATCGGAGTCGCCGCTTGTGACGCTGAGTTCTGTGAAGCGTGGTTGTTAGCCCGACCAACAATCATCATAGCTTCATCACTTAGCTCCGCCCTTTCTAGAGGATCGGTAGTGCTTTCAAGATCCTCAACGATTTCAATGAGCGACTCTCTATCTTCAGGACTAAGTTTATCTAAGGTAGTTCCATAGATCTTTCTCTCATTGTCCTTCCTCTCAGCTTCATCCACCCCTTTAGCAACCTCCGTCTCAATTCTAGACGAGACATTTTTCTTTTCGGCTTTACTGGCATCAGGGTCGATAAGCTTGGACCGGAGATTACGAACTACTGTCTGGTCTTCGGGACTTAACTTGTAGAACTTCTTGTTACCTTTAATCAGGTCAATAGCTTCTTTAGTTAGGCCATCTACCGGAACAGTCTTTCCTTCTAAGAAAGCTTTTCGGACTGCTTTTGCAGGAGCCGACTTAGCTAAAAGCTCCTGTGCTTTTTCAGGAAGGGCAAGAGCAAGGCGGACAAATTCGTCTTCCTTCGCTATGTCTCTTTTCGCGACTATGATCTTACCTCTATCTGTGAGTTTCTGTTTCTCTTCTCTAGACGTTACGAAATCGAAAAGAGATACATCACTAGGGACACCACTTATGCGAGCGTCTTCTCTTCTACGGAAGTTGGCGAAAGCAATAGTATTGCTAGTGACATCGCCCTTAGTAATCAGCTTACCTGTATTAAGAACTTTAGCGTCAGGGTAATAAACTGTTTCTAAGAGATCTTTGAGCTTTTCCGCAGAGGGTAGTAAGCTCTGTTCAATCTGCCTTTTGAATTCTAGTGCGTCGAGAGCCATCGGGCTGTCATAACCAGCCTGTCTAATCTTATGAGCAATCGAATCAATAAGAAACTCTGTAGGCAAATTCGGGACTTCGTCTATAGCTTCTTGGCTACTGTTGTTGCCAATGTCTATGTAGAGCTGTTCTAATTGCTGCCGGACTTCTGGATTAACTTCAACCTCAGTGACCGCTGCCTCCACTGTGTCTTTGAAAACTTCTGACATAGCATCTGAATCGAAAGACAGAAGTTCAGGTTCTTCCGCGCCAAGTATGGCGTCTAATCCATCAAGTGATCCAGTCGATGGATCGTAGCCTGCTTCCGTTATCTCTTCCAAAGAAACAGCTTGACTCGCGACCCTAGCACTATCTCGGCTGATGCTTTGGCCAATGTATCTATCAATCGATTGGCGGATGAGCGTCATGAAGTCAGGCATCGAGCCTGTCTTTATAAATGCTTGGTTGTTAACCACATCATTCTTTAGAAAGTTTTTGACGTTCTGCTCTGGAGCATAGGCGTTGAAGTCTTTAAGACCAAACCCAGCTAACATGTCGGACAGTGCCTCTATGCGATCTCCTTTTTTAACACTTTCATCGAAGTCCACCCTACTGAGCAGAGCCTTTACCCCACGACTTACTTGGGCGGGAGTTAGATCTTCGATTTTCTTACCTTTAGATTGTTTATCATTATCGGTTAAAATATCCTGACGTATCTTGAATAAGTTAAGTAGAAGTTCGTATTCGTTTTCAGCCTCATTAACTACTGACGGGATACTAAAGTTGGTCTCGATATCAAGGCGATCAAAAGAAGATCTCTTAGAAGAGTAAAGTAGTCCTCTAATTGTTTTTACCGCCCTATCCATAGCTTTGGCATCTTTTGACGGTGGTGTGACTTTTTTAACGAAAGCTGCGACAGGACTTATGGCGTCTGCAAACTTCTGCTGAGTCTTATCAGACGCGGTGATTGGTTTCCCTGTTTGTCTGTCGGTTACAGAAACACCTAAAGGTAGGATAAACTTTTCATCCGGTCTGATAAACTTGATTTGAGACAGCCTTCTAGCCCTATCAAAGTTGTATGCAAGCTCCGTGTATCGGATCTCTTTTAATAGAGAAACATTTTGAGATGGGTATTTTTTGTGGGGAGCTACAATCGTGTGTAGTTTCCCTGTCTTTACATCGAATCCATCTCTGAAAGAAGGGTTCAACAATACACTATCTCTATACTCTTTTGGTATAGTGATGGGTATGTTCCTCGACAACATCTCCAACATAGTAACAGGATCGTTGTTGAAGACCCCAGCTCCGTCTCTAGTTAGTAACCCTTTAACAGCCAATGATGATCTCTTTCCTGTTTTAGGATTATAGTGCATCACCTTTTTACTCTTAGTAGAGAATGTCTCAAGCGAAGCTTTTGCCTTATCAGTAGGTTCAAGGACGGGGAAGCGGTCGTAGATTTTTCTAGCTAGAGCCTCGGATACGTCGCGCCTGTTATGGTTTGAAAGGTCAACGCCATACGTAGATTGAGTAGCAAAGGACACTGGAAAACCTCGGACAACGAGATCGAGAACTTGATCAGCTACTTCCCGTTCATTTGTAGACAGAGTGATCTTACCATCTTCGTCGGTAACATCTTCTGTTTTGATGTTCTTCGACAAGAAAGCTTTCTCATTGTAGAAGTCTACCGAAGACTTAGATTCGGGAGTGGTGTAGAATGGATCTCTAGCCTTCCGAACCTTCCGGTTCTGTAACTTAATTTTCTTAGCAGCTTTCTTAGTTGTCTTCTTAGCTGCTTTCTTAGCTGTCGCTGTCTTTATAGCAGCTTTCTTAGCTATCGCTGTCTTTCTAGCAGCTTTCTTAGCAGCTTTCTTAGCAGCTTTCTTAGCAGCTTTCTTAGCTATCGCTGTATTTCTAGCTGCTTCCTTAGCTTCTTGCTCCTTAGCAGGTTTCTCTTCAGGAGTTGCCTGAGCCGCTTCGGCTTCAGCTTCGATTTGAGCTGACTCTGCCTTAGCTAAGGCAGCTTCAATTTTTCTAAGTTCCTGAGCCTCTATCTTAGTCAGCTCAGCCTCTCGCTGTTGTTGACCTTCCTGAACGATTCTTTCTTCTATCGAGGGATAATCAACAACTTCGTCCGCATAAAAATCATCATCAAGTTCTTCTAGAACTATTGAGTTTTCTGCAGCTCGCTCGTTGATAACATTGTTGCTCTCTCTCTTTGTTTGATCAGGATCGCTTAGTGTTTCTTCTACAAACTTACTATCACCTTCCACTTCAGGTGCAGCTTCTGTAACTTCGGGTGCAGCTTCTGTAACTTCGGGTGCAGCTTCTGTAACTTCGGGTGCAGCTTCTGTAACTTCAGGCGCAGCTTCTGTAACTTCAGGCGCAGCTTCTGTAACTTCAGGCGCAGCTTCTGTAACTTCAGGCGCAGCTTCTGTAACTTCAGGCGCAGCTTCTGTAACTTCAGGCGCAGCTTCTGTAACTTCAGGCGCAGCTTCTGTAACTTCAGGCGCAGCTACCATCTCACGCATAGGAGTCCTGAAAATCCTTTCAAGTACAGCCGCTGAAACGGGGCTATTATTATCCTTTAGGTTTTTCGACGCACTCTGGGCAACGTCAGAAACCATCCTATCAACCTGTGATAAGTTGACTCCTCTCTTCTGACGCAAAGACCTACCAAAACGCTGGACAGCAGGCGCACCTGCTCCCAACGCTCCACCTAACACAGCTGCGTGGAACGTCTGTCCCAATCTTTCAAACATTGGAGTGTCCTGATCCAATGCGGCATCTTCGACGAACGAGTTTACAAACTCGTCTAGACCTTCTTCGACAGCTTCGTTACCAGCGTCACGCCCTATTGCTTTAACAACATCTGCCGCTCTGGATATATTTCGTCTAGACCTCTTTGTTATAGCCGCTGAAGCCATGCCCGCTTTCTTAGCAGACTCTGCGATGCTCTTTTTAAGAGCCGCTTTAACATTTGCATCAAGGTTAGTTTTGTTCGTGACGTTCGACATCTTGCCGACCACTGAAGTCATATCGCGGAAAGTCATCCCGCGAAGCAGGGCGTCATCAAGACCGCCCCTGCCGAGTGCTGAGAATCCACCAGTAATAATTCCGGTGATGGCTCCACTCATCATGCCTGCTCCTAAAGCTTTGTCGCGAATCTCTTCGTCTGACATATCTGTATCAGACCTAAGAGCATTGGTGATCGCCCCATAGGTAGCAGCACTTGATCGAGTTGCCGCCGGAATAGCAGCAGCACTTGAAATACCTGCTTTACGGACGATTTCGCTGTTGAATGTTTTCAAGACATCCATCGTCAGGTCACCGTGGCCTTCTTTAACTGCGATGTTAATCGCGTCAGAGAGTTTACCTTGATACTTAGCTCCTTTGATTCTGAATACAGACCTTGGAACACTCTTAACTACGTGGTTGACGTAAGATTTAGTGACTGTCTTAGCCACTGCAACGGAACCAGACTTCGCTGCAACGTAAGCAGCTCCTCCTGTCCCGAAAGTTCCGGCTGAAAGGAAGGCAGTAGCCGAGATATCCGTGACCATAGGAGCAAGAGTCTCACCAATCTCGCCAGCATATCCATACTCCTGCCCAAAGAGACGAGCAATCTGCTGCCTGTCAGAATTCTTCTGAGCAACGTCAGCTAAGTAGTCAGTAGCCATCTTGTTACCTGCTGCTGCTGGAATGGCTGCTGCCAAAGTCCCGATAGAGTTCACAAGGGACCACGCGATTCCTTTAGATCGTTGGGTAACGAGGCTGTAGTTGTCTTCGTCCTTCAAGAAGTCATTCAAGATCTCATGATTCTTCTTACCTTGGTTGGCTCCTTCGATTAATGCTTGGCTCCACTGGTCGTCAACAGCACTACGCTTAAACATCTCAGAGTAATCCTCAAAGCGGTCAGTAAGGACTGACGTGCGGGTCTGCCTAAGAAAATCTTTCTGGTTATCATCAAGAGTAGATCCTTTAACAGTATCGTTGAAGAGATCTTCGTTTGCGAGAACGTCGCTCGCCATGATTGGCATACCCGTCGAAGAGATGCGGAGGTTACGTCCAGCGTCTTCACCAGTATACTGGTCAAACATGTTTTGTGCTGTCGCACGTTCGAGGACCGCGTGGTCAAAAGCTGCCCCAATCTCTTGAGCAGTAAACTCTTCACCTTCCGGCAAAGCGTTTGAGCTGTTGACACGGAGCATCATGTCTGCGACTGCTTCATCGCGTGTCACATCCTTCGCTCTAAACATCGCAGAGTTCTGCTCCCGTTTCTCAGAAGAGAAGATACCAACAAACGCATCACCAAACGCATTAACTACATTGGCTGCTTGGTCCATGAAGCCTTCATCCTCTTCGCCAGCACGAAGTTCTGCGTGTGCTTGTAAGAGGGTGTTGGTTTTCTCATCACCCCTAATCAACTCAGACATAATAGCTGAAGCTTGATTATAACGAGAAGCCTTGAAGGCGGGAACCTTAGTTCCAAATGCAGGAGTCATCTGCTGTTGAGCAGCAAGCGCGTCGGATAAAGTGACCTCTCCCATCTTAGAAGCTTTCAAAGCATCACTGAGGTTAGATCCAATAGCCGCGTCGCCCGCTACAATCTCACGGCTTCCGTCAAGGTTAGTAAAAGCAGCGAAGGCTAGCTCGCCGTTGCGAACCATCTGCCTCTTCATGGAGTCATACTCCCGATCAGCGATAAACCCTGCGTTGGTTTTTAACCTTTGGACTTCTTCCGGTGGTAGGCCATCAGCTTCCGCAGTCTTATAAGCAGTGATCGCCTGCCAGCTAGAGCTTTTCGGGTTGATGCGAGACTGGATGATATCCATTTTAGCCTCTGAAGATATCGCTTGAGGAGTAGTGAGAGAACTAAACGCATCTATATCACCTTCTTCAATGTCTCCTGACGAAACTAAACTACCGTAAAGCTCGTTCTGGATTGAGTTCTCGACCTCTAGAGAATAGTCGTCGGAGTCGAGGTGGGTTTTACGGAGGTAGTTTGAGTAGTCTACCTTGTTTTGGGTGCTATCTGTAGAGACAGGTCTTTGCTTTACCCAATCTGAGTAATCTTGGAATTCAGTCATAGCTGAGTTATTTTAGGGTGATGTAGTGTTGTGTTTAACGGCCCATAGAGCCTGAAATTTTGCTTGCTGCGCTTTCTGTGACAGCTGAGGTTCCTCCCATTGCTAATATAGCGGCCCTTAATGCTCTTCTCCTCGCTTCAAAAGGAGTATTGAACTGCGAAGGATCAATACCGTATTGGTTTTCTAGCATAGTGTTGATTGTCTGCCACTGAGAATCAGTTTTAGCCGCATCGGCGTAATCAATGTCATCGCCTTCACCAATCTCCATACTATCTAGCAGCTTCTTGTTCGCCATATTTACATCGAAGCGAGCTTTCTCTTCTTCTTCTCTCTGCTCTGCGGTCTTCTCAGCTTGTGCTAGTTGCGCCCTCTTCTTAGCGTCGCCCGCTATGCTGAGGTAAGCGTTACCTAGTTCAGAGGGTTGGCTAGTCAACATCTCTTCAAGTGCTTTGACATTACCAGACTTAGCGTAAGCCTCCATGATTTTTTGGTTTTCTGCCTCACGCTTATTGTCTTGAGCCAGTTGAAGTCTCTGCTGCTTCTCCTTCTGCTCGTTCTTGTATTTCTCTGAATTAAACTGAGCTTGGGCCATGCTATTAGCTGCTCCAAACACCGCAGTAACTGCGGGGTTAGTGAGGGCGGAGGGCGGTAGCTGCGCGTAGATTGCAGCGATACCTTGTGTTTTTTCAAACGCATCTTTAGAAGGATCATTCGCGAGACCTAGTTGAGCGTCCACGAAATCAGGAATCATTTGGTGAGCTTCGGCTTCGTTCTTAGCCTTACGACGAAGTTCTTCTAGCTGAAAATTCTGGGTCTCTTGCGATATTCTTACACTCTCAGCCCGCATAGCTGCACTCGCCATCTTAGCGAGATGCTCTTGTTCGGGCATCTCAACTTCTCTTTGATACTGCATTTGCTGTGCAGCGTCTAAACCTCCCCTGAAGATGTCCTGCATCTTCAAAGCTTCCATTTCCTGAGCGATATCCATTGTCTAAAGTATTTAGGTTAAACGTTCCCGTATTGTTTCACTTGCTCATAAGGTTTAGGAGACTTTTTGTATGACCGTAGGATGTCGTCCAAGAGAGACCGAGTCTTTTCAGCACGTTCGGCTGAAGCCATAGACTGTAGAACGTCTCGTTGTCTGTCGGATTGAGAAGTAATTGAAGGTCGATTCTTACCCATCTGGCCTGCTTGTGCTAGTAATGGATTTACAAGAGCATCAACTTTAAGCCCCTTACGTTTAGCTAGCCGAGCCATTCGGGCAGCTTTATTAATCATAAGAGTTTCAGGGCTAGTGATTGATCGGCTTTCACCTGCTGCTCCAGTCAAAGAATTACGTGCTACGAAAGGTTTCCCAGCTGCTCTATCTTGCTGGGCGAGTCTAACTTTCTGATCATAAGCACCTAACCCACCACCTAGTTTCCCTTCAAACCTCTGAAGGTAACCTAGTTCTTTCTCAGTTGCTCTATCTTTAATCAAATCTTCTCTTGAGAAAGCTTTCTTCATCTCATCTTTAGTGAGGTTAGCTTTGCCTGACTCACCTTTTTCAAAGAGTTTTTCTTGTGCGGCTTCATCTAGCATACCACCTTTAGATAGCTTTTTGGCTTCTTCCATCAAACCTACCCTTGCCTGCTTCTTCTGCATTGCGGGTTGTTGTGCAATGTCACCGAGAAGTTTACTCTTTTCTTCTTGCGGCATTGAGGTATCAGCTATCGTTTGCTTACGTAGCTGCCCTAGTTCCAAAAGATCTCTTTCGTAGTCTCCCTTTTTTTCTACGCCTGCTTGATCTAAAGCTTGGAAGCCTTTGTCGTAAGCGTCCATAACAGGTTCTTCTGCGGGTGCGCCTACAGCACCAGTAGCTCCAATCGGGCCTACTTCACCTAAGCCACCAGAATCACCTAATCCTCCGGTTTCACCAAAGTTTTCGCTGCGCTTCTTCTCTTCCTCCGAATTTTGTAATCCTCCGGTTTTACCAAAGTTTTCTCTGCGATTCTTCTCTGCCTCCGAATTTTGTAATCCTCCGGTTTTACCAAAGTTTTCTCTGCGATTCTTCTCTTCCTCCGAATTTTGTAATCCTCCGGTCTGCCCTAATCCTTGAGGCTTTCCTTGAGCAAGGCGTTTAGCAGCCTCTTTTTTTTGTCTCTCAGTCATGGTTACCAAAGTTTCTTACAGGCCCAGTATCTAGCCGTTGTTTTGTCTTTTGCAGTTTTGCAGTTGTGCCTAGCGCGGAAATTAGCTCTACGCTTAGGGTTCTTATGTTTCGTGAAATCACTGTAGTCGCGGTGGCCGAAGCCAACTTTCTTTATTTTCTCGCCCTCTTTACCTAAAACGACAAATTTTTTCTTCGATCCTTTAGGCGCGCGCTTAGGTTTATTAAAACCAGCATAAGTCTCGCCATGATACTGGATTCGCCCAGACGGCAAGCGTTTGAATCGTTTAGTCGCCACGCGACATAAACTACCAGAATTCAACGAAACTGTCAACGGAGGGTCTGCTGCGGCACCCGCCTAAAAAACTTTTCTGTCTTACCCTTAGTTCTATAATATATATATTATAGAACTAACGGTCTAAGGAAAAAGTTTTTTAGGCGAGTAGCGACGAATCGGGATTATTAAGCGCACCACTCAAACTCTTAATCGAAACCTGTTTCCTGAACCCTTTACCATCTTCGTCTTTCGGTGGATCAACAGCCACGAGTCCCATACGCTGGCGAGCGCAATCGAGCGCAAGAAATGCGGCATCAGCCAAGTCAGGACTACGACCGAACCTAGCTTTGAACTCTAATTTTGATTCGATCTTCACTTTAAGGGAACCAGTTTTCACCATATCGTAGTTTCTGGCGCACATCTCTTTGGCTAAATCCGACGAGATTCCGTAGATCTGGCGCGTCCGCATTAGCTCCTTACCGACGAACCAGAGTTCTGACACTCTATTAGTGTAGAGTTCTTCACCTGTAAGTTGACTGTTCATACTGACTCGTTTGTCGGATGCTTTACCGCCAAAAGTAACGCGCATGAATGAACTCTCCCACTCGCCAGCTAATACATCACAGAAAGGCGCACCTGCACCAGTGGAGTCAATAGCTAGATTACTAGCAGATATATCTCTCCGTTTGCAGTGGTCGATAATTTGATGAACAATCTGGTAGGTGCGCGGAACCGCTTTATTTGAGGCATCATCATTGAGGTGTATGGCCTCTCCCAATTTGCATACATACTGACCGTTTCGAGCGTAACCAACCTCAGCGGTGTATAAGATCGTACGGTCTCCGCCTGTCGTGAACGCGGGGTCACATCCTGCGATAATCGTCGGTTTTTCTACCCAATCTACGTCACCTAAAGCGCCACTTTTAGCCATCTCAGCCTCAGAGTAGATTCCGGTTGTCTCGTCGCTGTCGAAGAAAACGGCCCTGACCATTCGCATGTAGCCTCTTGACTCTGGCCCTAACAATAGTCGGTCCTCTTCCAGCTTGGCAGCGGTCGGGAGCCAAGGATATTTTTCTTCTCCTAATAATATATTTGGGCTTCGCTCACCATCTAGTCTTATATACTTACCACCCCACTTAGTTTTCCACTCATCAGCAGTCTGCGTATCGATGGCTTCCCAGCCCTTCTTCGGCTCTGACCACACGCCAAAAGCGTCGAATCGGCTATTCGGGTTAGACATTCCAATCATCTGGAAGAACGGGTTCTTAGAAAGGTTAGTCAGACCAGCCTGCAATATACTTTCAGAAAGTTCTGAAAGTTCATCACCAATCATAATTACCCGCTTCTGCTTAATTCCTATGAATCTGCCAACTGCCTCGCGTGTTTTGGATTTCTCCGCTGCAATCAAAGAAAGACCAGCCCGTTCGATAAGCGTGCCGTTCTCATCGACATACGCTGCGTTTCCGATTGAATCCCGAATCTTGATTGGCGCACCATCGATCACGGACAACAAAGACATAACGGAACCCCATATCCTTTTTCGCGCTTCCCGTAACGTGGTAGAGGTCATCAGGACTAGTGTGTCACGAGGCTGGCAGAGCCATTGGACAATACCCCACGCGGCCATCGTGTGTGATTTACCACTACTGGCGGAGCCACCGATAGCCAGATATTTATCTTTTAGAGCAGCTCGAATCATCTTTTCGGCCCAAGGATGGCGAACCATCATCGGCTCTGGTAGTTCTTCGCGATTCCAAAGTTCGTCGCATATCCGCCAGAAGTAGAACTCTTTAGCTTTATTATTAGGGTGATGAGCGAACCCATATAATAGAGCGGTCAGCGTGCTAGTAGGTTGAATCATTAGACCACCTACGTCCATCTGCTTAGATTGTGGGTCGATGCGCGGCTCTAGAACGCGCTTGCGTTTGTCTGCTTCTGACGGCATAATTAAATCGATGTCTGAAAAACCTATACGAGAGTGCGAGGCTGAAGCCTTGCGCCTTAACAAAGAAGGTTACAGTAATAGTGCGATTGGTCAACACATTGGGGTCCACCGCAATACAATACGTAAGTGGTTAAAGAAACACGGAGTCGCCGCTAAGATGAACGGGGACACAGTAGAAGGTAAAGTGCTGGGAAATTTAATCCACGATAAAGGCCAAGATAAAGACCAACTAAAAGAAGATGTTGAAGAACACTTCAATGACACCATAAGTTCAGCAATTGTAGAGGAGCGGTTTCGAGCATCTAAAGAAGAGGACGTGACCCTCAACGAAATCGCTGAAGCACAGAACTCGCCCGCTGATAAATACCAACACTACATCGCAGCTGCTGGAATTAAACTTCTACGTGACTCGATGAAGGGGTTACGCGGGCCTAGAACGATTAGGGAGATGTCAGAACTAGACCAGCTCATCAGGCGTAACTTAGGACTCAACGCTAAGACTGGTGGCGGTAGTAGTAAAATGCAGATCGACATATCTATACTGAACAACTCTAAAGCAGATAAAGGTGGAGGCGCGGTCAGGCAGAAAAAAACGATTGACGCGGAGACCGGAAACGAGATTTAATACCCTTACAATGTTCCAAGATCGTGAGCCAGAGGTAGGGCCGAAGTTTATTACCCGAATTGACGAGGGGGCGGACTTCCGTTTCCCCGTCGATACCGCTGACGGCCTTTGGTATCGCGTGAAGCCTTCAACAGCCCGCGAAGTATTCTACTTGCAGTCTCTGCCGAAAGGGATCAGAGTCTTAGTTCCAGCTGAGGGCGACGGCCTTCTAGTCAGAGGAGATTCAATCCCAGCAAAATAATGAAACCAGAAACCCTATTCCGTCTTCACGAATCGACGTGCAAGAAAACGCTCGAAATTATGCGAGCAAAAAACTCTGACTACTGCGGTGGTGAGAACACTGTCGATGCACTCGCCAATTTCAAGACTGCTAAATCACTTGGCCTCCATCCTGTCACCGGACTCTTGTTGAGAATGCAAGATAAGTTGATGCGGATTAAATCGTTCGTGAATGACGGTGAGTTAAAAGTAGCAGGTGAGTCAGTAGATGATGCCTGTGAAGATCTCGTGAACTATTCGATTCTCGCGAAAGCTTTACTAAGTGAGGAGCGTGAGTGCGGCACTTGCAGCAATCCAGTTTCTGGTGGGGAGTGTGACAATCTCTATTGTCCTGAAAAATCTTGATGATCGTCGGGATCGACAACGGACTCGATGGCGGACTTTGCGCTATATCTAAATTTGATGGTGGCATCATCGACAAGATTCGTATGCCGACTCTTCAAATGTCGAAGAAGAAAGAAATTGACATCCGTTCCATCAACCAGTGGCTCCTCGATTTTAATACACCATTCGATCTCGCAATCGAAGAACCATTAGCCCATGCAAAAAGCAGCCAAGCTGTTAGATCAATGGCTATTAGCTTTGGTAAGCTAATAGGTATGGCTGAGTCACACGATTACTCAGTCCTACGTGTGAGCGTCCATAAGTGGCAGAAGCATATGCTTGGTCGGACTCCTAAAGGAAAAACCAAAGAAGCAGCTTTAGCATTGGCTGATTCACTCGCGCCAGAAGAGAACTGGCTTGCAAACAAGAGGTGTAAAAAACCTCACGACGGTATGATCGACGCCTATCTTATTGCTCAGTATATTTGGGGTGGGAGAAAAAGTTGAACTTTTTCTGGACATAGCTAGTTGCTTCAATTATTTGTCTGTCCATAGACAATATGAAGAAACTATATCCCAAGCAGCAAGAAGCTTTCGACTTCTTTTTAGCAAAGCATAAACTAGGACTTAACTCGTTAGATACGAGTCACGTCGGAACTGGCAAGACCATCGTAGCTTGCCACCTTGCCAAAATTCTCAAGAAGCCAGTCGCAGTCATCTGCCCGAAGGCAGTGATCCCATCTTGGGAACGCGAACTTGCTGAGTGCGGTATGAAGCCTCTGTTCGTTCTTAACTACGAGAAGATCAGGACCGGAAAGACAGAGTGGATGTCTAAGCGCGGGAAGAAGATTATGTCTTGGTATCTGCCTGAAGATACACTAGTGCTAGTCGATGAGGTCCATAAGTGCAAAGGACCATATACTCAAAACGCGCAGCTACTTATTTCTCTCGTCACTCAAGGCTACTCTGTCCACGCCATGAGTGCGACCGCTGCCGAAGACCCTACTGAGATGCGACCGATAGGTTACGCATTGGGCCTACATAGCTTAAACAAACCTGAAGGGGAACTTAAAAGCTGGTTTAGCTGGATGATGAAATTCGGTTGCACTCAAAATCAATGGAATGCGTGGGAGTTGCGCCGTAAAACAAAACTTAATGACCTTAATAAGGTCATGTATGGGAAGAATGTTAAACGTCTTACGGTGGACGATTTCCCAGATTCTTTTAAAGATAACCGAGTGTTCATCGAGCCTGTTGCCTTTGGGTCTGCCGCTAAGATTGCTAAGGCTTATAAAGATCTGGACATCACACCGGAGATCGTGACTAATCTTTTAGAGAATGGAACCGTCGAAGATAGTGATTGGGTTCTCGTTAATCTGTTACGCGCACGTCAATTAGCGGAGTCGCTCAAAGCTAAAGACATGGCTGATATGGCTAAAGATTACGTTGAGCAAGGCCATAGTGTTGTTCTCTTCGTTAATTTTTCCGAAACAGCTTCAACACTCCAACAACTACTTGAATGCCCAGCTATTTTAGGAGGACAGACTACCGCAGAAAGGCAGCAGGTAATTGACGACTTCCAAGAAGATAAAGAACACGTCATTGTAGTTAACATCGCAGCAGGAGGAACGGGCATCTCGTTGCACGATATCAACGGCAACCGCCAACGGATCTCGTTGATATCACCGACCTTCAATGTCAAGGATCACTTACAAGCATTAGGGCGCATACACCGCAACGGAGCTAAATCTGACGCCATCCAGAAAATTCTGGTTGCTAGTGACTCAATTGAAGAACACGTTATGAGAGTCATAGATCAGAAGTCAGAAAATCTAGAAACACTTCACCAATAAAACAAAATGAACGAAAGCACTAAATACCTATCAGATGCAGAAAAGATTCGCCTCAAATTACTTGAGGATGAGATCTACATGCTAAACCACAAAATTGACCGGACAATCAAGAAACGTGATTATATCCAGCGTGAGGTAACGCACATAAAAGAATCGACCCATGAGCGAACAACCAAACCATAGCGATAGGGGCCACGCGGAGTTCTCACCATCGAGCCTGAAATATGTAGCCGCCTGTGCTGGCTTTGATCCCGACGAGCATGAAATGCTGTTGATGGACGGATACGATGACTGCCTCGTCGGAGTTGTCGAAAGGTTTGGGCAAAACCCTATCCTGTGTTACAGCAAGGACAGAGTTCTTCGTAAACTAGAATCCGATGAAATGAGTAGAGACGAAGCGGAGGAGTTTTTCTACTATAATCAAATTGGCGCGTGGTGGGGAGATGGCACTCCATGCTTTTTATCGTCGAACGAAACTTAAAAATAATTAAACAACAAAGCTATGAACCAACCAGACCACCAAAGCAGGGGCCACGCGGAGTTCTCACCATCGAGCCTGAAATATGTAGCCGCTTGTGCTGGTTATCAAGGTCGCGACGGGACGTCAGCGGCAGCCGAAATGGGGACCAGAATCCACGAGGCCCTAGAAGTTTTTGACCCTTCTGCCCTCCACACCGAACAGGAACATGATATCTATGAACAGATCGTTCAAATGGAGCAGGATTTCATGGATAACTTTGGGGACGTCTCTGAGGAGCTAAACGAGATTCAGGTTGAGGTTGCCCTAGATGGTACTGAGACATGGGGAACCTGTGATCGATTCCTTATCCTTAAAGGAGGTGACCGAGCAGTCATGGCCGATTATAAAACCGGAATCAGTATTATTGATCCGCCAGAGAAGAACTGGCAAGCCAAAGCCTATACGACTGGAGCCTTCCAGAAGTACCCAGACATTCAAGAGATCGTTTTCGCGTTTTACGTGCCGCAGCATAATGCGACCCTTCACCACACGTTTACGCGAGGCGATCTCCCTACTTTAGTCGAGGATCTTAGCCGTGTTATAACGGCAGGCGAAAAGATCCGACCTAAATGGGAGTCCGGCACACCGGAGCTGGAGGAATGCACTCCGACTCAGTATTGCCGATTCTGTAAGCACGAAGATACTTGTCCTGCATTAGGTGGACTCGTTATCAGCGTAGCTAAGAAACTTGATACCACGTTGCCGGACATTGATCCTACTGACGTGGACAATCCAGCTAGACTCTCTGAGCTATTTAACATCGCGAAGATTGTTGAGAACTGGTCAGCGTCTATTAAACGTAAAACACTCGACGCTCTTAAAGACGGTGAGCAGCTTGATGGACTTAAACTACGCTCGATGGGGCGGACCCGAAAAATCTCTGACAATGCTACTTTTGTAAAAATTGCAGAAAAACATGGAATAGATCTCGACACGTTACTAGATCAAGTTAATATCCCGCTCGCCAAGGTTGCCAAGAAAGCGGGAGCCGATAGCAAACAACCTTTCCTCGACGAATGCGAAGATGCAGGAATCGTTGAAACATCCGACGAACGACACAGTGTCGCGACTCAATAAACCAAAACAATAATTGATATTATGGCTAAAACCAAAACCCAAGAAGTCGTTGCTGCCGAGACCAACACTGGTCTCTCCACCAACGTAAGCGGAATCGAAATCGACGTAGAGGACATCGAGATTCCACGTATTAATGTCTGTCAAAAGATGTCTCAGTCTGACGCTCCAGTTGGATCGATTCTTTTCGACAAGACATACGAGGTCGCTCCACCGGACACTCCGGTTAAGACGATCACTGTCGCTGCCCAGAAGGGCTGGCGGGAGAACATCCCCTTCGATGAAGAGGACATCCCCCGTATCGCTTGGTCTAAATCTGAGTCTGACGCTATTGCAGCAGAGTCAGAGTGGGATATGACCGAGTTCGCCGAGATCACTCTCCTCATGCGTCAGCCTGAAGGTAGTGAAAACGACGAGGCGTTTCAGTTACCTATCGGCGACCACAACTATGCGTTGGGTAAGATTAATGTAGGTAAGAACGCATACCGTTCAACCTACAAGCGTCTTGCGACATTCGCCGCTCTTCAGTCTGGAATTACTATCCATAGCAAAGTATGGAACTTCGTCTCTGAAGAACTTAGTAAGGGTAAATACACTTGGTTTAATCCGTCACTTACCGTGACTAAGGAAGAAGCCGATGAAGCTGTTACCGCATTTGTTAAAAACTTTCTCGGAGCTTAGTTATGACTGACGAAGAGAAAGAACAAAAAACCCGCGATCTCCTTCTCGAAGAGATCACGATGCTCGACGGCATGATCGCTGAAGTCGAGGATCAGCTCTCCCAAGTCGGAGCCAACTTGAGAAAGTTGAGGGTAGTTCGGGAAGCTCTCCAGCATGTTACTGGTGAGCAGACTGAATTAGATTTGGAATCGAAAGAATAGTCGTTAGAAAGCAAGCCCGCCGCAGAGTTTTCCAACATTTCCCTTTGCGGTGGGCTTTTTCTGCCCACAAATAAACTTATATGAATACATACGCCTTAGATTTTGAAACTTACTATGATAAGCACTGCTCTATCCGAAAGCTCGGACCGTTAGGATACTTTTCTCATTACGACTTCGACGCTTATATGGTGAGTGTCGTCGGAGATGATGGATACGAATGGGTTGGCCACCCTGAAGATTTTGACTGGCCAATGCTTAACGGCAATATTGTCCTGTCCCATAACGCATCATTTGATGAAACACTTTACCTCTACGGCATTAACTATGGTTGGTGGCCTAAAGTAGAACCCGCCGAATGGCACTGCACCGCAGACATGGCTGCTGCTGTGGGTCTGCCAAGATCATTGAAGAACTCAACGGCTGAAGCCTTCGACTTAGAGATCTCCAAATCTACCCGTGATAACATGTCCGGTAAGACGTGGACTGGTATGACTAAGGAGTTCCAGAAGGAAGTAGAAGAATACGCCATCAAAGATTCTGTTCTCTGTCTCCGTCTATGGAAGGCTTATGAGTGTAAGTGGTCTCAGTTTGAGCGGGACATCAGCGTTATCAACCGACGTATCGTCCAGAGAGGGATACCAATCGATGTGGATGCTTTACGTAAGGCCAAGGAGACAATCAATGAACTCATCTTTGAAACTGAGAAGTCGATTCCTTGGGCTGACGAAAAACCTCTACTGAGCCGGAAAGCATTTGATGAACACTGCATTCAGCTCGGCATCGAGCCTCCTGCTTCTCTCGCTAAAACTGATGTTGATGCCCAGAGATGGATACTCGCGCACGGACACAAATACAAATGGATCGAGGCCGTAACGAACTGGCGACGCATCAACACGATTAAGAAAAAGCTGGAAAGTTTTGATCACGCTACTATGCCAGACAACCGATACTACGGCGGCATTATGTATTTTGGAGGACACACTGGACGCTTTAGCGGGAGCGGCGGGAACCTGAACCTCCAGAATTTGCCTAGAGAGGGTATGTTCGGAGTCAACATGCGTAACTTGATTACTGCTCCTGAAGGTAAGAAGCTAGTCGTTGTTGACCTCTCGCAGATCGAAGTCCGTACGCTGTGCTGGCTGTCTGGTGACCGAGAGACAATGGACGCTATTGAAAAATCAGATGATATCTACGAAGCGTTCGCAATCCAGTTCGGCTTGTGGTCTGAAGATAGGGGAGTCCTGAAGAAGGAAGACGCCAAGCTGAGACACAAAGTTAAGGCTCTCGTATTAGGCTGCGGCTACGGTGCAGGGGCTAAACGGTTTGCTGAGATGTATGATATGCCTCAGCAAGAAGCTCAAGACGCGGTCGATCTATACCGGAAAAAGATTGCGAAGGTTCCCCGCTACTGGAAGAAACTAGACAAGGAAGTCGATAAAGCGTATAATGCTGGTCGCCTATCTCTGACGCTTCCGTCAGGAAGGTCTCTTAACTACGGTAATCTTCGCAAGACTCTGGCCCAAGGACGAATCCAGTTTGTCTCCAGTATTAACCGAAATGGCCAAAAACGCATCATGAAACTATGGGGTGGAGTCCTCGCTGAGAATCTCTCACAGGCTTTGGCCAGAGATATTTTCAGTTTCATGATGTTAGAGATCGACAAGGCTGACATAAATATTATCTTCCACGTTCATGATGAAGTAATCTGCGAGTGTGATGAAGATAAAGCCGAAGAGACCTTACAAAAAATTACCCAAATTATGTCCACTCCTCCTGAGTGGATTAGCGATATTCCTCTGGATGCAGAGGGAGAAATTCTAACCCAATACCAAAAATAATGACCTACAGATATTTGCGTAACCTACGCGACAGTAAAGCAGAGAAGACGAGTAAACTTCATAACCTGAAGCTACCCAAACCTAACTTTAAGAACAAAGCAGACTACCGCGAATGGTGTAGTAACAACACTACCGACCACGTTTTCTATTCTTGTGTTGAAGGACGTGCGCCTTCCAAACGAGTTAGTAATGACAATCCTGTTCATAAGATTCATGGAGTAGTAGCTGATTACGACTCCCCAATTGATTGGGTGAGTTTTGAAAGCAAGCTTGAGAAAGTGTGTCTGGCAAGCCCATTACCTACGTGGGCTAGTAGAACAGAAAGTGGATACCTTCGATTAGTGTGGGAGTTTGATACGCCGATGCCTATAGACCCATCTATGTATGAGTCGTTTATGAACTACATGAACAAGGCTATAAAAATGGATAAGCTTTTTGCGGGCTTTGATAAAACTTCACTACGCCCTAATCAATATTTTGAGTTAGGAGAAGACTGGATAAAAACAGGAGAGCAGATCACTTCTCAAGTAACCCACGCTTGCCTGTCGAAGGCGGTATCGTCTAAGCCACCAGAGTCTTCTGACACATCAATTCCTTTAGATGTGGTCGCCTCTGAAGTTGAATCCCGATTCCCGAATCGGTGGTTCGGTGAATTTGAAGTAGGAGCCAGAGGACCACTGTTCTGGATTGACGACGGTATTGACCGTGACGGTTGTCAGGTTGTAGAAGATGGTATTGTCTGTTATTCAGACAGAGCTGGTAAAGGATTCATGAGTTGGTCAGAAATCTTTGGTAGTTCATTCGTCAAAGACTATGAGACCAAGAAGCTGGCTAACCTCCTCGACGAATACTGGTTTAATGGTAAGACCTTTTTCAAGCTGCTCTACGGGAACGCAGTCTCGATTCCGAAGGAACAACTCCTTCTTGAGCTTAGGCAAGCTGGCTTCTCTGTAAGAGTTAGAAGAGGAAGGGCAATCAGTGAAGTAGAAGAAGCTCTCTTGACAGTTAGTAACAACAACCGGATTGACGAGATCGCTCCTGTCGTGTTCTCAAACGAGCGCATCGTATCTTACAACGCTAGCCGGATTCTCAACTGCTCTAACCTAGTTCCAGTTCACCCTGACGGTGACGGTGACCCGTCAAAGTGGCCGTTCCTCTATCAATGGTTCAATCAGCTATTTGTAGATAGCTCAAAGAACCCAGCCCTAGATTATTTTTACTCTTGGATGCAGCGTTTTTACACTGCGGTCTTGGATAGGGTTCCTTTACAGGGACAAGCTCTGCTGCTGGTCGGGCCGACAGGTCGCGGCAAGTCGCTACTGTCGAACAAAATTATCAGCGGACTCGTCGGGGGTTTCTCTGATGCGTCTGATTATCTGTCAGGTCAGACGAAGTTTAACAAAGACTTAGGTCGTGTCGCCTCTTGGGTTATTGATGACACTACCTCAGCAGCTAGCTTTCAAGATCAGAGACGTGCGACTGAGTTGCTCAAGCGTGCGGTAGCTAATCCGAGAGTCGAATATATGGCCAAGTATGCAGACGCTATGTCGATTCCTTGGACAGGCCGAGTTATCTTGTCTCTGAACATGGACGCTAACTCGTTGTCAGTGATTCCTTCTTTGGATACCAGTAACCGTGATAAGCTTATGGCCTTATTGATTGCTGACTCCTCTACAACATCATTCCCACCTAACGCCCAGTTAGAAGCTACCATCGAACAAGAACTGCCGCACTTTGGTAAGTTCCTACTCGACTGGAAGATCCCTAAAGAAGTTGAAGACGTTGGGCGGTTCGGAGTTAAGTCATACATCGAGCCTACCATTGCCGATGCCGCTTATGATAACAGCAGCCGTAGTTCGATTGCAGAGCTAGTCGAGTTCTTCGCCAAGCGTTGCCGTGAAGTTTACCCTGACTTGGACCTATGGAGTGGGACTCTCACTGAGTTTCAAGTGGCGCTCCACGAATTGAATAATGGGCGTGACGTAGGTTCTTCTCGTAATCTGGAGTTTTGTCGAAGGGGGATGATAACTCTTGAAGAGGCGAGCCGAGTCAATAAAAAGATCCGACCCGTTATTTCTCAAGGACAAGGCGGAGGTAAATTGTGGAGCATTGACCTGAGTGAGATTTACGATATAGCTTATACAGCGGATGACAAACGAAGATCTTCAGATCAGGAGGCAAGAACTCTGCGGTGAGTTTTGGATGGAACTCAGACAAATTCTAGAGCAAATTGGGGGTGACCCGTCTGTTATAGATGCTTACTTAGATGCTCCACTCAGTGAGTTTGTAGATTTTGTCGCTCCTAACGGTATAAGGCCCGTCTATAAAAAGACGGGTCACATCCACCATAACTGCCTACCGCCGGAGGAGCAGTGACTCGAAAGCGTCTGGCCGACGAGTTCTCTTGATCTCGATATTGTAGCCATCAGCTTTGAATCTAAATCCGTCTGCGTCACGCTCACCTCTTTCGTTGAATCGTTTTTTGTGGATGATGGATTTCTTAGGGGACCACCCGCAAAGCCATACCTTTCGCAGACCTTTGTGGACGCGCATGAAGAAGTATACGTCGGCCTCAAACTTGCTGAACTTAGTCCTGACTACAGAGGCATTGTAATTTAACTTAGGGGGTGTGTTGCAGCTCTTAGCCTTAACGTCAACCTTGAGACCTTTGTATTCGTAGTCGTGAGTGTAAGACTTATCTCCTACGTAGTCGAACTGTTTAAAAGTTTTTTCAAAAGCGACCTCACCTAAGAAGCCAGTCATGTTTCCTTTACCGTTAGTGAACGATGTCCTGAGATTTCCTAAGGCGTCAGATCTCCGGCACGCTTCAGCGACATCTTCTGGTGTAGGTTTGTAGAGTATGAAACGACTCATGATTTGCGCTTACGCGCTTTTTTCCGTGCCTTCTTCAAGAGCCTTTTTTTGCTCCGATACTTAGCAGTCTTCTCCGCAATCTTTTTAGGTTGCTTAACGTGCTGCTTGCCTTTACGCATACCTTTCCGCTTCTTCCGGCTAGTGCGGGCATATTCTTCGTCCGTCAAAGCTTCACGCGCGGCCTTCGGCAAATACCGCTCGCCTGTCTTCAAAGACGGCTTACCGGATTTGGTCCCCCATTTCTCCCGTGTCCAATTATCGAGAGATCTCTGTGAAGCTTTCTTAGGCATTAGTAACCGGAGCGTCTGCGGATGATCTTCTTAGCCTTCTTCTTAGTAGAAGACTTAGTCGAGGGTTTACTCGCTGGCTTTGAGTGTCCGTATCCTTTTTGTTTCATGTTCATATGTTGTTCGTAGGTTTTCGCTTGGTAGGCTTTACCCGTTTTCGGGTCATACATAATGTGAGGCTTAAAGTCCTCTTTGGTGTGGGTTTTTTTCATAAATTTCTATTTTAAAGGTAGATTAGTCTCTGTATCCCCCTCCGTTTTTCTTGTATCGTGCTGCTAGTAGTTGTGCTTTGCGGGCTGACCACTGGCCAGCTCTACCGCCTTTTGTTCCGGCTTTGATTGAATTAAACAAACGTTTCCGCATTGCGGGCTTCGTGTAGTTGCCCGCCTCGTTTACTCTTGATTTCTTCCTCTTCTTCATTTCAAGCGTTTAAGGATTCGTTCGTATGCCGGAAAGAAAACCTCGTCGATGCAACGGATACATGCTTCTTCCTGAAAGCTCTCGCAGAACGAGATGCCGGAGATATGGAAGGCGGCGTGTAACATTTCATGGCGTAAGGTCGGTATAAGGTCTTTATCAGATAAGCTGGTATCGAGTTGAATTGTTTTTCTGTCGTGTAGGTATTGCCCGTAACAAGAATCTAGATCAGTCTTTTGAATTTTGATTCGCTGGCCTGCGATCATGACTGATTTTAATTTCTTCACTTATCAGGTAATTTTTCATGCGTTAAAGTATTCGACAATCGCTTGTGCATATACGTCGGCTAGTAGTGAGTGCTTTGAGTCAAAGAGAATCCATTCCTTCGGGGAACTTCCGAAGAAAGGCTCGCAGATCACGGCAGGTGGTGGGACGCTCCGCAAGAATCCAGCCCCACGTCCGCTCGACTCGATTGCTTTTACGCCTCTATCTTTCTGCACCTTGAAAGTTTCCGATTGGGCTTTACTAAAACACTCGGCTAAACGGCGTCCGTTGTTGCTGGTGTGGTAGTAGAGATACTCGTAGCCCTCTGCTTTCGAGCTAGAGTAGCTGTTGAAGTGCAGCTCGATGGCGATGTCGCACTTTTCTTTTGCTACGCTCTGTGCAATCCAGTCCATAGCGCGGCTGTAGCTTTCTGACGGGTAGTCGTCAAAGACAACCGATTGTATTCCTTGGTGGCGTAGGTGGTTCTGCAACAGGTCTGCGACCTTCTTGTTGTAAGTCCACTCGTCCACACCGCCGACAGAGCTAGCTCCTTTATCACCGATCCGGCTGTGGCCGACACAAATAGCGACTTTTTTTAGCTTCTTTACTTTCTTTCGCCGCAAAGCTTTAGCCGCTTTGTAGGCGGCTATCAATTCAAGGATCTTGTCTAGTATTTCACTAGGCTTCATTTGCCGATAATAATTGCGCGACGATAACTGTAATCACTGTGGAACTTCTGGCCATCACCGACGAAGATTCCCTCTTTAAACTGATACTCAGCACCTTCAATTAAGGTCACTGTTGGTGGATCGTAGAGCGCACTTCTGTTCAAAGCGGAGGCGTCGCGATAGCCTCTCGATACGCAGCTTGGCGTTAGGAGAACCATCAGCAGCGAGAGAATCGATTTCGTCTTCCAGTTCATAAATATGTCGCCTTCTTTTCCAGTTAAGCATAGCTACGTATGCCTTGATCAGCTCGGTGATCAGTTTAATCACTTGTCTTTAGCCTTGAACACATTAAGCGCGAGCCAGTCGATAACTTTATACGCTTTGCCAACGAGCGTGTCGTCTGCTGGTGTAGGTGTAAGAGCAGCGATAGCTGACGCGGCTGCAATAATGGCGGTAGCAATTCCAAAGATTTGCTCCTTGTTTTCAAAGATATAATTAATCATTTCTTACGGTTTTTGAATTTTTCAACTGCTGTTATAGCAGAGAGGACGGCGATAATCAAGCCGAGAAAAGTCGAGAGCAGTTTAATGCCCATATCTAGGTTTTCAGGTAGGGTTGACATGAAAGCAATAGCGGAACCAACGATGCCGGATATAGGGTGTGTGAGGTGTTGAAACATTTTACATTATATTAGGGATGGTGGACCTAGATCCTGACGGATCTAGAGAAACTCGTGGTTTGGCGGCTCCTCTGGCGGCGTCTAGCTCCTCGTCCAGAAGCTTTTGGCAAATCGTCCAGTGATATTGAGCGCGTTCTAAATCGGCATTGTCCTCTGCTAGCATGCCCAAAAGGCCGTGTTTAATAGCGTTTAGGTTGCCTAGATAGATTAGATCGTCTTGAACAAGAACTGGCTCCCATGCCCGCTTGAGTAGAAGCTTTATATTCTTAACCTCAGCGGAGGGATTACTAAACCGGAATCGACGGTAGCGGGCTACGCCGTCGCCTTTGACTACGGCTAGTGTGATCGTTACGGGATCAGCCCCCGCTGCTTGGTAGTCGTAACAGACCTTAACTGACTTTGGGACATCTTCAAAACTAATAGATTTGATACTAGAGACATCCGAACTAGGAGTAGTTAATTGCGCCCCATTTAGATTAAATGTATGGGTCGCGACAGAGTCTTCCCCGAACACAGAGTCTGTGCTACGCCCGTAAACTATAGTAATAGACCCTTCTGTAGGCAGGCTTGTTGCAGGGTCAACATGGTTCACTACAATTCGATCCCCGTCAGATACAGTTTTGTAAATTATATCTTCTTTTGTGGGGTGGTAACCATCATCGACGACCCCAAAAATAGGTGAGGGACCAGCCTTCGCGTAGCCCCCAATCCGGTAATCATGCCACTGAGAACGAGCTTCTACCGGAGAATCTTGTAGCATAGCCCCTAAAAGGCTCTCAGAATGCTCTGGCAACGCAAAATAATCGTTCGTAGTCTCGATAGACCAGTCATAGAGTAGATCCTTCCACATCCCCATCGCGTAGAGGCGGGGCATGACTAGATTCAGCTTGGCTACAAGATCTTCGTCAGGCCGGACGTATTCAGATAAGGCTTTAGTTACGGCCTTTACGGTCAAAGCTGGCATGCGATAACCTTACAATTAGGCTAAAGTAAAGTCAATCACTGAGAAATAGGCTTATTTATCTACACTACCGCCAATCCTTGCATATCCCTAAGAAATCAGCATACTCCGTCAGTTGCTCTTTACCGCCGCCGACGAAGTGTAATATATGGTTGTTGGCGATAGCCCATTGGCGGTCGCCTACGTTACGTTGATTGTATTCCTCCCCGATCCAAGTAATGTCAATACCCGCCTCTGCCGTACGCATATTTAAGAAATCTTGGTCGTAGGCGTAAGAGTCGGGATACGGCGGGTCCAAGTTAAGGGAGCAGAGAGCGTCCAAACGAAACAGTAATACTCCTGCGTTGAAATAGGGGTCGTCGATGCTGGAGGCGTTCTCGGTGCTGTCAGGGTAGTGTTCGGCGATCCACTTCTTATACCTATCGTCTTTCGTTGTCCACGCTTGATCTAGAGCGCACACTAGGTCGCCTCTCGTTTCAAACAGGTTAGGGCAGCTCGGAAGAATCAAGACATCGCAGTCCAACACCAACACTTCCTTGTAATAATCCTGCTCTCGAAACCGCTTCAGGAAGTCAACGAAAGCCCAGACGGGGTTGCCGTTATACGGCTTGCTCGACTCTTCAGGGAACCACTTCACCTCATGAAAGTCTGCTCCCACTTTGCTCGCATAGTCCCGCATGGACGCTATGGAAGCCGACGCCCAAGGCATACCTCCAATAGCGAATGTAACAATAAGTCTCATCGTCTGGATGGCTTTACAAAAACAATTATAGTTTGTCCACTCTTCATTTACACTACCAAAACTGTATACCGTTTGTCTTACCACTGATGTTTGACACACCCGCCCGTTGTCCTACAATCCACTCTTTTGGGCAGTAAACTGGCCAATCCTTGCGGCGATGGGCCATTTCAAGTTGATGGTCGATATGTTTAATCGTGTTACGGTAGTCCGTCGCATACGATATATGGCGGTAAAACGACGTGAAAGTAGGCTGGTTAACGGCGTAGGCGTGCGTCCTGTTTACAGAATTACCAAGAATCACATTAGGAGACTCAGTAGGTGTAGGGTCACGGCGATGTTGACCGCCTAAATATATCTGCCCCCAATCCTCCGGCACGTCTTCCATGAACTCGTTAAGCTTCTCTAACGAATCGTTTTTGAAGATCACGTCGTCTTCTAACACCAATACGTTGTTCAGAGAGATGCTGTAGCGGTCATCTCTGGTATGGAGGACATCCTCCAGAATCCTTTGGTGCGAACGCAAGCAACCCCACGCTCCTCTGCCAGACCCCCAATCAGCCGGACAGGTTGTCCAGCCGCCAATAATCGCCGGATAGTAAATGACTTTGTCGTTGTCTGCCATTCTAGTCTCGTCCAGATGCTTCTTCGTCTCATCAAGGCGCTCCGGTCTATGGGCGCAGTTGATCACGTAAACGCGGTCAAACCAGTCCGTTAGGTTCTTCATGGGTTTCCATCTCCTTCAGATACTGAGGATGAACTTTTTGATGATCCTGAAGAACTAGAACTAGAAGAACTAGAACTAGAAGAACTAGAACTAGAAGAACTAGAACTAGAAGAGCTAGAACTAGAAGAGCTAGAACTAGAAGGACTACAAGGGGAATCATGAACGGTAACCTCTATGGTTACAGTAGATGAGGAAGACGAAGACGAAGACGAATTACTGCTCGTGTAAGTTCCCGAAGCATCATTTTCACTGGAACCTCCCTCCCATTGCTGGAAAAACACATCGAGTATTATCCATTCCGAACTACCGTTCCAATAAAGGGTATAAGATGCAGCAGCAGTATAATATTGAACGCTGTCGTCCCAATACAAGTCGATGGGGTCTCCGCTCACCCCATCGTCAGTGACGACGAGCCGCGCCCTACACTTTCCGTTCGGTGCCGCCATTTATTCTCTAGGATAAGCTGAGTTAATAAACCTCTCGTTAGCGATGAACTGCTCTTTACTACGCTCAGGCATGTCAAACCCTCTAAATCCTTTACGGGTTCCGGTAAGTTTCAAAGTTACTTTAGAAGGCCGTAAAAAAGATAAAGGCCACGCCGAAAGAATTACGTTGTTCTTCTCGACCACCGCTCCGACTGATCCGGCCCTGTCGCCAGAGATTCCTGTAACAGTCATAGAGTCCGGCTCACATACCGCTAAGAACCTGTCATCAATTCGGGTTACTGTATTGGCTCCTTCTAATGGTATGTCTCTCATCACAAATTCAAAGAGAACCTCATTAGACTCCATCGTGAATAACGCGCCGTATCCTTTGTCATGCCAATCCATAGGCACAATAGCGGTGGATTTGTCAGAGCCAGATGAAGACGAAGACGAAGACGAAGACGAAGACGAAGACGAAGACGAAGATGAAGATGAAGATGAAGATGATCCAATGTCGCTTTGATTGACGGCAAAAGCTGTTAGCCAATAAACATCAGTCGAAATGTTTTGGTCTAGTGTTGCGATATCATTATCGTCTACTTTTCCGACCTTAACATAGAACTTCCCGCCGTTGGAATTAGGTAAACTTTGCTGTTCTGGGGGTTCGTCATTCTCGTCATCTCCTTTCAGTTCACACAAAGTTACACTGCCCGATGAATCAGTTTCCCAATAAAGATAAACATTTCCGCGCCAATCTAACTCATAAAACTTGAAGCGGTTCTTAGCCGCGGCGAGGTTAGAGGGGATTATCGTTTGTGGGCTGGATAAACCAGTTTGAGACACTAACCCATCCGTATCAAATACCATTCTATTAATCTGATGTACGAGAACACCGAAGTAGATATGGATCTTGTTGTTAGGAGCAGGGCGTAGAGCAAACGGAAACGGCTTATAGGCTGGAGGTTCTGGGACAACTGAACCAAAAGGGGTATCGTCCGCGTCCGTAAGAGACACTGTATAGTCACTCAAACCTTCGTCAGGCATCTCATAAGAGATAGGTGCTTCTATATCCAAGCTATTGTCTTCAGAACTCATGACGGTGGGTAGACAGTAGTTGTCTGCATTAACCAACCTCCTCTAAAAGGTTTTACTTCAGAGGAAGCTATATGAGGCTCCCAACTCGTGACGTTCGTCGCTCCTTTGGTATATATTGCATTAGTCGGTTCCCACGTCTCATCATTAGACCCCGTGCTAACTGTAAAGTTAACAGGCCCATGTAGTGTTGGGGGGATGTTTAAAGTAAATAGAGGATTCGTAATTGAAATAGTTTCAGGTTCCGGCTTCTCCGCTGCTGCTAAACCAAATGGCTGAGTCGTACTCCAACTGATATCTACTACCGCCCTACACGGGCCTTGAAACTTTCCTTTCTCGTATTGCACTCTAGGATAAGTCCTTGCGCCTCCTGAACGTAACTCCCAAACATCAAATTCTACTCCCGCCAATATTGGGGGGAAGTAATAAGTAATAACAGTTTCATAACGAAGACGCGCACACCCAATTCCCTGACTCTGCTCTTCAGGACGATAGCTCTTATAATCGAAGCTAAGATCTATGGTTTGGAGTTGATAATTGTCGCTGTAGTAGTCGGCCACGTCTGTTTTAGCTGCCGTAGCTGCTGCATACTCTGCATCAACTCTAGTAAGTAATTCATTCAGATCTTTGAAGTTTTTCGGTGAACCAATAAATGGTCCTTTGCCGTTTGATCTCGCGACGACACCGAGTAGCACACACTCATCCCCTACGACAATAGTCGCAATACTTCCAGAGTCCCCACCCTCTAGGGTATCGCTCCAATCGGTGTGTAAGTAACTTGTATCATTTAAAGTAAATTCTGTATAACTTGAGTCAGGGTTGTTATGATCAAAGCTACCAAATTCTAAAGTCTGGACCTTCCGAATATGCGCGTTTTCATATTGATCAGTTGTCATCGCCAATACTATTTCCCCGCTCGATGACGGAGATGTCCAAGTAGCAGCACCTGTAAATTCATCAGTTTGAAAATATTGATAGCCGTCTTTAGGCAAAACTTTTACGACTTCAATAGAAGAAGGTAGATCAGAATCTAGTAGACCAACAGCATAGTCCCAATTATGAGAAGGCGCTCCCGTAGCGTCTGCGTGTGCTTCTATAGACAAAATTCTACGAGAATAGATCTCACCATTCTTTGAACAAAAATAAACTATATCTCCATGCTCAAAACTGGCTTGGGTATTTGCTCTTTCCAAACGTCCGTCATAATATTGAGCATGGTTTGTAAACAGTATGTGGCGAGGAGTTATGGCAACTCCACCAAATTGTTTTTGCTGCGACGCAGTTGGCCTGTCGTTCCAAGCTACAAAACCAGTAACCCCTTTTAAGTTATGCGCCCAACAGTTCGTATTGCGGGCGAGACTAGACGGAGCCGCATACGAACTGAACAAATTTAAAACATTACTAGATGGAGATCCGTCAGTTTCTTTTTTACCTGAAATAGCTGAATCAATAGATTGCCTAGCTACGGTTTGTAAATCAGATCGCATCCCCTCAGAAGGACACTTAACAACTTCTTTCTCTGTTACTGCATACCAGTTATCGGACAACTGCTGAACTGTGCGGACCGTGCCGGAGTTCATGCCCCAGTATGCGTTGTCTGGCGCACCAGCTAAAGCTTCGATGGTAGACCCTGCTACAGCTTCTCCCTTATGATAAAGAATTTGCTTAGTCTCGTTTGTCGTCTGGAAGAATTCGTCAAAGTCTAGACGAGACAACGGAATCTTCTTCACGTAGACCCGTTGCTCGATAACATACAAGCCGTTTAGAATCTTGTCGTTAATAGGAATCTGTTTCCGTTGGGCTAGAACGTGCGTGCCACTGAACTTGCCTGTTGGAGTATCAGGCATCGCCGCTCCCATTGCAGGAACGGTAGAGCTAAACTCGCTACGACGGATTACGTAGTCGCGAGAAACAGCGTCAAACTTAGTGCCGCCGATATCAGCCTCACTGTAAGACCAGTTGTCGTTGTCCTGCTCTAGCTGATCAGCCGCATAGTAGTAACGGTAATATCTACTCTGCTCGTCCACTGATTGGACGCTAACCAGTCGATGGTTTGGCCACTTTTTGTAGTCGGGGTGGCTAGACCCGTATTTAGGAACATCAGGCCCAACCCTCTCCGCATCAACGGTTTCAAAAAAGAGGATGTCGTTAACATTCGGTGTAGGGAATGTAACGACTGACTGTCGTTGCGGGGAGGGATTAAGGGCCATGATGTGATTAGGTTTTAGGCTTCTCCGCCTTCACCCTCACCTTCTTCAGCAGCAGCTTCTTCTTGCAGAGAGGCTCCAGCTTCTTGGAGCTTCTTAGTAAGGTGAACAGCGGCTTCAGCGACTTGAAGTCCTGCGGCTTTCGTCGCAAGATCGATCAACTTGATGAGTGCGTTGGCTTCGTTAGCGTTTAGAGTAAGTTCGATATTATCTTCCATACGGAAGAAAGATTTGCATTATTCTTCGTCGGTTGCAAGCGTTTCTTCGTCTTCTTCTTCTTCAACTGGCTCTGGCTCTGGCTCTGGCTCTGGCTCTGGCTCTGGCTCTGGCTCTGGCTCTGGCTCTGGCTCTGG
>Ga0208791_1000112_pt1 | contig 43422 bp, 63 predicted proteins | sample 11_taG_FD_184084 | JGI IMG/M metagenome (GOLD analysis project Ga0208791, IMG submission 184084) | Marine viral communities from the Subarctic Pacific Ocean - 11_ETSP_OMZ_AT15265 metaG (SPAdes) (version 2) | ecosystem: Environmental > Aquatic > Marine > Oceanic | place: Pacific Ocean | collected...
AAAAAAATTATATTTTATCAAAAGCCCTTGGTTCCTCTCATTTGGCTACAAACAAACCTTCTTCTCTTACAGGAGCCGCCAATAAGGGATTGATTTTTACATCAGGAAATAAAATTACAATGTCAAGTGGTGTTGAAAGCGATTCTCTAGTTTCAACTAGTGCAAATACAAATTCTGGCGCAATTGGATATGCAATCCATAACCCATCATCTATTTCAAACGACTTCGCTTTCCAATCAAAATTAAAGGATGAACACGGAAGTGCAGGAGAATCAACCTTTGATACTGTAAATACTTTAATTGACTTTGAGGTGGTTTCAACTTCAAAGAAGGACAACATCACAGAAATTGAATTGGCTCCATATATTCCTATTACTTTGGGCAGAAAGGTGGAGTATGATTTTGATATTGATGATTTTACTCTCAGCGACATTGGGCCTGTTTCTGGGACAGGAACATTTTTTTCTGCTAATATCTGGTTTTTCGCTACTAATGGTTCTGCTGCATATTCACTAAAAAGAGACGATATTCTTTTTGTTGGCGATTCTTCCTCCACCGCAACCACAGGAACAAAAACACTTATTGGTAAGGTCATTGATAGGCTACCACTTACTGATAGCGGGACACCTGAAATCCTTGTCTTGATGGATAGAGGAATAAGAGTCTTTTCTGTTGGAGAAAAAATATATTTGGCATCAAAGAAATCAAACGATTTAATTTTTGTAAATGGAAAACATATGTGGGGAGGAAAAATAAATACTCACCCCCACCCGACTGTTAGTGCCACTTTAGGTGTTCTGCCCCTCAATATAGAAAGTGTTAATGGAAGTTATGATAATAATGCTAAATATGGACAAATGTATTACAAGTCGAAGGATTTTTCTCTTGGCACATTCAGCAATGATACAGGAATTATTACTACTATTATCACTAATACACAGATTAGAAAGTTATATAACAACCCTTCTCTATTAAATTATTTTACTAGTAATTATCAATTTAAACCAAATGTTAGTGCAGAAAATTTAATTGCTTTTGATACAACAGATGCGTCGTATAGGACAATGCCGATAGACCTAAGAGGATTTAAAAACCCTTATGGAGCAAAAACTAATTCAAGAAGAATACACCGAACAGAAAACATTTCTTTACCTAAAGAGGAGAATGCTCCTTTATTCGAAAAAACTTACGGTCTCCAAGATGAGAGCGCAGAAAGATTGTTTTTATACATCACTTCTGACTTACTTCCATATTCTTCCCTGAGAAAGGACAGTTTGATGGATGGTAATAAAAATTTACAAAATTATAATTTACTATTACTAGAGAACAAACAAAAGAAAGATAATTCAACCATCAAAACCAATCGTTTATCTATCACGGATTCTAACTTTCAATCAATAAATTTAAAAGATAATTTAGATGTTAGTTCTCTTAAAAGATTCGGTTTGATGAGATTAACAGAAGTATGTGTAGATTTTTTATTCAACAAAATAAATCCCGAAAAGGAAATAGATACAAAAACAAACTTTGGAACAGGTCTTGTTAGCATTTTTGATATTCAAGTTTTGAATAATAATGGTGCTATTGATGCTAGTGCTACTAGTGGGACCACTCTAACTTTTGACGATAATCAAACGATTGCTATCAATAAGGATATTTATGATAGTGGCGGCTATTTTATTGGGAGGACCGCTAGTGCTGGAACTAATACCAAAGCGTTCACCTTAACTAATAATGTTCATTTAACGAACAACGGTTCGATAGCAACAAATGCTGTTGTTGTGGGATTAAATAGTGTTAATGTTCTTGGAAGAAATAATAAAGATACTTTTGATGCCCTTACTGAGGGGGTTCATCCTCTTAAGGTGTGTGTTATTCCCGAAGATAGCACTTATGTTTCTAGTCCTAACACTTCGGATGAATTAGTTTTACCTATCGGTTTTAATTCTTCAGATTCCTCAACCATTTCTGCGGCAGACTCAACTTCAGTTGTTGCTCTTTCTAATGTCTTAGCAAACATCAATGACGACCATTTTCAAGGAATGGTTGGTGTTTGTTTGGATAGATTTAACATAGAAGAAGGCGGGGAATTACCTATTGAAAAAGGCTCCACTACGCAAGCCCTTTATGGACTACAAACAATCACCTCTAACTCAAAATTACTCTTAACCCTTCAATCATATGAGCATTTCAAACAATATAAAAATATTGGAGATACTGGAGACAGTTATATTACATCGGCCACTTATGCTGTTGATGGGGCATATATGGCTTTTAAGCCGAGACTACTTACCCCTTCTTCATTAACAGAATCGGATATTACTTCTTCTAATGGAACAGTAAAGAAAACAACCATTAATTCTAGTGGAAGCGGGAACTTAAATAATTTTTTAAGAGAGATAGATATTACAGGATGTTATCTTGTTCCCGAAACCGGAAAATCACCAGATGGGACCGTTATTACAACTGGAAACTTTGCTAGTTCTAAGAGAATGAACAATGTTAATCCCACTACCTTAATTTATATTATTTCGCACGAAGTGAGTAGTTCTAACGCTAATCAACACTTTTTAATTACAGATGTCGCTCTTTCTTCATCAACAGCATATAGAATTTTACAACCCAATGAAACCTGCATTTATGATTTTTTCCCACCAAAATTAAATTTAAATGTTTTGAGTGCGTCTTATACCAAAATGTCTGGGGAGAATAAAGTGTATGATACTAAACAATCTTATTCTTTCCAACATGGAAGTGATTCCACTGCGAACAATATTGTCGAAAATGAAGGGGTTCTTTCGATGTTTGTCATGTTAGATACAGATAAACAATCATCAGACGGTAGTTTGGTATTGAAAGACCCAAGTAATTTTATCGCCACTAGACTACCTGATGGAGAATATAGCCTATATTATACAGACGGCGATAGCGGGAAAAAAATAGAAACTACCACTATTACAGAATCTGATGATTTTGTTTCTTTAACACTAAAGGAACCTTTTAATGGTAAGGGGATTATTTCTGTTTCTGAGCCCTTTATTATTTCTTCTAACCAAGAATTGAAAATTGACCCAACAAGAGCCTGTATTGGTTCAACCGTAAGTATTGGTCTTGAAGGTGAAGATTTAATCAATGAATTACTTGAACAAGAAGGAATTGAATTTACAACCACTTCAACAGATACTCCTATGTATTTAGCACCAAACTATCAAGGGGTGGATTTATACTCTGCTATAAGGTATATTCTTGATAGAAAAGACATGAAACTTGTTGAAGAAAATGGTGTATTTAAGATTATTCCCGAAGATGAAGATTCACTAAGAACAAACATCACAATTGATGATAGTGATGAATTTTTTATTACTGACTTTGATAAAGTCTCCACTCTCTTTGACTTCTTTAATGAAATTAATGTTTATGGTAATGCCCACAAAGCGGTTCGTAAAGACCTTCGTTCAATTCAAAAGAGAGGAAGAAAAACCTTAGAAGTTGTAGATAATACCCTACTAACCCAAGAAGAAGTGGATAAGAGGGCTACTAAACTTTTGTTAATACATTCTCGCCTCAACCAAAAATTATCATTCACTTTACATAGCAAGGGTATTGCTCAAGTAAGGGTTGGGGATATTGTGAATGTATCTATTCCTAGAGAAAACATCGAAATGAACGAATACATTGTTTTGGAAATGGAACACCAATTGGCTGGTTTTATCAAACTTCAACTTGGCCGATATAGCAAGGACTTGTCCGATGTGTTCTCTGAGTTGTTAATTTCCAGCAAGCAAACAAAGGCGGCATTGAGAAGCAGCGACCTAAGCGCACAGGAAGTTTCCTTTAATTTCCTTGATACGATAGACACCAAAGAAATTAAATTGTTGGTTAGAAAGAGAAGTGCATCAGGGCCGGTCCTCGGCTTCACCGTCCCGCTTGGATTCAGCACAACCATAGGATTTGGCGGAGGAACAATTACAATTACAGACCTAGTGGAGAAGGATTTAGCATGATAACTGATGAATTGAAAAGTCAAATCGCAACGCACATCAAGGATGCTCTCTTTGATAGTGCAAAAATAGGCCTTGGAGGAAACGCTACAAGCCCAACCGCTACTGATTTAGATGTTCCTTTGAGTGTTGTTCCTACCATTGTTAAAACAAAATCAAGTGTAAATGTGCTTGAGGTCAAAGTATCAGTGGCGGGTAGTGCGATTCAAGGTCAAGTCATTCGTGAAGTTGGTTTATTTAACGGGAGCGATTTAGTATATAGAACCAACTTTCAAGGAGTTGGTCCATTTTCCACAACAGAAACATTAGAACTGTTTATTTTGTTGGAGGTTGAATAATATGGGAAGCGCAAATAATCCAGACACATACGGACAAAGCACAACTGGCACAGCCAATCAAATCGAAGATGGTGTGGATTTTCCACATAGCGGGATTATTAAGGCCCTTTCTGATGGAATGGGACAAAATTATGCTATAGATGGTTTTGATATTTCTAGCACAAGTGCTACGGCTTTAACAGTTGCCGCAGGAAAAATCTTTAGAGACGGGGAATTTGTTTCTGTTTCGGGGGCATCATTAACTCTTTCTTCATCCTATACGAATGGTTATCATCTTCTTGTTGCTCCAAGTGGCGGCACTCCTACGGTTGTTTTGAGAAACCCATCTGCAATTGATAAGGTTCCAGATATTACTTCAGGAGATACAATTATTGCTGTTATTACACATACTGGTGTTAATCCTTGCAGTGTGCAATTTTTAACTGTTCATAAATTAGAAAATTCTTTAAGCGTAGGATATAATAGTGGTGGTTATACCGAATCCGGTAAAATTACAGGAGATGCGGATAGTTTAGACATTACAGCAACCGTTTCAAATGGGCATATTAATCTAATCCCGAACGGGAGCGGGAGAGTAAATATTTCAAGCACTGATAAAAATGATGCGGAATTAGTCATTTCAAAAGATGTTGGTAGTAGTATTGGCAGGACGGGCATTTCCTTAATTTCTCCAAACTCCACAGATGACCAAACAGGAAGAATTACTCTTGAAAGGACAAGTAGTTCTGCTTTTATCGGTATGGATATTGCTAGTGATTCAAGACATGGAATACGATTCTTAACAGGTGATGGTTCCGAAACAGAAAGAATGAGAATAGACGATGATGGTAATATTGGTATTGGCACTTCTTCTCCAAAGAACAAACTTCAAGTTAGCCATACAGGTGCTGACGGAAATAACGGCATTATGATTGTGAGAGAAGATACTTCAACTTCCGACACTGATTTACTAGGAGGAATAGGTTTTGATTCCACAGATGGAAATGTCCCTTCATCGGTTTTAGAATCCTCTGCTTATATTGCTGCATTAGCGGCAGAAGCACACGGAACAAGTGATAAGGGAGCCGACTTGACATTTGGGACTGCTGCTATCAATGAAAATGACGACACTGTTTCAACTGAGCATATGAGAATACTTTCGGACGGGAAGGTCGGTATTGGGACATCTGCACCGGAACATTTCTTACATATTGACGGAGCCAATGATAATTTCCCTGTAAGAGTGCAAGGGAATAATGGAAATGTTAGAATAAACAGTTTTGGGCAAATACAAGTCCAAAACGACAATTCCTCGCCTGTTGATGGTGCAACGATTGATGACCCAATTTGGCAGATAGGGCAACGAGATACAGGAGTATTCGATATTTCTTTTGGAAATATTAGTGCTATGTTGGTGTCGGCAACAGATAAAATATTAGAAATGAAAAGGTCGGGTAATAGTGCTACTGGTGCTAAACAAATGGGTTTCTTTGGAACAACTGCTATTTCACAACCGGCGGCTCCTGCTAGTGTTGATTCTCTTTCATCCACTGGAAATCCTGCCAACCCCGAAGCAAACGCTGATGCCATCAATGCACTGATAACTGCTTTGACAAACCTAGGATTGATTGGTTGATTTTAGCAAAGTTTAGTTTAATTTTCTAATAAGGTCTGAACAAACAATAAGTTTTTCAAACGAACAAAATCTTTTAAAGATTTTTTAAGAAAATTTTTGATAAAAAAAACCGGAGAGGGGGGACTTACGCCCCCCTCTTTGTTTTCTTTGACCAAATTCCCAAACATAACCTGCATTCCCATAAAAGGGCCTGATTATCAGACCCTAAGTAAAACCCTTTCATTCTTTTTGCGATGGTTTGACCCTCGCAATATGGGCACTTTTGTTTTAATCCCATTAGTTTCCGCCCTTTTCATCGGACATCAAACGCTTCATATATTCTTCAACGCTTTCATCGGTGATAGAAGTCCCACCAAAAGCGGCAAAGAACAGAAGCATAAGAACGCCAATGAAAAAGATTAAACTAAACCAATCCCATGTTGTCATTACCAATTCACCTCCAAGTCTTTATGTTGTTCTTTCTCAATTGAGAACGCTTTGACTATACCATACTCTTGACCATATTTCCAAAGGTCATACACTAGTTGAGTGTCTTTTAGACAATACTCCACCACTTCATCATACTGTCCCATTTTCCAAAGGCGAGGAGCGTCTGCGCTTTCCATGAGTTTAGAATCCTGCATTGTGCATTTAACTAAATTTTTAAGTTGAAACCTTTCACCGTGTTCTTTTAGCAGAATTTTTGAGGTATCAATGTATTGTTTTTCTTTGATGTATTTTGTGATACAAAAGATATCCATTGAGTCTCGCAATACTGGTAAGTCAAATGCGGCTAAGTTATGTCCTAAAAGAAGCCCGCCCTTTTGGAAATGCTCATCCAAGTCATACTTCAATTCACTCAATGGCTTAACTGCGACATTGGATTTTTTAAAGGTATTAAGAGGTGCGTCCACATAAACGGCCCCATTTTTCCCATCCCAAGTGGCGACCGTTGAGACTTGAAACATATGTGTGTTTTTGAATCCGCCAATTTCATAAGACATGTTTTTTGTCTCAATGTCAAGGGCGAGAACAGACATTTTACTCACCGTTAGACCAAAGTTTGCTAATTTTTTCTTCTTCCTTATTTATCTTTGGTTCTTCATCAAGGTCAATTCGTCGCTTAAGGAAGCATACGATTTGTTTATTTGCTACAATTAACTGTGAACAACATTCCCAACCTTCTTCACCATAAGTGTTAAGAGATTCAATAATTGCTTTTGGTCCCTTTTCGACTTGAAACACTAAATATGTATTTTCCCATTTCATCATTCATCACTATCCAATAGTCTAACATACCAACTTCGGCCTTCTTTTATCTCTTCAAATCTATGTCTAACAATATCATAATGGCGGTAAATTTGCGCTCTTGAGATTTTTGCCTTTTCTCTCACTTGTGTTAGATACAGGTTCTTATTGACAAATCCTGCTTCATCAGTTTTAATGTTGGAAAATTTGCCAGACTTAATATTGTCATAAATAGCAATAAAAGTAGTTTCAAAGGACTTTTCGTGCATCTGCTTTCGCTTCGCTCGTAGGCTTCGTTCTAACCAGCCCACCAGTTGGCTATAACAGTTTTGCACAATTTTCCCTGCTGCTTGAACATGGACTCCCTTAACAATGAACCTCTCTTCGGGCTTGACAATATCCGCCGATTCTCCGATGCAACATAGGGCGGCTAATTTCATCATAGTTTGCATCAGTCGTGTAGTGAAGTTTGAGGCAATCTCAGCGACATGCGGAGGACAATTCATCAATTCATTGTTAAGCCGATTGTATTCTAGCAATAAAGTCGGCACATAAGATTCATGGAATACTAGTGTTTTCAACGGGTCTTGGCCTACATCATTCCATCTCTCTCGCACCATTTGATAGATTTTGTAAAAACCCTCTGCAAATTTATCAATGGGTGCTTCAACATCGGAATAGGTTCCTGCCTTGGATAACTGTTCTAATCTCATTTGGTGTTGTGTATGAAACGGAACCTCCCAAACATAGAGAAGCATTCTCTGAAGAACACCTTTTTCAGCCATAACTTCATTAAGATTCTTTGGGGGATAAGTCATTGCAATAACAGAACGCTCAGAATAACAATTCATAGTCATTCCTTCCATTGAATCAAGTGCCTTTGAAATAACCCAAGAACGACCAGCGAGGCTATTCATTAGCGTATTCAAATAAACAATGCTCTGTTCCTTGTGTTGTGATTGCTTAAAGATACCAGAATACTCAAATTCATCCCAATGAGCCAAGCCGCTTCCTTCAAGAATACCGGCTTGTCTTTTCATTTCATCTTCACCTTCATCATTTTTGGTTTGCTTCCATTTACCGATTAAAACGGAATCAGTATAGTCCGTCACGCCGAAAATATTGAAGTTTCTAGGCATTTCTATTCCATCTTTTCTTGTAAGTGAGGGATGATTTGGTCTGTGTGCATTAATCTTCTCAAATGTTTTTTCTGCGACAGGTCCAACAAAATTCCATAGAGTGGATTTACCTGTTCCGCTAGTTTGAACCCAACAAAAGTGAACCCGAGTATCTTCAATATTCCTGTTATTTGGTATTCTAACAAAATCTTTACAGATGTTTCCGAGGATTACGAACCCACTAATTGCTGCTGGCATTTCGTTTCTCAAAGAAACTTCACTTGCAGACTTGTAAAATCTCTCAATAATAGAGGGCAAACCTGAAACGGCCTTAGCATCTATTTCTTCCTTCTGTTGCATATATTCTTCAATATTTTCATCTTCGTAAAATTCTTCATTCATATTTTCACCTTCTCTTCCGAGTTTAATGTGGAGATAATTCTTTTGGCTAAGGTTTCTCCAATACCTTCAACACCCTGAATTTCAAATTCAGAACATTCACCGATTTCCATAATAGAGCCAAACTCTTTTATGAGGGCTTTCGCTTTTTTAATTGAAACCCCTTTTATGCTAGTAAGCAAATCTATTCGCAGGTCGTCTGTCGTTATTCTTTTGAATACCTGCGGTTGAATCGCCGCCCTGTTGAACGGCTTAATTTTAGAAACGCCCGTAATAATTAAGGCCGCTTCTTCTTCTGTTGAAACCCATACTGGTTTTGCATCCATATCAAGGATGATTCTTCCAACCGCTCCTAAGAATTTATTCCTAAGCATAATTGCTCTGCCTTTCGGCGGCATTTTAGATTGGGAGTTTTCAAGAACAGTAAGGATAGCATCATCCATGCTTCCATAGATAATCACAACATTAGTTTGATAGTGCCTATCCATATTATCCAGTTGAGTCCAAAGCCTCTTTGAAAGAACAGAACCCAAAAAATCCACTGCTGATTTTGCTTCAAAACAAACATCATCATACACATAGTCTCCTATTTCAATCCACTTCTTTTCGGTAGGAATACCCAAAGATTTGGCTTTTCTCAAAACCAATTCGGATAACTTAGAATTTTCTCTCGAATCAATAACAAGCATTTCTTACTACCTCCATAAATATATTCACAATAAAAGCGACACTACCTAAACAATAGAAACAGAACCTTGAATAAAACAACATACTTTTTCTTTCCATCAAGCATACCTCCAACACTTACCGATACAGAAACCTTCGCTGATTAACTTTTGACAATGAGGAGTATTGTAGTTATTATACACCGTAAATTTTGCATGTTTCTTTGTTGTTCTTTTATCCCAATCAAGCCATACTGAATCGGACTCACCAAAGACTCTCTCTAACTCATCAACGACGAGGTTTAGCACTTCTTCTTTAAGTTGCTGCGTATTCAGGTCCTGATACCCCGACAATAAATCCCGATACCACGACACCAAGTATGCTCTTGCTATATGAGAAGGGTTTTCTGTCATGGTTGCATTATGTAGGCAGGGAAGGATGGGTAGTTTGCCAACTGTTTTAGGCACTGATACCTCCCCTTCCACGGCCTCTATAGGTGGGGCTGATGGGAACACTACCTTAGCGTTTCCCTGCTTGCGGAAGGGAATATAACGAGGCTTCTTAGCAAGAGTTAAGACACTCCCAATATCCCCTTCTAAATCCTCTTTTAACAAAGGAATACAAAAGTAGGGGTTTCCTCTTTCATCCGAAGAGGACATATTAACAGTGTTTGGTATTCTTCTAAGGCGAGTAATCTGCCCCACTCTATCATCAAGAGTTATATTCTTCCCGACCTGCTCAATCAAATACTGTTTAATGTCTCGGAAAAAGAATTGAATGCTTCTCATGTCCTTTGCTAATTCACCAAAAAGAAATAGGTGAAAACCACGGCCAGAGAAAAATAGCGTATGTTCATAGTCCTTCTCATAGACTAAAGCCATAATAGTTTTCAAATCTCGCCAAGCGTCATTGATTGAATCATCGTGTGCATCAAAGTCAAGAAAAACTCTGTCAAGGATAACTGATGAGTCGTCCTTTGCAGTTTCATAAAAACGCTCAAAATCATAAACCGTTGTATAAACATTGGTTCTGTTGTTTTGTGCATTTATGAAATTGATGTATTCATTCCTTGAGGACACTATTTTTCTTTTCATTTGTGGGGCGTTCCTGATGTGGCTCCCCGCCCAAACTTCCCTCGGGTATTTCATTTTTATTTCCTCCAAAATTAACTGTGGCTTCACCAAGCATTAAACGAATTGTTTCGGCAATTTCTCCGCTTAGTGTGATTTTAACGGCTTCTCTCATACAATCTTCATATGTTTGACCAACATATATTTCTTGTATTCGTGTTTCTCTAATCAATTGAAATCTATCTACAAAAGTCATTTCCGAATATAATTCAGAACATAACAAATCAATCGTTTCTTTGAGATTTGAGATTTCAGTAAATGTCCATTGTTTTGATAAGACCTTTGCTCTAATCATTTCTTTCATCATAACCACGAATCCTGTTGTGCGCCATCACAAATGCCGAAGAAAGAACAGTGTGTGCAAGTTTTGTAATAGAATTTTGGTGCAAAGTGTTTATTTTCATAAGCGTGAATTAATTCAGCAATATGATTCATAACAGAGGTCATGGTTCTCGTTTTAACAGGTTCAACCGTGATGTGGTTTGCTACCGGATAATACCAACCCCAATGAGATACTTCCATATCCCGTGTAAGACCATGTTTAGCGAGGACTTCTTCTGTTGAATTTTCAATCATTAATTGATAGAACGCCATTTCCTTCCTCATGGCCGTCGCTTTGTAGTCTTTCCAACCGCCAGTTTTGTATTCAAACGGAATCAGTTTTCCGTTTTCCATAAAAATACGGTCAATAATACCTTGGAGGCGCACCGTGTAGTCTCGTTGTAGTGTGAATTTTTTATGTGTGTTTTTAGGAATAACAACTTCGCAGTCAAACATTTTCTCATTGATAACGGGTAAGAATTCATCGGTCTTATCTTCTGCCAACGCTTCAATAAATCGTTGTGCTTCAAAGGCAGCAACGGTCAAAGAAACATCGTAGTATTCATCAACGGGCATCAATGAATTGCAGTATTCAATAATCTCCGTATTGTTCATTTTCTCGGCTTTCTTAACATCGAAATCATCAAAGAATGCTTCTCTATGATTATGCAATACGGTTCCTTTACGCATGGCTTCTGTTTGGTCTTGAGGCAAACGCTCAACATAAGAAAATTCATACTTTTTGGGGCACCAGACATAAGACATCAAAGAAGATTTAGAAATCTTCAAAATAGGCCGTGATGGGTCAGCATAGTTTTCCGGCATCCATTTGTAGGTAAATTCTTTCATTTCCGCAAGTGCGGCTTCATACGCTTCATCTTTATTCAAAACCATTCCTCCAGTGTTCTTTGTCCTTTTATTGTTCTTATGTTTTCCATCTGCCAACCCATCGCTTCATAGATGGGTTTTGCTTTCTTGATAAGTTGTTCTGCATAATGGTAATAGTCGGGTTCATAGGAATAAAAATCTGAAAGGATTGTTCCTGCGACATATTCCACATCCCTCTTTTCTTTTGTTAATGGGTTCGTGTATTTATCATTGACTCCCGATACCTTCAAGAAAATATAGGAATCATCAAATGTAGTGTTTTGCTTTTCCCAAGCATAAAGAACGCCAGCAATACCCGAACCAATACTTGGTCGCTTCTTTTGTTCAGTCAAGAAATTTTTTGTTGGATTTCCACACTTTTCGCAATTATAAATGTTAAGAATATTTCTCATGTTATATTTTGAGCGACACGATGGGCACATTAATTTAAAGCGTTCTTCTTTTAAACGGCTTCTCTTTGCTAAATAATCGTTGCGGAATTCACCATTGATAACGCTTGCATAAGTGTCTCTCAAGTATTTGTTAATTTCTTCAAAGGAACGCTGTTTCGCCCACATTTTCAATAACTTGGTTTGAAACCACTTCGCAAGTTTTGTTTCGCTAACTCGCTTGGCCGTGAAACCCGTCATTGTAAATTTGGGTTCTTCTAAATATGCCCCATCTTCCCAAGTAATCATTCCTGCGTTTCTGTTTTTGACCGTCCCGACACCCAACGCCGAATAATACTTCTCAAACTCCAAAACAACGGGATGCTGTTCAAGTCCGAGAACATTCGGGAACGCTTTCCTAACTTCATCTTCAATCACCTTAATTGTTTTTTGTGCGGTTTCCACGGAATCAATTTGCACATAAATAGAATCTGTATGTCCATAAACCACTTTCATATTATCACGCTCGGTAATAAGTAAATAGCATTCCAACAGGCTCACCTGCAAGTTTTGCTAATTCTTCTTGTAATTCCTTAATTTGCACTTTTATGTGATGTAAATTCTGCATATCAGCATGCAGAGAATCCATTTCATTAGCAATCTGTTTCTTCATCAGTTTTATTTCTCTCAATGTTTCTAAATATATTTTTTCTTCTTTCATAATACCACCACCAATAAGGTAATAATTGTTGCGATATTGACGACATTTACCATCATCAAAATCTTGTTGCTTCTATTTATCATGGCGAGCAACATTTCCAATAATTCATTCGTTCTGTCCATCATCATTTTTATTCACACCTTGAGTAATTTCAATAATTTCAGCGTGTCTTTTGAGGTTATTCATCATGCTAAGAATCTCTTGGACTTCTTCTAAAGTAATATTCCAAGTTTCTTCGGAGTCGTAATCTACTTTAATGGAAACAAACTTAACGAGTCTTTTCATTATACCACCTCCATTGTTTATAGCAATTCCAACAATAGCCCTGAGTAGGATGAACGGCTTTTCGTGCTTTGCATCTTTTACATTCTTTCATATTTCCATCTCCTTTGCTTTAAATGCGGCTAAACGAATTGCTTCTCTTGCACTTGCTGTAATACTTGCGGCTAAATCAACATCAGCCCAACCAAAACCTTGGAAGGCAACAATGCCATAGAAAGAAGCCATTAGTCTCTTAACTGCCATTTGATTGTTATACCACTTTTGATATTCACCATTATCTGTTTCTCTTGCCTCTTTCATTAGACGCTTGTATTCGTTTCGCAACTCCTTCAACTCAAGGACGGCTCTCGGAAGAAGCCCTAGTTTATCAGTTTTATAGTAAAGCATATCCCAATGCTTGGCCTCGCTGAAATCTCTGGGCGTTGAAATGTTCACAGCAAACTCTGTTGGTTCTGCTGACTTTGTTTCCCACGAAATGTTTCGTGCAATCATCATTGAAGGGTAAAGTCCCGCATAGTCAAATGCGGCTACATTCAAATGAAGCCCTTGAGTTTGTTCACTCAATGGGTCGTAAATCATAGCCCCATCATATTCTCGGCGTTCAATATCTCTGTTTCCTGTTGGTGCTTTCCAAGTAGCGTTTCGCATAAAATAGATTGAACCCATATGGCTTGCATAGAAACAAGCATCAAACGGTGCTTTCAACAAACGCTGTAATGAAACAATCGCTTCACTACAAAAGTTTGTTTCGTCAATACGCACTAATAATTCAACATCAACCACGGCATACTCCAAATATACTTCTGTATCTTCTAACCACGCCCTACGAAAGAATTCGTTTTTATCTTCAAATTTACCTTTCTTTACTTTACCTTCACCAAAAAGCGTTTGTGAAACATACTCAAGACTTAGAGAAGGTAATGTTCCTCTTTGTGAGTCATTCCATTGACGCTCAAAAGCAAGGTCAAGAGAGAGACTTATGCGGCCCCCTATGGGCTGTTCAATGGGTGAGAAACCCTTTTCAGCATAGGCAAAAGAAAAGCCTCCCTTAGTCGCTTTAACACCCTTAACGCTGGCAGTTGGAGATATGATGCGGGGGTCAATTCCCAAAGCACAAGCCCTCTTGAGAAGATGAGGCAAGTCAAACTTATTTCCAAACCAAGCGATTAACATATCGGGGTCTTTCATAACCATTGTATTCAAAAAAGAATCTATCATATCCCTTTCACTGCTAAAAACAAAACAGTTTGTTTTTGTTTCGATTTCTTCGGGAAACCAAACCCACTGTAAATACTCTTTGTCGTAGTTATCATATGCAACAATTGTTGTAATGCAATCGTGAAACTCACCACCTTGTTGCCATTCCATATCCCAATACCATTTACGCATTTCATACTCTGGCATTTCTTCTATTTCATCAACAGCATACCTAAAGTGATAAGGAACATCTGCTTCATAGGTTTGACGAAACTCATCCTTTGCTTTGCGAATATCAAAAGAAGTCTCAACATAAACCTTCTTCAAGGGTTCCCCATCTAAGTTTTGATAATCTCCTTCTTCATAGCCAAACTCTCGCTGAATATACTTTGAGGGTTTGTAAGAAACTGCATTCTCATTTACGGGAACATAGAAGTAAGGGCGAAAAGGAGTAATATTCCACTTCTTCTCACCGTTTTCTCGCCATGATGTATAGATATTTTTACCGTTATTCATTTTGCTAATAATCATTCAATCACCAATTTGTGGGGCTTTCAAAATCATTCTGTCCTCGGCCACAATAAGCAGAGGAAAGTCGTCCTTTACATAGAAGTTTAACAATTGTTCTTTGTCAAAGAAGTTATGTAGTGGGCTGGTGTAGTCAAGCGTTGCTGCTTCACCAAGAACAGCGAAAGGCGTAAGTGTTTCAGTGTATCTGTTCTGCACATTTTGTTGTGAAGAAAAGGTAGTTGTCGTCTTATTGAAGTTTAAGTTATAAACACCACTCTTAACCAATTCACAATTCTTGATGCAGGATTTAAATTGGTCCGAAGTCAATGAGAATGCTCCTTCAAAGATGGTCTTTCCAAAGTTAGGGAGTTTATCCAAAACAGCCGACCAAGTAATATCTTTGGTTCGTTCCAAAGAGTTTTCTAATGCATCCATAGCGGGATGATTTACAACTTTTGGTATGCTGGCTTGTTTTCCGGCTTGAGTGATTGAAATAAAATCACCACCAGCCACAGTAATATTGTCCTTAAATGATTTCAAATATGGTAGGACAACCGTAGCATCAACGACACAGTTTCCATTTTCTTCACCAACAACGGGAAGAGTAATTTTAGCCATGAAGATGGCTGAACCATTCACGATTGAAAGGGTGTTTCCTTCAAGAACAACATAGATGTAGTCGCCCATTGAAGCGTTGCCAAAACCCTTTGAGGTCAATGACTTTCCTTTGACACGAATACTTTCAATGGCTTGTTCTAATTCTTTTGCGCTAACTGTAAATTTCATTGTAATTTCTCCTTTAGTTTGTTTAATTCTAATTCCAATTCTGCTATTTTTTGCAGGGTTTTCTTGTTCTCTTTTCTTTTCTTAGCCATAGAAACAATATCCGACCAAAGATGATTATACTCTTTATATACGACTAAACAAATGCTTCTTAATTTTTCAATATCCTTTTCTTTCAAGAGAAAGTCTGGAGCATCCAAATTTATAGAACTCCAACGGTCAAATAGATAGCCAATGGGAGCCTTTCCTTCGTAAAGTGTTGATTTGTGCCTCTTTCCCCGATTACTTCGGGTTTCGTAAGTATCTAAACAATATGCACAATCACAGTGCATAAAGCACAAGTCTTTATTTTTGTTAAGGCACTTCTTAAGTCTGATATCAAAATCCTTTACCATGACTTTACATCTGTCTCCTTTTTTAGAGCCACCACCACTGGAAGAATTGATACCGCAACATTGTTTCGGTTTCAAATTTTACCCTCCCGTAATTCGGGAATACCGTTCCAAACAACATTTGGTGGAGTTCCTTCACGGACTGTCCACTTGGTTCCCACCAAGTTTCCATTTGTTCTTGAGCCAACCAATTGTGCGACATAATGCATTTCACCTTTGATATTCTTTCGGGTGCAGTGAATCTCTTGTTCAAGTTTTCCGCCCCAATCACGCCAGTTAGGTTGAACACCAACAGGAACATTATCCACATATTTTTCCGATTCGTGCGTGATGTAAATGACATCACACTTCAAACGATAAATAGAAACCATTAGGGCCTCAAATGTTTTATTTCTTGCACCGTATTGAAACGGCATAATTTTCGTCACCTTCGTTGGGTCAGGATTGACCTTGAGAATGCAACTGTTAAACCAAGTGTCCACACCATCAATAACAAAGATAGGATTTTCTCCTTCTTCAATCTTTGAATGAACATACTTCACAAAGTCTCTTGAGTTTTGCTCGGACTTGTGAATATCCAATTGTGCTTCTTTGTCTTGAACAATAGGGTCAAAGACTTCAATTCTTTCTGTTGCATCGTGGCAAGTAATCCATGTGGATTCCACACCACTATCCCAATCAAGAACATAGATTTTCCTATCAGGAAAATCTAAGGCAAGACCAGTTTTACCAGATTTGGGAATGCCCCAAATTCCTAAAACCATTCTTGATTTTTTGTTCTCTCTTTTCTTCTCCATTTGTTTCTTATGCAATTCCAAGAATGTTTCGCTTGGTAAGGCATTTCCTTTATTATTTGTTAGTCCCATGTTTATCACACCAATTTGTTTTCTTCTATTCTAGTTTTTGAATTCTTACTCATAGTCCAATATTGGATTATATCTCTAAGCGATTCAAGGTCATAACAGACATACCTTGCTTCTTTTTGTCCAATATGAAACTTAACCCAGTAAGTCCCCATTTCATTTTCGTTTTCTTTATAAGTAATAAAATCTACATTTGCTAAATCAACAACATATGCATTTTTCTTCACTAAAAATCTATCTCCGATTAATTCTTTCAATTTATTCACCTTTTGAACGATAGGCATCGCACCTATCCGTATGTCATTCAACCGCCACATATACACGGTTCCCTAGGTTTCCAGCGCAAGGGAGGAATCAAAACCAATCAAAGTCTTTCTCCACGGGTTGTGCGGATTCAACAGGAGAACCTACACGCTCAACACAAAGCACACCAGCAACATTGATTGTTGTCGGTTCGGCTTCACCATCAACCATTCTTTGGCTTGTTCGGCCAATCACGATAACTGTTGAACCAATCCCGAAATCCAAATTAATGTGTTCGGGAATCCAGCAAGTCGTCATGCTATCCGATTCAAAGTCCACTTCGGCATTTAAGTCAGTAATGTTGATGATTCGATTTCCGTTCTTGGTTGGTGTCATATTCATATTGCACACCGTTCCATCAGTAATGATGAAACGCTCTTTTGATGGGCTGCTTTGAAGCATAATATGGGCCTTGTCAATTTCAACCAAAGCAGTGATATGCTTTTCAAAGTGTTCTTTCAAACACTCTTCATAAGAGAAGCCAGACATATCTCGGTATGCATCTGCTTCGGGGTCAATTTCCGAATTGATGAGTAGGCTCTTGAGTGTCGTATCGGTTGCACCGTAAATGTCCGTTCCATTTGCGTTTGCGACACAAATGAAATGAACCCATTCAAAGGTGCTTGGTGCAAAGTCAATTCCTCCTTGGTTTTTGTAGGAGAAGAAATATGGTTGCATTTCTCCACCGGCAACAGAACCAAAGAAAATACCGCTTCGTCGGAATTGTTCCTTTGGAAGGGGCTTGCCGTAATTGTTGTTCTTTCCACCATTCATGTAGGTAGCGGTGGCTTCAAGAGGGATATAAATCCGGCCATCTTCAAGAGTTTCTGCTCCGTCGGGTAGGTTTTCCACAACCTTTTCTTCATAGTTTCCGTTATAATAACGGGAAACGGTAAATTTCCCAAGAGCATTTTCTGTTGCTACAGCAACAATCCCATTCTCAAGAGCGTTATCGGAATCACGAAGGAATTCCTCTTTCGCCTTGTTTCTGTTCCAACTCATCATATCTCTTGGTGCATCAAGAGACAAAAAGAATCCGAATGCTGGCTTGAAAAGAGAATCGCTTTGTTGCTGCTGCTTCTTTCCGCTTGAAGCAGAACGCTTTGCATTAGCAACATAATTTCTCCATAGCCCAAGACCGATGGGGTTGTTCGTTTCAATGTGGCTTTCACCACAAATTTCAGCAAACTTGGCGTTTGCCTCTTCAGTGGTAAGACCAAGAATCTTAGCACCTGCTTCTATTTCTTTCATAGTTTTTTCTTCCATGTTTTTTCACTTCCATTTTTTGTTTTTTTTTGTTTTTACAACAGTTGTCCGACCATCCATGATAAAAGCACTTTTGGTGTCATACTGTTGGAGCGGTATTCGCATTCTCCGATTGTTCGGAGAAACTTAAATTTCAAATTGCTATCAAGCCCTTTTGAATTAATGATTGCATCATGCAAACCAAGACAGATTTCTTTAACTGTTCTGCCTTTGTATAACGAATCATGTAATTCACCCAATACATTTGAATTCTTATTTGTAATTTTAATTAATATTTTATGGTATTCTTCCAGTGATACATCAATTTGTCGTTGAAGGGTTGAGTTGCTCGCTTTCGCTGCTTGAATCTCGGTGATTGCCCTCCGCATATCACCATTCATAGAATATATAAAGGCCGCTAACTCTTCGTCGCTAAAGCGGTTTATTCCTTCTTTTAGAAGAATATTCTTCACCATGTCTAACATGTTATTATTAGATATAGCCTTAAAATGATAATTAGCACAGCGACTTTGTAGTGCAAAGATAATTTTATTTCTATCATTGCAAGTGATAATAAAACGAATATTACTAGCATATCGCTCCATGATACGCTTTAAAGCGTTTTGAGCATCTGTTGTCATTCCATCCATCTCATCGAGAAGCATCATACGAAAAGGAACATCTCCAATAGTCCCACTTTGTGCTACTTGGCGAATAGTTGTTCTAACTGTTTCAAGCCTTCTATCATCAGAAGCATTTACTTCAAAGAAGTTATCTTTGAAGTTATCCTTCAAAAATTCCTTAGCAATAACAATTGCTGCGGAAGTTTTCCCATTTCCCGGATTTCCGTAAAGAAGGATATTTGGCATATCTTTTGTCTCAATCCAAGATTGAGCATCCATTACAAAGTGTTCTTGTCCCTTGATATCGTTAATTTTATTTGGTCTGTATTTTTCTGTCCATAGCATTTTAATCACCGTATAAATTCTATAATGTGCATTTTACATTTATGTGTGTGTCTCCGACAAAGATTGCAAAAACAATTCCTTACCAGAGTTATTCTTGTGTTTCCACAGTTGGGGCATTTTTTCATTTTCCAAGTTGGAGTCAAATGAATTCCTCCAACGATTTTTGTTGGACCCTTACAGGGTCCGTTTTCTTTCTTCTCTTCTTTTCGCCAAGTTTGAGTAGGCGGCACTCTGCGTTGTTCAACTTAGTCTTTGCCCAGTCCCTGAAACTGTCATCCTCAAATAACTGAGATAGCAATTTAGGATTTTTGACACCGAGCCTTCTTGAAAGACTTGGGACTTTTGAGTAGGTTCCTCTTCTTGGCATCTGTATTCGCCCAACCATGTTTCCCATGTGAGCATACGAAAGCATTTCATAAAAGTATCGTTGGCTCCATTTCCTTCTTACAACACCATCAATGAATATTAATCTATTAGGATGCATATTTTCTGTTAGCCATGTTAATATTTGAGTATCTGATGGCTTATTGAAAAGCATAAGGTCGCAAACAAAGTCCCTATCTTTTGTTTTTAGAAAATCCATTACAAGAGAAAAGGTGTCTCTTTCATAGGAAAAGGGTGGTTCACTTCTCGGTGCTGAGGCTTCTATTTTCTCTCTAAGGTAATTCTTAGAACCTGCTCTTTTGATTTGGCACATGGTTTTAATGTCCTTAGGAACACTTTTCTCATTGATTGAGGTCAATACTATTTGACCACGATAATTTCTAAGTATTGTTAGAATAGCCTCTTTTTCTGGTTTATGATGCACATCTTCAATAATGATTCCACATTCTGTCGGTATTGAACCTATGTCGTAATCAATTGAATTAGCATAGAAAATCACGGGGTCATTAACGAAAGTTTTTGCCTTTCGTGTTTTCCCAGTGCCTATTTTTCCAGTAAGTAGTATTGGTCTTTTTTTATTCATATTTGTTAGGCTCATGTAATACCCCTTTTATTTCTAATATTAATTCTAATCCTTCCATCGTGCGGTGTTTCTTCATCAACACAAGTCCTAATATTGTGATGAATGAATCAAGAGTGTCATCATGGTTTCGCCAATTAAGCGTGAGACCATAAATTATATCCGATACTTTCTCAATGTTTGAGACTCCTCTTATTTTAAGAATAGGTCTTTTTCGTGTTGCCGATTCCCTTTCTTTGAGTTTGCTTTCAACACCATAAGTTTGAAACGCTCTTTGCATTCCCGAAAGAAATTCATAAGAGTCCATTCTTATATCAATACCAAGTTTAACAGAATAACCAATTCGCATTTTCTCATCTATTTGAACATTACAGAAGAATTGCCCCTTTGCAAGAAGTATTCCTGCTAATGTTTCTCGACTAAACATGGCTCTCAGTCTCCTTACATCCAAGATAATCTACTTTATATCTTAAAAAGTCGAAACCATCAAGAAGCGTTTCGCAAACTAATTTCTCATCAATGTCGTTCTGAGCAATACCAAAAATCATCCGTGTTCCTTGAAAGCAATCTAAAAGATTGGCCTGTTCTTCTAAAATAGGTTCTATGATTATCACAACTCTTTCCTTCATAATTTCGGTTGCATGAATAATTCTATGATAGAGCCCTCTGTTCAAAATGTCTATTTCTTCGGTATTGGGGGAACCAAAAACAAAGAAAGTGAAAGTCCTGACCTTTTCAAAAGCCGCAAGTAATTTATTAAGTTCTGGATAAATAAACATCTAATCAGTCCTTGATATAATGCTCATGTTCTTTCCAATAACCTTTAACTCTTTGATTTGTCTCTAACCAATGAATATGTGCGGCGGTGATTCGGGCATCACCACGCTCTAAAGCGTTCTGCTCGGCATTGGTTATGACATTTGCTATGGCTGTTTCCACCCATTCATAAAGAAAATTCTTTGCTGTTCTTGAAATTTGAAGGTCGGTATTATCCTTCAAAATACTGGTGAGGTTGAGTTTGCTTCGTGTTCGTGGTCGCTTTTCAACAACCTTTTCGGGAACGATGAGTTTCCCGTCCTCCATGTAAGGGCATTCTTTGACAGGGATTTTTGTTGGTCGGCCCTGCTCATGCAAAATGTTCTTGAGATGAGCAATACCATTTTCAATTTTAAGACAATGATAGGTGTTTCTTTTTCCATTACTTACCATAATAGTCAGTGCGCCGACTTCAATCATTCCATCACTTCCTGCATCGCTTTCAGTAGTTTCGTGTTCTCCCATGTTTTCATATCTTCCCACACTTCATTAGGTATGGTATTCACGATGAATCGCAACTGCTTGACTTCTGCCTTTAGTTTTGTCATTAATTCTGCGACTTGTTCAACACAAAGATGTTTGTAATTATCAATCATTCCATGGCCTCCAAATCTTCTAGAGTGTTAATGTCCGAAACAAACTTATCATCACGAATACGCTTACATCGTGGGAAACGCAAACCAATATTATTCGCCGCATCTCTTGAAATTAAATCCGCTCTCACTTCAAGGACAACAACAGGATTCACATTATAGGAATTACCTTCATAGGAAATGATGTTTTTTCGTAGTGTGTTGGTTAAGGAGATTAAATCCATATCGCTAAAGCCTGTTCCAACATAACCAATACTTTGGAAATCTCCATCTGTGGCTACAGCCATCTCGAATGTAGCAAAGACATTTGATTTTTTACCTTCACCGTATTGGGCTGAAAGAATTACTACATCTAACTCAATCAAAGGAGGCTTATATTTCGCCCAACCCTTTGAACGCTTTCCAGCCTCATATGACAGAGAAGCATCTTTCACAATAATTCCTTCAAACCCTTCATTAATTGCTACATTGTAAAAAGCCAACACATCTCCACCTTCGGGCATTCGTTGTGCTTGGTCAGGATTCCCCTTAAATCTCTCAAGGCGTTGGTCATAGGGCAAGCCCATAATCGTCTCGCCAGCCCACTTTAAACAATCAAAAATGACCCATTTTACCTTGACTCTCTCCATGGCTTCTTCCACATTTTTTGAATGAACACGGGTTCCCATGAGTTTGTGTTCGGCAGGTGAACCGTCCTCATTGATGGGATAAATCTCACCATCAAAAATGACATTATCAACTTCATAATTACGCACAATCTCTGAAATATCTGGGAATTGCTTTGACACAATCTTTCCTTTACGATTGAAGATGATAACAGATTCTCCTTCTTTATGGATTTGATATCGGTTTCCATCGTATTTGAAATCAACAATTTTATTTGTGGGCCACTTATTCATAGGCAAATCTTTCGCAAGCATAGGCTTAACAAAACCGCCATGACTTAGAGTGGTCGGGGGTTTTTGTCCCATATCGTAGTATTGCGATACAATCTCCACTGAGTTGAAATTCAAATCCTTCTTTACATCTGCGATTTTTTTAAGGTAATAAGAGGCCATTATTTTCTCAACAGTCCCCCGATTTATCCCGTTTCGGGGTTTCCGCAACCAATAACGAACAAACCAACGGCGTTCATTTGCTGACATATTCAGAATAGCCTGTTCTATCATTCTATACTGCTTTGAATCAAACTTACCACAATTCAATTCTAAAAGACGATGCACATAATTTATTGTGTATTTCTTTTGTGTCTCTGCGGAAGGGTCCAACTGATAGACTACTTCTCCCAAATCGTTATGCAGATATAACTCATTATCAATCTCATCATCGAACATATTGAAAATGTTTGAAATCCATTTCTTTGCTTTTGCTAAAGCGATACTGTTGGCCCTCAAAGAGTCCTTGTCTAAGATACAAAATACCGTGTATCTTGGGCTAGTTAATGTGTTAAAACTCCCCATTCCCTCGGAAAACATCTTCACTGCCTGTGTTGGTTTCATTCTTTCTGTTGCTTGTAGTAGTCTCGCTAAATTCGTCCATGCCATTTGTAATCATCTCCTTATTGTTGTTTATTTCTTTTATCAGTTGTTTTAGAAGGACACTGATTCTTCCTTCATTCTTTTCAGAATAAGTCCACATGGCATTCGCCAAATAGACCCAATCACTCTTCTTCATCTTTAGCACCTAATATGCCGAGAAGCCGTGCAAAATTAACAGACATATTGTGTGCTAATTCTGTTTCGTTTAATTTGTTTCGCTCAAGAAGTCTTTGACCAAGCAACATCAATGATGCTTGGGTAATTGCTGGTGCGACTTTGGCAAGTGAACCATTGTCTTGAATTTCCCAATAACAAACAAATGTCAATCGGGTGTGATGTCCAGCATTTACGGATTCATTGTAGCCAAAATTAAATATCTCCAAGAATCGCCCCTCAAGGTTCCTCTTTTTCTTCTTGGCCCAAGCATTGAATCGCTCATCATTGGTTGCGATTCGGTAAAGGATTTCAGTCATTCCTCTTCCTCCGATTCCCAACTAGCATTTCTTAGTGCTTCAAACAAAGCAACCCTAAATCGGTTGTATGCGTTTTCAACATTCTCTTTTTGTATGCGGGTTCCTCGCCCACCAAGAGGGGGCATTGATTGTTCAACGAACAATAAAAACTCATCAAGGATTTCTCCACAATAACGATTGGCTCTGCCAACTGCTTCATATGTGATACTTCTTCCTTTACAACCATTTTTAATGGCTGCTTTCCGCATTCCTTCTTCTGTATGTTTTTTAAATGTTTTCATTTAATTCTCTCCTTAATATTTCGTATAATTTCTGTGCTTCTTCTAGGTTTAGACGAATACCTTTCCTTGTTGGTTTATCGTTTTGATACCAACGAATGTCAAGCACTTCAATATTCCAATATGTTCCGCACTTGACAATAATTTCATCCTTCTCGTTTCGGATGATTCTTCCTGTAATACTTAATTCACTCATCCTTATCACCTAACAACTTAGCCATCATTTCATTGAATTCCACAATAGAATTTTGGTGTTGGGATTTGGCTCTTTCAATTAACAGGTCTAAGTGTCTGTCCAGTTGTGTTTTTCTAAAACGCTCAAACTCTTCCAATAGGTCTTTGCTCCTAATAAAAGAGAATGCTATTTCCCATTCTTCTCCGGAATTTAAATTGTATTTCGTCAATTCATCCACCCCTGTTTAAATTTGTCAAGTTCTTGCTTTGATGTAAAATACCTTGGAGTATCTAAATCATCTAACCTGTTCACAATCCAACAAGCCCCTCCTAAAGAAGATATTTGAACAACTTCGTATTGGCCGTTATTTACTTCAAGGACTTCAACGGTGTTCACTTCTGGCGTTAAGCCATACTTTTTGGTTAATTCCGAGGCAACTGTTCTAATATTGTCTGCCACATATTTGATGATGTGCGCTCTTTGAATCGGGATTTTTGGAGCGACATCAATTTTCAATGAGCCTGACATTTTACAGACATGGCATTTATTTCCATCACAAATAGGGCATTTGATTTGCGCTTTATGTGGAGCAGGTAAAATAACAGTGATTGCTTTTTCTTTCATCAGCGTTTCCTCCATTCAACTCTCAAGCGACCATCATCTTCTTTAATGAGAATACACATAGTCCCGTCCGAATAAACAGTAGTTATTCTAACAATCTCTTTATCCATGTTTAATCCTCCACTAAAACGGCAACTTCTGTTGAATAGAACAACTGAGCAATTGACATGGCAGCGAGAAGGCTATTTTTAGCCACCTTCACTGGGTCAAATACTCCTTCTTCTTCCAAGTTAGCCATTTTACCACTTAAAGCATTAAAGCCCATCGGATATTCTTCGGGTGGAACAGGGGGCAAATTGCTGTTCTCAAAGAGGGCTTCATAAGGAGCAGTCATAGCATCCTTAAACCAATTCGGGGCATCAATTCTCCGAGCAACTTCCATCAAAGCACGACCTCCACCAACAACAATACCTTCTTCCAAAGCGGCTTTTGTTGCATTCAAAGCATCGTCAAGGCGTTCTTTCTTCTCAAGCATTTCAATAGATGAAGAAGCACCAACCTTAATTGTAGCGACCTTTCCACGAAGGCGAACAATACGGGACTTGAGGCGAGCCGCTTCAAAACCTTCCATTGATTTGACTTGTTCCTTCAAGTAATCTATACGGTTAAGGGTATTGCCTTTACCGCCAATCAAAACCGTTCTTTCTTTTGAAATAATGACTCTCTCGCATTCTGCTAAATCGTTCTTGACAAACTGTGAAGCACTATCCTTGCTTTCTTCGGTGAACACTTTACCGCCCATCAAACATTGAATATCTCCTAATTCATCCAATTGTTGGTCGCCAAAGTTAGGGGCAAGAATAACTGCACACTCCACAGTTTTGTTGATAATGTTAGCCAATAGATTATTCAAGGCTGAACCATCCATTCCCTTACAGAAAATAACTAGAGGTCTGCTTTGGTTTGCAGCATATTCCAATAAACCAATAATATCCTTGAAGTTTCGGAATTTCATGTTTGACATGAACACTAAAGGATTCTCAAATACGGTTTTACCGTTAGGCTGGTTCGCCATCAAGTGGCTAATGTAGCCTTCGGGAATCTGCATTCCTTCCCGCACAACTAATTCAGTAATATGGGTTTTCGATTCTTCAACAGTCAAAGCACCTTCACGACCAACCTCTTCAATTCCCGCTTGAATCAACGCCCCAAGATTCGGGTCGTTGTTTGCCGCAATTGTAGCAACATTGAGAATGTCATCATCCTCAATTTTAATTGATAATTCGTCCAAGCCTTGAAGCATTTTTACCTTCAAATAATCAAGAGTTTCATAAAACTGATGAGCATTCATTTCTGGTAATGAAGAGATTTTCTTACAAAGCATTCTCGCAAGAATACATGCCGTTGTTGTTCCATCTCCTGACCCCTCTTGGGCTTTACTTGCTAGATTTTGAACCAATTGCACACCCATTTGAACATAAGGGTCCTTATGAGAAATGTATTTCGTAATCGTCACGCCATCATTAATGACAATTGGTGGGTTATTTTGTAAAATAACAGTCTTTGCTTGAGGACCAAGTGTTGGTTGAACAGTGTCTGCCACCAAGTTAATTCCTTGCAACAATTTTCTCTTTACTTCTTCTCCGTTGATAATCATTCCAACACCGCCATAACCATTTCATAAGGCACAAATTTGAAACCATCGTATTCTTGAATAGTTTTCTCCATAGAGAAAATAATGGTTTTACCAACCAATTCTTCATCACAAGAACAAGACAATACTTTGCCCAAGTTGTTTTCTTTCATGGTGATAATCCCATGACTTTGGACTTCTTGCTCAACAATTACAAAATTATTCATGGCCCTCATTCTTCTTCCTCCGTAGGAACGGCAATCCAACCACGACGAGAGTTTGAAATCCATGTATAAACATGGGTCTTGTAAAACTCGTTTAATTTCTTATCCCGTTGAGTTTTCTTTGACTTAGCCCACTGAACACCACGGTTCTCCTTTTTTCTATTATGGTCTTTGGGATGGGCAGTTTGGTGGCGAAGTATTCTCTCCTTCACTGTTAGTGGCTGCTCATCATTCATAGGTCTATCACCATACTTTGCAGCAGTATCTAATCCGCTTTTAATTGATTTATAGGTCTGTCTTGATGTAATTCTTTCTCTCATTCTTCTTCACTTCCTATCTGTTTTTGTGTTTGTGTGTGTTCTCCATTTACATAAATTTCTAATTGGTTTTTATCGTATTTATCCCAAAAACCATAGTGTCCCTTGCTAGACATTTCACTACCAAGGACATATGCACATTCCATGTTGTCTCCCCAAATATTGACTGTTCTCCAGTCTGTTCCGCTAAAGTAAGCAGCCCCAAATGGGTGAGTGTGAATCCAACACTTGATAGGCAGTTTCATCCCAATAAGCGTTGAAGGGTCAATTGTCAAATAATCAACATAGCCTGATGTTCCCGTGGAAACAAAAATTCTATCATTCGTATCAATAACTGCTTGAACCTCAAAAGCAGGAAGAATATTTATTGAAGCGTGCCAAATGGCATCGTGAAGAGAAACAATATGATGCTTATCATCACTAGTAGGATTCTCCTTACAAATATTTTTCCACACTGATTCAACATAGCGACATGCTTCAATCCTTGCCTCCACAATTTTCTTTCTTTCTTCTTTCGTTTTTTCTGCAAAATTCATATCTTTCACCTTTTCATTATTTTTTAGCCAATCTTGATAGCCTTGTTCCATCAACCATTCATCATATCCCGAATCGTCATCTTCAGGGTTCTCCCGAATATACCAATCTCCGCTTTTGCTCATTCTTCTCCACCTCGGAGGTGCATGAGTTTGTCGTGGAGTTTGTTTATTTTGGCGATAATACGCTTCTCCTTGCGGCTTGAGGCAAGCCGTGGCGTGTAGGGTTCCTTTCGTTCTCGGACAGTCATAGCGGCCTTCTTAACCAACTCTATGTGAGACAGTTGTGTGCTATCAAACAATTTCTCAAGACGACCAGCACATTCAGCATAACTACAACCAAACCATGAACGCACTTCATCAATGCTCATTTCATAGAAATTAACCAACAAAAAGAAATCATTCTCTTCATCCCAACCCGATGAATAAATCGGGGTTTTGATTTCCTTTACGAGTGTTTCTTGAAGTTTCTTCCACTTCATTTTTGTAGCGTGTGCAGAACGCCTATTCCCAGAAATTTCTTCAATCTTATTAGCAATTGAATCAAACTCTGATGAGTATTCCAACTTTAACAAATATTCTTCTTCTTCTTTTGTCCATTTTATTCCTCGGCTCATACATTCACCACCATATATTCTCTAACTTCTTCGCCGTTAAACCAGCGTTGAATCCATTGTGCGCCCAATCCAGCAATTGCGACTTGCATATAATGAACACCCTTATTTGTTCCATCCCATGAATCTCCTTGACAACTGAAAGAACCTTCTTCTCCGGCTAAAAGCATATCATACATCTTCGGGTCTGCTTTATGACTCACAAGTGCGGCGTTCCTACCTTGCGCCCGCAAGTCTAACCATTTAATGCTTGTGTTGTAAAGGGTTCGTCGCAACCCAATGTTATCAACACAACAAATAACCAAATCATACCCTTTCATTTGCGATTCTGCAAGAATTGGGTATGGGCTTGAATGATTGACAGAACCATATTCGTCTCGCATCACACTTGCTTTATTTTGCCCAACATGACCTTTCCTAAAGTTTTGATACGACAGGTTCTTTTGCTCCACCTTATCTGGGTCGGAAACTGAAATGTCATACAATCCTGCTCTGTGTAAAATTGGAATTAGAAAACTCCCAATTCCACCTGCTCCAATTATCAATATTTTTCTTTTCATATTTATTCCTCCTTTTGTTTATTCATTTCTTCAAATATCTCCATTGATTTCTTTCTAGCCTTTTTGAGGCTAAAACTCATCATCAATAAGTTTTGAATAAAACTGACTTGTTCCTCTGTCGTGCATAGCATCCTTGTGGCAATAACTAGATTATCACAATCCCTACAGACCCTATCATAGTCGCTCTCAAAAATGAAAGGGTCGGGGTTGTTTGATTCATAGTCTTGCATAACCTCATCACAAAACGCACAATAATTTTTTAATTCTTTTTTCATATTTATTCCTCCTTAAACTAAGAGGTAGTTCCATACCAGTGCCGCACCTATGATAGTTCCCCATAGTGCTAAATGTTTCATGTTGTCTAGTGCTTTAATATCCAAAAACATAGCACTCACTTTATTGTCCAGCCAAAAACTATTATCGTCAAGAGTGATGCTTGTCCATTCTAAGGCACTATCAATAGTAGGAAGGCAGAAATGATACCAATAACCGTCCGTCACAATAAAACGATACTCATTCACATTAGGGACGGAAGCCAAAAAATCTTCTACCTGCTCAATACCCTTATGAGTTTGATTGGGTGCTTCTGCTTCAATTAGCCACTTGATAGGTGTTTTGTGTCCCTTGAAAGAAACAGTGAGTAAATAATCCAAATACTTGTTTTTGTTATCCACTGTTTTAAAATGAGGCTCTCTACTAAATTCAACCCTACGGCCTTCGCTTTTCGCTCTTGTAGAGGTAATCTCAATCATGGGTTCAACCAGTAGTTCTTGAATGGCAGTTTCGGGTTTTGTTTGAACCAAAAAATGTGCGCTACGCATAAAACCATTATTCAATAATGCGGTTTTTCCTTCTTCTGTTAATTTTCCGAGAAGAGGTGCAAGACTTTTAGAATCGGAATAGTAGTATTTTTTAGCCTGTTTTCTTCTGGCTTTCCTTTCGTCCTTAATTGCTTGCTTTTTCTTTTCTTCGCAGGTTCTAGCGGTGTGTCCAATAGCACCACAAAAACCACATTTCATATCTTTAACTGTTTTGCTCATATTTATTCCTCCTTAGAACGATTTGCCATGCATAAACTCACGGCTTTTATTGTATTCAATCTTAGCGAGAATCGCACCCGCTACATCTAAGTCCTTTCCAAAAGCATAATCCATTATGCGAATGACTACATCTGCTAATTCTTCTTCAACGCTGTTAAATTCAATGATTTTATTCGAAGAAGGGTTATCGTTTCGCATAGCCTCAAGTGCTTCGGATAACTCCGAATGCATCAGTGAAATTGCTTCACCATCATTTCTCTCTTCCTTCCAAAAACCATGATTCACCGCATTGGTGTAAATCGTCTTTGCTAATTTATTCCATTCTTTTTCAAACATTTGTTTCACCTATTTTATTTACATCTTTGCCTCTTAATTCTTTAACCGAAGTTTTCCCAATCAAGGCTAAAAGGGATTTCGTCTGCTCATAGACACAACTATGATGATACTCACATGCTTCACAAATTTGCTTACGAGTCGGTTCACTCCTCAGGAAAACATTAGATGTAATCCAACAGATAGAAGCATAGTAGGATTTGCTTTTTGTAAAATTACTATTACTCACTATGTTTTCAAAACGAGCCAATACCTGTAAGCATTGTTGGAGATATGTCCTGTCTTTGGTAATCTGCAAGACATGATATTCTAACTGATAAGCAGGATTAATTTCCGTAAAATTAATCCGATTGCGATAAAGCCCGTTTAATTTTTTGACTATTTTACGGACCCTTTTTGGGTTCACTTCAAACTCCTCCATGACCTTTTTGAGAGGTATTGGTGTCCCTCTCTCCTTGAGAGCATAGAACACTACCGCCGTCGCCCTATCTTCAAAAGAAAATTTCCCAAAGATGCCTTTACGATATGCTTCCATGTATATTTTTTCCACTCTCTCTTTAGAAGATTGTGAAGGTGAGAAGTTTGCCAAAACCATGTTGCAGTGTAGCAACCCTTGTTGAATGTTTTGGGGAATAACTCCTCTCTTGAACCGGTTTAACTTATAAGAACCCTCTCCTGTAATAACAGAACCTAAGTGGCCCCTATCAGCAGAGTGAATATTTTCACCAGCACTGTTCAAAATATGAACAGTCTCTTCAAACATTTCAGTTATAATGACAAGCCCACACCCATTACAGATGTGTTCTCCCATATTTTCATCAAAACTACTATCATTTAAGCCGCATTCTTCGCATTTCTTCATTCATATCCGCCCTATTTATATTTGGTTCACTTCTAATGTAAGAGTTGATTGTGCTAACCATTGTTAGAGTCATATTATCATTCAAAAGAGCCATCGCTCTTGCGGCAAATTGGTCGCCAATAGAAGAATCATTGTTTGCATTATCAATGCAAATTGGGCCTTTCCATGCATCCTTTCCTTCTTGTGGTTGATAGACAAAAGTCTGAACATCTTGTGTTCCGCTAGCCTTCAATCTTTTGCTGGATAGCAACCAGTCGTAATGATTACCTCTAACAAAAAGCCTAGAGAGTTTATTATCTTCAGTCCAAACAGGAAATAATCTCTCAGGCCTCTGTTCCACCATCTCACTTATGAGTTGGTATGCTTTCTTTTCCACAATATCTTGTTTTCTATTCTGTTGAAGAAAAGCAATCATTAAATTTAATTCTGCACCGGAAGGTTCTCTTCCTACCAACTTGGTGAATAGGTTCTTTGGCGAGGTGAAGGGCCAAGAACCTCTCTTCTTAGAATGAACATAAAAATTACAATATTTATCTAATTCTTTAAAAGACATTTCTCCCCAAATACCGTCGCTAATCTCAATAGCAACAGTGGAATGGTCTATTCTTTGAACATTTAGACGAACATCGTGGCGTTGATATTCCGAGTAAAAGAAATAAGGAACACGGTTTTCCATAGCATATGCTACATTTTCAGGTATTTGTAAAAACTTCCAAAGGACTTTATTCAAAGTAGCAACATCATCAGTAAAGCAACTCCTATACAAAACTCTTGCCAAAACATCGCACATGTTATCTAAAGAAACATAGACACCATTCACTGCATGTCGTCCATTTTTCTTTTGTATAAAAATAGCCAAGTCCTTTATTTTAAAGGAGGTGGAAAAACTCTTTGGGATTCTATATCGGTGATATCGTTTTGTTCTCTTCGCAAAAATTGACAAGAATTCTCTTTTGATTCCATCATGGGCGGGGTCTTTCGCACGAGGATTTCCCCTACCAATGGTTAGGAAACCGTTAAGCATTGAAGGCCTATTCCATTCTAGAATATCCGATTCAATATGGGTATAGAAAAAGTCGTTGCTATCGTCTATTTTGTTAATTCGTATATTTACATTCATAATTTTCACATCATATATATTTTAGTGTTATCTTTGTTGCATGCATCATGCATCTCATTTTGTATTTCAATTGGTGAGTATAATTTATTGCCGCATACTCGGCACATGGTGGCAACTTTGTTGCCTTTTCTATTGTTTTGAATGTATTCAGGATTCTTTTCTTTCATAATCAATCCCCAATAAATCTTTGATAACTTGCCTATCATCACAAACTAAACATGTTGTTTCGCAGTTTTTGTTGTGATAGGCCAACATTTCATTGTATTCCTTTTTTCTTCTTTCTAGGTATTTAGAAAAACCTTCGTCTATTGCTTCGGGAACATCCCAAAGACAATCATAGATGCTTTGAGTAAGAGAGAAGGGGTTAAAATAAGATTCATCAATCTTAGCATATTTGGCCCACCTTTTAATTCCTCTAAAGTTTTTCTCATCTAATTCATTAAATAATTGAACACAATCACTGATAAGCCTACAAGCCTTCTCTTTGTCTCGCAAAACTCAACACCTGTATTTTCTTCGCAGGGGTATCTGTTGAAGGGAATCAAAGAAATAAAGACTCTCTTTACCGTCCTTCGTTAAGACCCATTCTTTTTCTGCTAAGAAATTCCAGTTCTCAAAATCATTTAATGCGTAATCCCATTCGTCCAATAAATCATTAACTGAATTAAATTGTTGTTGTTTATACTCAATAAGAGTATATCCTTTAGCCCAAATATAACCACGATTCGCTAAAGCGATAACATGGTTGTTTGGATAAAAGTCAGGTTTGAATACCGCTACATCCTCATGGATATAGGGATTCATAAGTTTCCAACCCAGAATATCAAGTTGGAGTTGTAGGGCATTGGGCGATATAAAAAACTTGTAATCTATCTTCATCACCCAAAAAAGGGGATGCCTCCATGTGGTCGGACATGGCGACACCCCCAAGGGTATAGGAAACAATTAGAGGAGGCTCAATAGTGGCCTCCAACAATTGCGGGAGTCAAGTCCACAGACTGAACAGTGTCCCAGTTAATTTCATCAATTCCTTCACGGGCTACCATTTCTCCGTCCACGAAAACCCAATGAGTTGGGTGTGTGTGGATATGTTCAATGACTTCCGTTGCTTCAATGCTAAGGGTGGTGTGCCCCATCTCGTTCAAAATTCGTAGTGTAATCATAATTTTCACTTCCTATGTTCTCCTATGTTCTGTTTCCTATTTAAAGCCCGCTATACCTCGGGGTCGTCGCCGTCATACAAAAGTCCGACCAATGCTACGCCAACAACAGGGACAGTTATCGCAATTGCCCCATAAATAATATTCTTTATCATTCTCATTTCATTCACCTTTATTTTCTAAAATTTCTCCAATTTTTGTGCTTGCGAATTGTTTAGAAGGTATTTCTCCTTCCCAACCTAAGTCTCGCAAATACTTGACCTGTTTATCAGTCGGAGGTTTTTCCAACATGATGTCCTTCATAGAAACAAATTGAGCAGTAGTCAATTCACTACGCTTATTTAGTTTCTCTCTGATGCTTACTAAGAATCGTGCTTCCCAGAGGTTAGATGGAAATGAATCATCAAATACTGGGAAACCATAAAAATCACACATATTTTTAAAAGATTCAGAGGGTGCGAGAGCAAGGTCTTTTAGAGCCTTTTGTAGTTGTCTCTCGTCCCTTCTCTTTGCTTCTAGCATTTGTTCCATTTTTCTCTTTTTCGCTAAACGCTCTCTTTCAGGTGCGCCTTTCTCCCATTCAATTTGAGCCAATCTTTGCCTTTCTAAGCGTTCTTGCTTTCGGCGTTCTTCTTGCCTTTTTTTCTCTTCCAAGAATACCAAACGGTCTTTACGCTCTTGTTTCCACGCTTCAAATGCAGGGCGCATGGAAACAGATTGAGCAAAGAACAAAGACAAATCCATCATTAATTTATCATTGGGGTAGCCACGGGTTTTGATTTGAGCCTTTGGATTGTCGGGGTGATTCCACCGCCAAACAATAGAAGCCATATCATAGTCAATACCGAATTGGCCCTTACCTTTCTTTCTCAAGACCTTTTGGGTTTCATATCTTCGGTATTTGGTGTCATACACCACATTTTTTTCGTGAACATTATGCCACAAATCAATCTCCTTAACTGCATCAAACATGGTTGTGAATGATAATCCGTTTTCAGCCCACCATGCTTCTGCTTTCATTGAACCCACACGCTCTTTCAACCAACGCTCTACTTGTTCATCAGATACAGTCTGTAAATCAACTTTCATCTCTTCGGCAATCTGTCGCATAATGAGGTATGAATTGATGTGGTCGCTTCCGACAATTTCTTCAACGCCATTTTCGGTGTTTTGAATACGGAAATGATAGACAATTGGGTGCCCACAAAGACAGTAGTTTGGGTGAGAAGAAGTGCTTACCCACTCAGGCATATCAGCAGAACCTCTCCACCAAACATCACCAGTAGCAATCCATTCTTCCTTTGCTTCTTCGTAATTGTCGGCAACAGATAATGCTGTCATTCTTTTGACGAGGATTTTATCCCATCGTCCATTTCCTAATTCTCTTTTCATTTTAATTCCTCTCTTTTAAGACTCCTTGAAACATGTAGTTTCCCACACACTTCACAAGTCATCATTCTAAAAACTCCCTATCTTCTTTCTCAAAGTTAAATTGCTCAACTAGATAGCCCTGTAAAATAGTGTCCATCTTTTCTTGGAGTGCTTCAATCACTCCGGCAATTGTTCTCCGGTTCACGCTAATCCAAAGTTTGTGATATGTGTTAATCACTACCTTGGGTTCGTCATTCTCATTATAACTGATAACGATTGGAGGCATCGTCTCGCTATCAATCAATCTAAATTCCACTTTTTTTGGTTTTATTTGCATTTTTATTTCTCCTTTTTTTTGAATGGTGGGCATAGAGGGAATCGAACCCCCATCTCAGGCTTAGAAGGCCCGAATGCTATCCATTACACCATACGCCCATTATTTTTTTCAGCCAATATACGCACTACAAATAGCCAGTGCATTGACTAAATCCTTTGACTTGACCATATCTTCAAGCCTACTTAAGTCCCTCTCTCGCTCACGATAGACCTTAGCCACAACATGGGAAGCCAGCAATTGAGCAAGTTTTTCAGGGCTTGCTTTTCGCAACAGCCGAGATAAGTCCTGCGCTACATTGTCTTGATAATTCAATTCAGATAAACAGTCCCAACATTCCACGGAAAGTGGGGCATCTGCATGCGGGTCAAAAACAACATAACTCATTTTTCCATTACATTTTTTACATTCACTCATTATATTCACCTGTCTTTTCTGTTAATTCGGTTAAGCAACGGAAACAATAGTGTTTCTTGTGCCCTATTACTACATTACAAGCAATACATCTTTTAGGCACTTAATCACCCCTGTAAGGTTGGTAAAGAGCAACTTTGCCACATATTGCACATTTGCATTTGTGTTGGCCGAGTTTTGTGTCAATTATTTCCATAAATTCATCACAACAGTATATCATATTTTCATCTCCTTCAATGGGAATTTGGGTTGCAGTGCGTTGTATTCTTGCACATATTGGTTGTATTTGATAGCATATTGGTTTGCGGGAAACCATGCTGGTCGGCGGTTGTTTCGCCATTCGGCAAACTTCCACTTGCCTTCAAGATAGTAGTGGCGATAAGACTGAATGACATATTCCCATTCAGTCAAGAAGGTGTTGGGTATTCTATATTCATCAAACATGGCAATAGATACTGGCGAGGCTTCTTTCCAAGAACCTTCTTCCATGAAATTGTCGCCGCACTTTTGAAGAATGCGGGCATAACTACCGTGGGTTTTACCGTATCGGTATGTGTATTCATCACAAAGAGCAAGAGCGTGCTGCATAAGCCAATCGGCATTGTTTGGATTTTGTCTTGCCCAAATAGTTGAAGGATGATTAAGCATAGCCGGTTTCATTAGTTTTGAATTAGAACAAGCATGAAATTGTTTCAACTCACGCAAGGAAGGTTCCTTTCCATACTTCGCAAGATACTGAAAGTAAAGTGCATTTGTGTGAATCATTTGACAACTCTCGGTTGGCATTTTAACCACATGTTTGTCTAGCATTTGTTGTGCTGCTTCAATAGGGTTCTTTGATAGTGCAAAGATATTCATTCTTCAATCACCTCATAAACTGCCTTTTGAGTCCAATATTGGTGCCACATCATGGCAGGAATCATAGCATTCCAATTAGAAGCACTTGGGTTCTCCAAGTAGTTTTCAAAGGTCTGTTCTAAATATTGCCTACATTCAAGACGATAAACCTCAACAGAGTTTTCGTCCATGGGTTCGTAGGTCGCACCAAAAGAAGCGACCTGTGCTTTTCTTATTTCATTCGTATTCATTTTATCACCATTTTTTTTATTGATATTTGATATGCTTTCCAAGAGGGCATACCGATTCCTCTTAATTCTTTATACACTTCCTTTCTGCGAATTTCATGTTTAATCGGTCTGTTCAAATATTCCGACTTGAACAGGCGCAGGGAGTCTTTGTGGATTATATCTTTCATATACTTCTTCATAGCAATCATCACATATTGGGATTATTATTTTGTCATTTGACGGCTTCTCGCCAATTGGCTGAAACCTTATTTGCATGTAGCGGTTTGCTTCAAGAAAGCAACTTCCGCAACGGATGATGGTTTTTTCGACCACCTTGAATTTTCTCAACCACTTGAATATCATTCCAAGTCCAACTTAGTTTGATTTCCATTCCAAGTTATCTCAACAGGAATTCTGTAGGTCCTGTTTCCGATTGCACCACATTCATAACACTTAAAATGTTGATGAATGATATTGTAGCCCGAATCAAAATCAGGTTCCAAATCTTCTGCTGTCAATTCGTAATCGTCGTGTTGGCAACTCATTCTTCTGCCTCCGGCAAATCTGTTATTTCCATAATATAATGGTCATTAGCGAACCATGCAATATGTTCTGCTTCAACTACACCATCACGCCACTTATGCATAATAAAACGAATCACCATTTCATTCCACAATGGGTATTCCATTAAGAAAGTTATTCGGTCATCATCTGACCATCTATCTGTAATTTTCATAAAGTTTTCGTATTTCATTTTTATTTCTCCTTTAAATGGATAGGCTTTGCACCTATTTGAGCATCAAATTCCTTTGAATCGGTTCATGCTTACAACCGCATTTAGTTCATCTTTACAGTAGTAAAGAGAAAGGCGTTGCACCTTTCTGTGCGTCAAAATCCCACGGCTCACGCATATACCGTTGTAGGGCGAGGTAAGTCCCTTGGAGTCAGTTAATTGATGGGCGAGGGCCAACATAGAATAAACTTTCTTGTGCCCTTGTGATTGCCACATAGCAAATATTGTTTTCCTCAAGCCCACCCTTAGGGTGAGGCATTCGTTCTGTTGCGAGAATATATACTCTCTTGGCTTCAAGACCTTTTGATTTATGAACGGTTGAGAGCATAATTTCTCCTTTGTCATTAGCATCAAACACACGCTTGATTTCCTCAATGATACCACCAACTGTTTCTGCCTTGTTAATGAAGATGCGAATACAAGCAGCCTTATCCTCAAGAGCGAATGCTTGATTGGTTTTTTCCTGTTGCATCAAACGCTTGTGGTTGTATTCAAAGTCTGCTTGAAACAAACCACTGAATTCAACAACACCCATGTTGTTGTTCTTGGTGATTTTTTTGACAGCATTGATGAGTCCTTTTGTCATATCCCTTCCGAGGATGTATGCAGATTTACCTTGTGAAATCAAGTCATAAAACGCTGAAACCAACGGCGCATTGTAGCGACATAGAACCATATCGTTTCTTTGAGGGCTGAAAGGCGCATCAACAACGACCTTTCCCTCAATAGCGTTCGGAGCATGATGGAAGTTAGCAACATATCGGTTAGCCTCTTTTACAACATTAGTTGGGCAACGCCATGAAATGCTCAAAGGTAATTCAACAATTTCACGGTCTGATTCCTTCATTAATCGTTGCTTGAACATATTCATCGAATTGCTATCAGCACCACGGAATCCGTAAATTGCTTGATTAGGGTCGCCAACAATAACGCATCGCCCACCATTCACCACACGGGAAATTAATTCTCGCTGTGCTTCGTTGAAATCCTGTGCTTCATCCACAAAAAGAATATCATAATGAGGCATTGGATAATTGTTCACCAAGGGAAGCCAAATCATGTCATCAAAGTCAATCTTGTTTGTTTGAGACTTTGCGAGGTTGAGAATAGCAGGAATCGCACCAATGGCTTGGTTTTCTTCACGACTTGACTCAAAAACAATGTTATATTGGTCAATTAATTGACGAATTGCCTTCTTATCGGTTGCATCAACCAAAGAACCCTTGATTAAGGAAACTAGTTTGCACAATGGTTGTGTGTAGTAGTCTTTACCCAATAATTCTTGAATAATGTAGTGGGTTTTACGACCGTCCACCTTTGTTCGGACACCGGCGTTTCGGATTGCGGCAAAGCCAAAAGCGTGGAATGTTTTCGCATCCACATTATCAGGCAATCTGCTTTGCAATTCGGTCTGAATTGATTTGTTGAAACAAAGGAATGCTGCATTGTTTGAATCAATGCGGTTTGCGGATTCAACGATGGTTGAAGTCTTTCCTGTTCCTGCTCCAGCAATCACAATCACATGGCTCTCAGTTTCCACAATACTGTGGAAAATCTTCTCTTGTTGTTCTGTATATTTCATTTTTATTACCTCAATTGTTATTTAAGAAAAAAGAAATAAAATCCCCTCGCTTAAAAAGTTCGGGCATTTCCATACCTTGGGAAGTCAAGTAATCGGAGAATACCTTACGCATTTCCATTAATGACTTTGTTTGTTTATTTCTTTCTTGTTGCTTGATGTGTTCAACTAGTGAATCCACCATTTCTTTTTCTTCTTTGTTCATTTTTATTACCTCTTTTACTTTTATTTGAATAGGAGGGGAAGGAGAACAAACCGAAATTAATCGGCATACTTCATTGTTGCCCCTGTTCTGCAACTTCCCCATGATGTGAGTGCTAAGGGCAGGATTTGAACCTGCGAACCATTACGGACAGGAATTTAAGCCCTGCGTGTTTAACCATGCTCCACCACCTTAGCGTTTGTTTGATGTTAAGCAGCCGCATTTATGTCTATAGTAGCAACTGACGGTTTCGCCCATCATCAACAGGACGGGCGGCGACCCCCTTATAAGGGGGACTGAACACCCGACCCCCTCAGATATAGATGCTAATTCAGAACATTCCTCTTTCTAAGGCGATTGCTCCAATTACGATGATTATGCCAAAGCCCCACATTAGGCGACTTCTAACATTGTTGGGAGGGTTGCACTTCTTATTCAAGCAATAGTGGCTAACTAGTAAATTACCTTGATGAACATAAGTCTCAAGTAAATGATTTGTTCCTTCGGGAATATCAATTCCACAAGTTTGACAAATAGTGTTTTTATCTGCCTTGACATAGACTTCTTCAATTAATTTCATAACAATACCTCAAAGAGGTGGGGAGAAAACCTTAGGTCAAAGAACGCAACCCTTAGCGAAGAAACCCGTTAGGTTTTTTTAATTTAGCCAAACTCCCCATTGAAAAGGAGAGGACAGGGGGCCTTGGCCCCCCATCCTCTGTTGTTCAGTCTAAAAGACTGGATTTAGGCTTATTGGTTCACTCTTCTTCCGAGGAAAGAAGAGAGGCAACGCTACCGTCCCATTCGCCAGCCTTAAACTGCTTAGTCAAGGCACTTCGGGTTTTCTTCACAACGGAAGAAGCATATTCTTCTGCTGTATCATACAACGCTCCACCACGGGCGAAAGAAACGCTCGCAATAATGGCATCATGGTTGTAGTAGTTGGTGGCGGCTTCGCTCACAACTCCACAGATTTTGTCAATAGACACACGGACAGAGGTAGGAACAGATGGCTTCTTTCCCTTGCGGAAGGGTGTTCCATCACGGCCTCGCAAAAGAGCCTTGATTGCATTTCGGCAATTCTCACGCTCTGCGGCATCATTCGTTCCAATCTCAAGGTTGAGGCTGATGACTTGGCTAAGTCCAGCCTCAAGGTCTGCGGCCTCAAGGTATTCGTTCACATCAAGCACTAGGCTATCCCATTCGGTGTTTTCCATATTTTTTCAACTCCATTCCCCGTCATTCGGGGATGACCTAACATGTGGTTAAACACATATAAAGCCCGCTAAAGAAGTTAGAGGACACCCCAATAGGGCGACTTATGGATAATTGTTTTAGTTGGGCAATAGAACCCCCATCGGTCTCCATCCGATGACTGTTGATTAAAAACACCTAATGCTAACAATTATCTCACAAAGGCAATTGAATATATTTAGCCCAATTTAATTCCAGTCAATAGGAGAAAATGCGTCTCATGGCGAATGCATCTCATCATCCGTCTCAAAAATCAGCAAACCATGAGACGAACAGTTGTGCAACACAAGTCTTACCAATAGACCCCAAAACAACAATTTTCCGACAATGCATCTCATCCATCTCATATCTCATCCTACCTCTCCCTCTCTCACAAGGTCTCTCTATCTAATAGGGGGACTTATGAGAAGCACTTATGCTAAAGCCCATACAAGCACTTTCACAGAGAGAGTATGAGATATGAGATATGAGATATATGAGATGTATTGATTAGAAATATGTAGTTGTGATACACAACTACCCCTATCCTCATCTAATACAATCCGTCTCATTCCCTATCCAGCGTGAGACGGATTGAACAATCTATATTATATGATATATTGGATATTAGATATTCTATATTATTGTTATTTGAAATACATCCAATTGAACACCACTCTTTGTTTGTGTTATTGTGGTCGGCATAATTTATTTTACCGATTGAGAGGGGTTCTTTAAATACGGAATAAGAAATACTTGCATTCTTTCCTACCATATGGTCATAACTTTGTGGCTATTGGCCCGAAGGCCGTTTAGGGGGCTTGCTCAAGCCATCCCTGCAAATCCTCACGAAGTCGCTCGTAGCGGTTGGCTTCTTCTGACATGTCCACGATGATTTTCTTCATGGTTTGAGAAAGTGTGGCCCATTCTTCAGCAAGAATCCCCCAATCATTGAGAATGCCGCTTTCCTTGATGAGAATTTGGTAGTGGGCTTCAACCTCTTGGATTTGGTCAAAAATCGCCATTTCATCTTTACCGTCGCTTTCGGCTATCTTCTGCCAAAGTGCGCTTACCTCGCTCTTCCTCATCTGTCGCAATTCGTGGGTGTTCATGCCAATCCGAGACTTAGGCGTTTTATGGGGCGTTATTGACAAAGTTATAACACCATATGGTTGGCTTTGCAAACCCTAAGTTTAAGCGAGATTTTCATATCATAATTGCTTCAAGGGTGATGCAACAAACAAAAACCAACCCACCTCACAGGAAGTGAAAAATATGAAAGAAAACAACTGGAAGCGAAACTCTGCAATTGTCCGACTACACTTGGACAATGTGGAGGACGATAACCTACACAAAGCCACGCTGATTGGAACCCTTAACCTTGGCGACCAAGCAGAAAACGATGAAATGCGAACAGTTTATTGGACTGCCGTTAGAAACATGGGTAAAGGACTTGAGGGGTTTCCCTCTTTTGCCGGTCGTCCTTCGGAGAATTATACGGCCGAACAGGAAGCGAACATTCTCACTGTTGTGAATGCGGTTCGCTCTGTTTATGCGTCAATCCCTACTGAATACCATGACATGCTCTTGAAGGTCAAGATTCCCCATGGACGAACCGGCGGCGAGTTTGCCGACTATGAAGCCATGATTGACGATGAAGTGCGTAAAGCACAGAATGTTATGAAAACAGCCATCAAGGACAAGCGATGGGATGCCCTCTCTATGGACGGCAATTCCCCACAAATCGTCCCAACGGCGGCTAAGGCCGATATCTCGGAGGTTTCCGAGGAAGAATGAGTTTGAGTGAGTTGCATCACCCTTGTTGCCCTCCTTCGGGGGGGCCTTGGGTTGTGTGCGAAAGCAACACCATATGGTAATGTATCTTTGAATCTGCATTACCTCATAAATGGCCTAAGTTAAGACATATTATGACTGATTATAACGGATGGACTAATAGAGAAAACTTGGCTTGTTGTTGCTTATTTTAGCGATATTATCACTAAACCTCATGGTTGGGATTTTATCAAGGAATCCATTGAAGAGGAATGGAACAAAATCACAAAAGAAGGCTACGGTCTGTTTTTCAACGACTACATCAACTTTGGTTTGATTAACTGGGATGAAATCAAGCGTTCAGCGTATGGAGAGGAAGAAGAATGATGAACGACACCGTGATATGTCCCATATGTGCTTCAATTGTGCCTTATGCGGGTGCTGATGAAGAGGCATGGATTTGTTCGTGTGGGTGGGTTTTGCCGCTTGATGTGGCAATTGAGATACACCGAGAACGCCAAGAATTCCCTTGATTGGGGGCCTTCGGGCCTTACGCAAAGCAAGACCATATGGTTGCAGGTCTTTGATGCTTAGTGGAACGGCAACCCTATAATTCCCTAAAGTCAAGAATTAACATGATTACCCTCAAAGAAGCATTGGAAAATACCATTATGTTCCACCGCCACCAAACGGCATTGAATACTTACAGCGCATGGCTTAGGGATTCATCAGAATGTAAGTGTCCTGTTTGCTATGATGGATTTTCGACCTACAACCACCACCACGCAACTGAGGAAGAAAAGAAGGAAAAGCATATTCATATGCAAACTGCTAATATGCTACAACAACGATACCGAACCATCATCTTTGGGTATGGAAAGTGTTCTTATGGTGTTAGCGAAATTGAGGATTTTCCTGACCTTAAACCTCTTTGGAAAATAATGAGCGAATTGGAGGGCATGACCGAAAAAGAGTTAGATGCTCTCTGGGAGGAGTCTCGCAACCGATGGAAGTGAGAAAAGCGGCGGCCTTCGGGTCGCCTTCCGTTATCCTCAAAGATACGACCATATGGTAATGCTTTGCAGATACCCCGTTTTCAAGGTAATTCCTCCCGCATTGGTGTAGTCAAGTGATATGCATCCCTCCTTGACGAAAAGAACACACCCGACGACAGAAATAGGCGAATCCCGACACGAAAGCAGAATAGAACATTGAGTGATGACCCATGGTGAAGCCATTGGAACGAAATGCGACGGAAGCGGTAAGCGAATGAAAGAAGTAAAGAGTGGAACGAAGGTGTGTCTCCGATTCAATATATCCATAGGTGAAGAACCATGACAGAAATGACAGAAGAAGAAGCGAAGAAAATGTGGACCTACATTCGGGAGGAATGGAAATTGCTCGGCTACACCCACCCGTGGGCCGTTTTGCTCAACAATAAGGTTCCATCCTATGAGGAACCAACGGCTATCTATGATACCGTCAAAGTGGCGGCAACCCGACAGTGTGTGAGAACCGGCCACAAAT